>Ga0247727_10018509_pt1 | contig 10937 bp, 8 predicted proteins | sample WisWelCaveWW1625_FD_202498 | JGI IMG/M metagenome (GOLD analysis project Ga0247727, IMG submission 202498) | Biofilm microbial communities from Wishing Well Cave, Virginia, United States - WW16-25 | ecosystem: Environmental > Aquatic > Deep subsurface > Groundwater > Cave microbial mat | place...
GGTCTCGGAACCTGGGAGCTCTCCCGTGGCCGCCTCACACTCGGCGGCCTGCTCGTGTTTCTCGCCTATCTGAGCAGCCTGTACTCACCGATACGTCGACTCGGGCGTCTCAGCGGTACCGTCTGGGCGGCGGCCGCGGGCGCCGAGCGCATCGCGGAGCTCCTCGAGCAGCGTCCATCCGTGGCCGAGGCGCCCCGGGCCCGCCAGCTCGGCCGCGCCGAAGGCCTGATCCAGTTCCGCGATGTGAGCTTCCGGTACCCCGGCGCCACGCAGGATGCGCTCTCGAGCGTGTCGTTTCGCGTCCAGCCCGGCGAGACGCTGGCGCTCGTCGGTCCGAGCGGCTCTGGGAAGTCGACGATCGCGAAGCTCCTGCTTCGCTTCTACGACCCGAGCGCCGGAGAGATCCTGCTCGACCGCGAGGATCTTCGCGAGCTCGGCCTCGGGTCGCTGCGGGAGAACATCGCCCTTCTCCTCCAGGAGTCCCTTGTCTTCGACGGGACGATCCGCGAGAACATCGCGTACGGCAAGCCGGGCGCGAGCGAGCGCGAGATCGTCGCCGCGGCGCGCGCCGCCGACGCCCACGAGTTCATCAGCGCGCTTCCCGCAGGCTATGAGGAACGTACCGGCCAGCGTGGCCGCCGGCTCTCGGGCGGACAGCGCCAGCGCATTGCGATCGCCCGCGCGATCATCCGCGACTCCCCGATCCTGATCCTCGACGAGCCCACGACCGGCCTCGACGACGCCTCGACAGAGCGCATTCTCGTGCCCTTGCGCCGGCTGATGAGCGGGCGCACCACTATCGTGATCTCCCACAATCAGATGACGTTGGGGGACGCCACCTCGATCGTCACGGTAGGCGCCGGTCGCATCCAGTCGCGTCAGGCGGGTCCGGCGACACCGTCCATCCCGCTCGTCCGCGTCGCGCGATGACGATCGCCGACGACGCTCCACCCCCGCTGCCGGCAGGAACGGAGCTCGCGCCAGGCTACGAGGTGCTCGCCCACCTGAGTCGTGGTCGTGCGCTCGATGTCTACGACGTCTGGAGCGAGGAGCTGCAGGCCCTCTGCGTCGCCAAGGCGCTTCGTCCGGACCGGATGCGCCACGCCGGGGCGCGGCGCCGGCTGCGCAACGAGGGTCGTCTCCTGCTTGGGCTCGGGCATCCGCACATCGTCCGCGCCTACAGGCTGATCGAGCGGCCGCATCCGATTGTCGTGCTCGAGGCACTCACGGGCGCGACGCTCGCCTACCTCGTCGACACCCGCCCTCGCCGCATGCCGCTGACCGAGCTCGCGTACCTCGGCCTTCAGCTGTGCTCCGCGATCGGATACCTCCACCGCAACGGAGTCCTTCACCTCGACCTCAAGCCTTCGAACATCGTCTCCGAGCAGGGCATGGCCAAGGTGATCGACCTCAGCCTCGCCCGGCCGCCCGGACCAGGCCCGCGTGGGCTCGGCACGCGGCAGTACCTCGCGCCCGAGCAGGCGCGCGGCGGCGTCTTCACGGAGGCGGCGGACGTGTGGGGGATCGGGGGCGTGCTCTACCGAGCCGCGGCCCGCCGGCGACCCTTCGAAGGGCTGGACGACGACGGTGCGTATGCGCAGCTCACGCACCGCGCGCCTCCCATCGCCTCCTATCGGCGCCTCCCGCCGACGCTCGGGGGCGCGATCGACCGGTGCCTCGAGCCCGATCCTGCCAGGCGGCCGACGCTGACAGAGCTGTGGGACGCACTGGAAGGCTTCATGCCGCCGGAGCCCGGCCCGAGCTGAGGGACGCTACCCGCTCGCGCGGCGGCGGTGCACGTACGGAAGCTTGCGTGGGGGACGCTTCTTCTCGATCTCGCGGGTGACCTCGATCTCCGCCAGCAGCGACTCGATGCGCTCCACGCCCGACGCCGACCGGCCGGCCTCTCGCGCCTCGAGCGCCTCCCGCGTGTGACGCATCATCACCAGCGCCGCCAGCGCAGCGACCAGATACACGCAGCCGGAGAGCGCCCACGTCGCTCGGGCCCCCGCCACGTCGGTGAGCAGGCCCGCACCCGCCATCGCCAGACCGAGCACGCCGTAGTACATGCTCATCAGCACCGCCAGCGCCCGGCCTCGCATCGCGTCGGGCGCACCCCGCTGGACGAGCACCTGGTTGCACACGATCGCCGCACCGTTGCCCATAGTGGCAACCGCGACCAGCGCCGCGGCAACGACGATCGTCGGCGAGGCGGCAGCGACGCCGAAGCCGATCCCCATCAGGGCGAGCGAGCCGCCGTAGACACGGATCATCCCGAGCGAGGCGATCACCGTGGGGGCGAAGAAGCTGCCGACGATCAGCCCCACCCCGGTCGCTGCGACGAGCCCCGCGAGGCCGAGCGCGCCCGAATCGAGCGAGTCCAACGCGAACACGACCTCGGACACGTTCACCCCGGCATTGGCCACCGCCGCGATGCTCCAGACGACGAGCACCGTCAGCAGCGCGCGCGAATGGACGACGAGCCCGATCCCGTCGCGGACGTCGCGCCAGTGACCACGGGAAAGCGACTCCACCGACTGCAGCAGTCGCGCCGGGATGCGTGACACGAGCAGCGCCGAGACCACGAAGGTAACGGCGTTGATCCAGTAGGCAGCATGGGGCCCGGAGACGGCGAGCAGGGCACCGGCGGCGATCGGCCCGACCATCCACGCGACATGCTCGACCGTGACCAGCAGCGAGGTCGCCTCCGGCAGGTCGTCGTCCTCGACGAGGTTCGGAAGCCCGGCCCACACCGCGGGCCGGAAGAACCCGGTGGCGACGCCGTTCGCCCCTGCCAGCGCCACGATCGCGGCCGGATCGTCGACGAACGGCAGCGCGCAGAAGACCCCGGCACGGACGAGGTCGGAGACAATCATCAGGCGCCGGCGCTGCAGGCGGTCGACGAGCGGCCCGAGCGTCAGCCCGATGACGACGATCGGCATGAAGTCGGCGATCAGAAGGGCGGCGAGCCAGCGGCCCGAGCCCGTGCGGCCGAAGATGTCGAACGACAGCGCGAGTGCCGCGAGGTAGGTGCCGACGGCGGAGCACGCGGTCGCAGCGAAGAGCAGGCGGAAGGCCGACCCCCGCCGGAGCAACGTCAGACGGCCGGACGCCTGCTCAGGCACAGGTACGACGCTACCACCTTCTCCGCGTCTGGCAATCGTCACGTTCGGCCATGCCCATTTGGCCCCCGGCCGTCGCGGTCAGTGTTGCGTTCCGCTCACACGTGGCGCGGCGATCCCCGCCAGCCAGGCCTCGGTGGCGCGCATGGGGAGCAATCCGGCGCACACCGTGCAGTACGGCGCCTCCGAAACGATTCCTATGCTGCTACCCGCGCCGGTCAGTAACTCGCTCTCCCCGTCTTCCAACGTGTTGCGCAGCGGCCCGGCCGCGTCAGCGGCCGGCTTCAGGGATCTGCGCGACCGGAATCCGCGCGAGCGGATTCCGGTCTTACAGTCCATCTAGGAAGGCTCGTACGAGAGGATCGGGCTCAACCACCGTTCCGCCTCGACGACGTCGATCCCCCGCCGCCGAGCGTAGTCGGCCACCTGGTCCCGGGCGATGCGGCCGATCGAGAAGTACCGCGCCTGCGGATGCCCGAGCAGGAGCCCGCTCACGCTCGCGGCGGGCATCGTCGCGTAGGACTCCGTGTACGTGATCCCCGCGGCCTGCTCGGCATCGAGGAGCCCGAGCAGCTCCCTCTTGGGGGAGTGGTCGGGACACGCGGGGTACCCGAACGCCGGCCGGATCCCGCGGTAGCGCTCTCCGATCAGCTCCTCGCTGTCCAGGTGCTCGGACGGCGCGTACCACTCCCGGCGAGCCCGTTCGTGAACCCACTCCGCGAACGCTTCGGCCAGTCGATCCGCGAGGGCCTTGACCATGATCGCGCTGTAGTCGTCGAGCTCTGCCTCGAAACGCGCGGCAAGCTCATCCGCTCCGTGCACCGAGACGGCGAAGGCGCCCACGTGGTCGGCGAGCGCGGTGTCGGCAGGGGCGACGAGATCGGCCAACGAGCGGTTGGGGCGCGAATCCCCGTGGTCGGCCTGCTGGCGCAGCATCGGGAAGCGCACCTCCCCACCCAGGCCCTGGCCGTCGAGCACGATGTCGTCTCCCTCCGACCAAGCGGGCCAGACGCCGTACACGCCGCGGGGCTCGAGGAGCGACCTTCCCTCGATCTCGTCGAGCAAGGCGTTCGCATTCTCGATCAGCTCCCGTGCCGCCGAGCCCTTCTCGGGATCGTCGAGGATGGCGGGGTAGCGCCCCTTCAGCTCCCAGGCGTGCAGGAAGAACGTCCAGTCGATGTACGGCCGAAGCGCCGCGACGCTCGGCGTCGCGTGACGCGCCCCGGTGAACGACGGCAGCGCCACGTCGTCGACGCTCCACTCGATGTGTGTCGCGTTCGCTCGAGCCGCGGGCAGGGAGAGCAGCGGCTTGCGAGACCGCTCGTCGTGCATCACGCGGAGGCGCTCCTGGTCCGAGCGATTCGCGTGATCGAGTGTCTCTTTCCTGGCCAGGTCGAGGAGATCGGCCACCACACCGACGACGCGGGACGCATCGAGGACATGAACGACAGGCTCGGCGTACTCGGGCGCGATGCGGACGGCGGTGTGCTGACGCGAGGTGGTGGCGCCGCCGATCAGGAGTGGCAACACCATGCCCCGACGATCCATCTCGCGCGCGACGTGCACCATTTCGTCCAGCGACGGCGTGATCAGCCCGGACAGACCGACTACGGCCGCCCCGCGCTCCAGCGCGGTGTCCAGGATCGTGCCGGCCGGCACCATCACGCCGAGATCGACGACGTCGTACCCGTTGCACCCGAGGACGACGCCGACAATGTTCTTGCCGATGTCGTGGACGTCGCCCTTCACGGTCCCAAGCACTACCGTCGCCGCCGCAACCCGCTCCTCGCCCTCCTGCTCCATGTACGGCTCGAGATAGGCGACAGCCCGCTTCATCGCGCGGGCGCTCTTGACCACCTGCGGCAGGAACAGCTTCCCGTCGCCGAACAGGTCGCCGACGACCTTCATGCCATCCATCAGCGGGCCCTCGATCACGTCGAGCGGACGGACGGCGGACGCGCGCGCCTCCTCGACGTCCTCCTCGATGAAGTCGGCCACCCCGCGCACCAGGGCGTACTCGATGCGCTTCTCGACAGGTGCATCGCGCCACGAGAGGTCGTCTTCGCGCTGGATTGCCGTTCCACGCACGGACTCGGCTAGGGAGAGCAGACGCTCGGTTGCATCCGGGCGGCGCGCCAGGACTACGTCTTCGACCGCTTCGAGCAGATCCGCGGGAATGTCGTCGTACACGGGCAGGCGCCCTGCGTTGACGATTCCCATGTCCAGGCCCGCGTGCATGGCGTGATACAGGAACGATCCGTTCATGGCCTCACGGACGACGTCGTTCCCGCGGAAGGCGAACGACAGATTGGAGACCCCGCCCGAGATGAGAGCGCCCGGGCATCGCTCACGAATCGCCGGCAGGGCGTCGATGAACGACTTCCCGAACAGCTCGTGCTCCTCGATACCGGTCGCGACCGCGAGGATGTTCGGGTCGAGCACGATGTCCTCCGGCGCGAAACCCGCCTCCTGGGTCAACAGGTCGTAGGCGCGCCCGAGGATCCCGACCTTACGTTCGACCGTCTCCGCCTGTCCGCGCTCGTCGAACGCCATCACCACCACGCCGGCGCCGTAGTGCCGCACCTCTCGCGCCTTGTCGAGGAAGTCCGCTTCGCCTTCCTTGAGCGAGATCGAGTTGACGATGCCTTTCCCCTGGAGGCACTTGAGGCCTGCGATGACGACTTCCCAACGCGAGCTGTCGATCACGACGGGCAGCCGCGCGGCCTCGGGCTCGGTCGCGACGAGGTTGAGGAACTGCGTCATGGCGTGGACGCCGTCGAGGAGGTCGGCGTCCATGTTGACGTCGATCAGGTTCGCTCCTCCGCGCACCTGGTCGAGGGCGACGTCCAGCGCCCCCTGCCAGTCGTTCGCCTCGATCAGACGTCGGAACACCGCCGAGCCGGCGACATTCGTGCGCTCGCCGACAACGACGAACGTAGAATCCTCGTCGACGACGAAGGGCTCGAGGCCACTGAAGCTGGGTTGCGCCGAACGCGCCGGGATCGGCCGTGGACTCAGGCCGTGAACCGCCGCGGCGATCCGCGCCACGTGCTCCGGAGTCGTGCCGCAGCAGCCGCCGACGCCGTTGACAAGCCCTTCCTCGGCGAAGGTGCGGAGCAGACGCGCGGTCTGCTCGGGGGTCTCGTCGTAGCCGCCGAACGCGTTGGGGAGCCCGGCATTCGGGTAGCAGAGCACCGGTATCGGCGCCACACGCGCGAGATCGGCGAGAAACGGTCGCATCTCGGTCGCGCCGAGCGCGCAGTTGATGCCGACCGCAAGCGGGTCGGCGTGCTCGATCGCAATCCAGAACCCATCGACTGTCTGCCCCGCGAGCGTCCGGCCGCTGCGGTCGACGACGGTGACGGAGACGACGAGCGGGATGCGCTCGCCCCGCTCGTCCTCCAGGTCCTTCACCGCGGCAATCGCCGCCTTCGCGTTGAGCGTGTCGAACACGGTCTCGACGAGGAGCAGGTCGGCTCCTCCGTCGAGCAGCCCCCGCGCCGCTTCGGCGTACCCGGCGCGGATCTCGTCGAAAGTGGCGACGCGGTACGACGGGTCGTCCACGCGCGGCGACAGCGACAGCGTGACGCTGGTGGGACCGAGCGAGCCGGCCACGATCCCCGACCCGTGTGCCGCGACGGCGGCCCGCGCGATCTCGGCTCCGACCCGTCCGAGCTCGTACACGTGGTCCTCGAGGTGGTACTCGCGCTGCTGCACCGGGTGCGTCGTGAACGTGTTGGTGGTGACGACGTCGGCGCCCGCCTCGAGGTAGGCGAGGTGGATGGCGCGGATGTCATCCGGCCGGGTGAGGCTCAGGACGTCGATATCGCCACGGAGGTCCTTCGGATGACCGCCGCGGAAGCGCTCGCCGCGGATCTCGTCCTCGGTCAGCCCGAGCGACTGCACCTGCGTGCCCATGGCGCCATCGAGGATCACGATCCTCTCCTCGAACAGCGTTTTCAGTCGCTCGGCCGCGCTCACATCGTCTCCTTCGACGGCCCGGCGACCACGCCTACGAGCGGTCCCGGCCTGCTGCGCGGGGGCTCTTTAGGCGTTTGGTAACCCGGTCGCCAAGCTGCCTCAAAGCTCTCCGGGTTACAAGAGCGTAGCTGGCGTGACCCGGACCGTGCCAACGCCGGGTCTGGCCTTCCGGCCTGACCCGCATTCCGTCCCGCCGACACCAACCGGTTCAGACCAGAAAGTCTGACCCAACCGCCGGGTCTGGCCTTCCGGCCTGACCCGCATTCCGTCCGGCCGACACCTACCGGATCAGACCAGATGGTCAGACCCGACAGTAGCGAGGAAGAGGTCGAGCAGCTCGGGGTCGAAGTGTGTCCCGCGTTCCCGCCTCATCACATCGAGCGCGGCGGCCACCGTCAGAGGGGGACGATACGGCCGCTTGTGCGTGAGCGCGTCGAACGTGTCGGCGACCGCGGCGATGCGCCCGGCGAGCGGGATCTCCTCGCCGCGCAGCCCGCGCGGATAGCCGCAGCCGTCGAACCACTCGTGGTGCGTGAGGGCTATCTCGGCTGCCAGCCGCAGCACCGTGCTCGATGAGCCGGCGAGGATCTCGTAGCCGGCCTGGCAATGGCTCTGCATATCCACAGCTCACGCTCGTCGAGGGCACTACCCTTGAGCAGCAGTCGGTCGGGCACCGTGACGGTGCCGACGTCGTGCAGCCTCGCTGCGAGCGCCAGTGCATGCTGCTCGTCGGTCGACATGCCGAGCTCCGCGGCGAGCAGGGCGCAGGTCGCGGCCATCCGGTACACGTGGTCTCCGGTGACAAGATCTCGGCTCTCGATCGCGCGAGAGAGGGCACCCAGCGCGTCCGTGAGGGCGTGTGCCGACTCGGCGCCGGCCGCTGTTCGCGCAGCGAGATCGTCACGAAGTATCGCGATCGTCGAGCGGTGCACGCGCTCCAGGTTCTTCTGGCGGAGCGCCCCGGCGGCGGCGACCTGAAGACCGCCGATCGTAGGTGGCTTGACGATGTACCCGAACGCACCGAGATCGAGTGAGCTCTGCACCGCCTCGGAATCCTCGGAGCCCGTGAGAATGAGAACCGCAGGCCGGTCGTCGGGCGCCAGGCTGCGAAGAAAGTCGATACCGCTCTCACCGGGCAGCCCGAGATCGGTGACCAGGAGGTCGACGTCGCCCGTTGCGAGACGATCCCGCGCCTCCCCGGCGTCCGCCGCCGTCAAGACGCCGAGGCCGATCTGGCTGAGGCATCGCTCGACGAGCCTTCTCACCGCGGGCTCGTCCTCGACGACGAGCGCGGTACGCCCGACGGTGTCATGGAGCTCGTCGTCGAGCTGCGTCCCGGCGGCCACAGAGGTCACCCCGTTGACATCGGCGCGCCGGGCGGCGCGCCGGATTGCACGTTTCGGGTAAGGGCGTTAGCCGTTTCGGGCGGGCTCCAGCCGGCCCGAAACGGCCAGCTGGTTCTCGGCGTGCTTGACGCGTTGCTCGAGCTGCCAGCGATCGGCTGTCGAGTCACCCGCCTCGACCTTCTCGAGCTCGGATTTCGCCTCCTCGAGCTGCCGCCGCGCTCGCTCGTCGTCGATCTCCTTCACGCTGACCGCATCGTCGACGAGGGCCAGCGCCACATCGGTTTCGACCTTGAAGAAACCGGGGCCGGTGGCGAACTCGAGCACCTCGTTGGCACCGACGTGCACGCGCGTCGACCCCGCCTTCAGGGTCGCCACGAGCGGCGCGTGGCGGGCGAGGACGCCGATCTCGCCGGCGGCGCCGGGCACGATCAGCAGCTCCGCCTCGCCCTGGAACACCGGTCCGTCGGGGGTGACGACCGCGACATCGAATTTCGGGTGCGAGTCGGCCACGGGCTACGCACTGACCTGCTCGAGCTGCCGCGCCTTCTCGAACACGTCCTCGAGCGGGCCCACCATGTAGAAGGCGGCCTCGGGCAGCTCGTCGCAGGCACCTTCGAGGATCGACTTGAACCCGACGATGGTGTCCTCGAGCTTCACGTACTTGCCGGGCGTGCCTGTGAACTGCTCGGCGACGAAGTTCGGCTGCGAGAGGAACCGCTCGATCTTGCGGGCTCGAGACACGACGAGCTTGTCCTCGTCGGTGAGCTCGTCCATGCCGAGGATGGCGATGATGTCCTGCAGGTCCTTGTAGCGCTGCAGCACCTGCTGCACGCTCGTGGCGACGGCGTAGTGCTCGTCCGACACCACACCCGGCGACAGGGCGCGCGACGTCGAGTCGAGCGGGTCGACCGCCGGGTAGATCCCCTTCTCCACGATCGCGCGCGAGAGCACGGTGGTGGCGTCCAGGTGCGCGAAGGTGTTCGCGGGGGCCGGGTCGGTGAGATCGTCGGCAGGCACGTAGATCGCCTGCACCGACGTCACCGAGCCGGTGCGCGTCGACGTGATGCGCTCCTGCAGCTGGCCCATCTCGGTCGCCAGCGTCGGCTGATAGCCGACCGCGCTCGGCATGCGGCCGAGCAGCGCCGACACCTCCGACCCCGCCTGCACGAAACGGAAGATGTTGTCGATGAAGAGGAGCACGTCCTGTCCGTCCTCACGGAAGTACTCGGCCATCGTCAGGCCGGAGAGAGCGACTCGCAGTCGCGCGCCCGGCGGCTCGTTCATTTGGCCGTACACGAGCGCGACCTTGTCGATCACACCCGACTCGCTCATCTCGAGCCAGAGGTCGTTCCCCTCGCGTGTCCGCTCGCCTACGCCCGCGAACACGGACACACCTGCGTGGGCATTGGCCACGTTGTGGATCAGCTCCATGATCAGCACCGTCTTGCCGGTGCCCGCGCCGCCGAAGAGGCCGACCTTGCCGCCCTTGATGTACGGAGCGATCAGGTCGACGACCTTGAGGCCGGTCTCGAAGATCTCGACCGACGGGGACAGGTCGCGGAAAGCCGGAGGCTCACGGTGGATCGGCCAGCGCTCGACGTCCGGCAGCGGCTCCATCTCGTCGATCGCCTCCCCGATCACGTTCCACAGGCGCCCGAGTGTCGCCTGCCCGACCGGGACGGAGATTGGTCCCTCCATGTCCACGACCTCGGTGCCGCGGGCGAGGCCGTCCGTGGAGTCCATCGCCACGGCGCGAATCCGGTCGTCGCCGAGGTGCTGCTGCACTTCCGCCACCAGTCTCCAGCTCGACCCGTCGGGGCGCGGCACGGCGATCTCGAGGGCGGTGAGGATCTCGGGTAGGCGGTCAGGGAAGACCGCGTCGATCACGACGCCCTTGATCTCGATGATGGTGCCGACGTTGCGGCCGTTCTCGCTTGGCATGGGGCTCCTGGCGTGACGTGAGGGCGTAGGTGAAGCGCGGCACGGAGGCGCCGCGCGAGCGCCGACATGCTAGCGGAGCCCCCCTCCCAGCGACCGAGGGAGCGTGCGACATGGTGACGCTCTGACGCCGACGCCAGCCTGGCGTCGTGATCGAGCCGTCAAACGTACGTCGTGACTTGATTGGGCAGCACGAACGTACCGTAGCCGCCGACCCGCGATTCGTTACAGACTTGCGCCGGCTCAGTCACCGTCGGCTCAGTCGAAGAGCCTTGCGGCCGCGAAGCGGACGCCTTCAGGGCTCCCCACTCTCCGGCGCGGTGCGGATCCGCTCGGCGGATTCGCACCTTGCGCGGCTAAAGCGGGTTCGCGCCGGTGTGCTGGCCCGCCCGGACCTGCTCGGGCACGGTGGCTAGGAGCTCAGCGCGACGGGCGTCGCGGAGAGCGTCGAGCTCCTGCGCGACGTTGGTGCCGGTGATCTCGATCAGGACCGGCGCGGGCGCGGGACTGCGCTCCACGTCTCCGAGCGTGCCCGCGCCGAGCGAAAAGG
>Ga0247727_10018510_pt1 | contig 10937 bp, 13 predicted proteins | sample WisWelCaveWW1625_FD_202498 | JGI IMG/M metagenome (GOLD analysis project Ga0247727, IMG submission 202498) | Biofilm microbial communities from Wishing Well Cave, Virginia, United States - WW16-25 | ecosystem: Environmental > Aquatic > Deep subsurface > Groundwater > Cave microbial mat | place...
GGAAACCAGAGCGACCACGTTCCATCTCGCCAACCGATGAGGCCTAGTCCCGCCGCCAGAAACCCGAACGTCGTCGAGCCGGCATCCCCCAGAAACATCCGAGCCGGATGAAAATTGAAGAGCAAGAATGCCCCCGCCGCAGCCGCAATCAATGCGTTCACGAGAGCAAGCGGACTATTTTCGGCAAACCACGACGCAATCGCAAGAAAGCCAAAGCCGAACACAGCCATGCCTCCCGCAAGCCCATCCATACCGTCCATGAAGTTATAGAGGTTTGTCATCCATACAATAGCCACGATCGCCAGGGGAACCCATCCGACCCCGGTATGATTGAGCAACAAGCCGGCCGCCGCTCCACCAGCTGCAACAAAATGTACCAGGAGACGCCCGATGATCGGGAGACCAATGATGTCATCGAGAAAGGAAATACCCACGAGAAAACAGGTACCCAACCAGAGAGGCCACCACTCCACCTGCGAGACGAACGGGACGCTCGCCGCAATCCCTGCCACGACCCCTATTCCTCCTATACGTGGCACAGGTCGCTGGTGCAAGGATCGTTCATTTGGATGGTCGAGGATTCTGTCAGACCAAGTCCGAAGCACAATGGTCAACACAATCCACGTCAAGGAAAAGGAGACGAGAGGAATCACGTACGCCAGAGATGAGGGAGACCATGCGGTCATAGATCAAGACCGATCATATTTCCTGAAGAACACCATGCGTCATGAGGCCACCCCCCGACAAGTTGCTCGAGCATGGAACCAGGCAGCGGTTTCTGAGAGACCGGCGTCGACAGTAAAAGGCGGATGCCAGTCCAGCTCTGTTTGGATCTTCGACGAGTTGACCTGAAGAGATCCGACAAGCCGATCGATCATCCCTCGTCTCCCGGCTACCTGTCCCATCCAATAGAGAAATGACGTCGGGCACGGCCACAGGCACACTCTACTTCCCATCGCGACGCCAAGTCGTCGGACCAATTCAGGAGTTGAGAGATCCTCACCGTCGCGGACTAAGTAGGTTCGGCCCGCTGCCCGTGGGTCTTGAATGCATCGAACCAAGGCATCGACGAGATTCCCGAGATAAACGAAACTGCGCTGATTGCGGATGCTTGCCAGTGGAAGCGGAATACCTCGGCGGAGGATATTCAGAAGCTGCAGGAAATTTCCTCTGACCCCGGGACCGTACACAAGAGGCGACCGAATAACCACGGTCTCCATCCCCGTCTGCGTCGAGACTCGAGCAAGCGCCTGTTCAGCCTGCCACTTCGAGACCCCATACGGATCTTGCGGCTTCGGAGGATCCTGCTCAGTGAACGGGACAACAGTCTGCTCGCCGTTGACTTTGACGGAACTCAAATACACGAAGCGCAGGACGCCTTGTGCTGCCGCTCTGGCCGCCAAACGTTCCGTCCAATCGACATTCACCTGCTGAAACTCTTGAAGCGGATTGGATGCATCATCGACCATGACATGAACCCGCGCGGCCAGATGAACCACAATCTGCACGCCTTGCAGAGCTTCATTGGTCTCACGTTCAGTCGAGCGATCATGAAGAACCACCCATTCAAGATTGGCAGACTCAGGAGTCGCCCTCCGTGGTATCCTCGTCGAAGCACTTACTACTCCTCTTACAGGATACCCAGCTTCTAGAAGACAATGACTCAGCGCCGAACCTATAAACCCGGTTGCCCCGGTTATGAGGATACGATCACCCATCTGAGACAAGCCCTGTCTGTCTGGTTCATCTGGTCTATCTGGTTTGTTTTGTTGTTTGACCCAGAGAAACCAAACAACCAAATAAACAAGACAAACCAAACAAACCAATTAAACAAGACAGGTGAGTACGCCCTTCACTTAACCAAGAACTCCAATAACTTGGCCGGGTATTTGGAGAAGATTTTAAGGATATTTGTATCAATCCCGTTCTCACGGCAAGCACGCAACACTTCTCTATTGAGCAACAGGGTATTCCGCCAACCACTGGTGCTGATGCCGCCAGTACGCATGCGCACAAGCGTTTCAGGAAGACTGCGATAGACCAGGGTATTGCTATGGAAGATGCGGGCACAATACTCAAAGTCACCAGCGATGCGGTAATCGGTACGAAAAAGGCCGTAGCTCTCGTACACGCGGCGTCGAAGAAAGAGTGCCGGGTGAGCCGGCATCCAACCTAAGGCAATCTGGTCAGGGCTAAATCGTGCTGAACGGTATCGGCGTACTGTCCGTGTTGGATTCTTTGGTTTGAAGAATTCCACATCACCAAATAAGGCGTCAAGATTCTCTCGTTCCATGATGCTTACCACTCTAGATAGGACATCTTTACTCGCATATACATCATCGGCATTGAGGAAGCCGATTACATCACCGCTCGCAAGCATAATCCCCTTGTTCATAGCATCGTAAACTCCGTGGTCAGGCTCGGAAAGCACGTGGGCAAGCGTGCCGGCGTAACGTTCGACGATCTTGAGTGTATCGTCCGTGGAAGCCCCGTCGATCACGATGTTTTCGACGTCGTGATGGCTCTGCATGGCGACGGATTCAAGCGTTTCGGCAATGGTACGTTCCGCGTTATAGCACACAGTAATAATAGTAATTTTCATGACGCTGTGTTCATGCCACATCCATCAATCGAGACCGGGCAATCGCCCTATCAACCACCACGGCAAAGTCTCGTGCGAAATGGCATATCTTTTCGTTACTCTGGGCATGTGGTTCTCGAGCCAAAGGTAAAGGGGGGCGAGCCAAGGCAATTTCTTGCAGCTTCGCGGCCAAACCTTCCACATCATCGGCATTAAAATATGTCGCAGCGTTTTCCATTTGCTCGCGGTGCACCGCAATGTCCGATAGCAGCATCGGAACGCCTAGCACACGCGCTTCTTCGACGGTACTGCTCCACCCTTCAAAGAACGATGGATTGATTAGCGCAGTACAGGTTCGCATCAGCGAGATTACATGCCGCCTTGGCACCAAGCCGAGGATGCGGAAGTTATCCCGCAGCCCAAGCGATTCGATACGGGCATTCAGTTGCCCAACGTATCCGGGGTGACGTGGATCGAGCGGATTGCCGGTCACTGCGACAACAGCGTCGAACCCCTGCTGCTTCAGCAAACCAAGCGCCTCAATGACCACCATGTGGTTTTTGTGCTTCCAGAACTGGTTGGGCAAATAAAAGAACTTGGGGGGCAATTGGTATTCCTGCATCACCTTTTCAGGAAACACCTCGATCAGGTCGGCCGGAATGGAGGTGGTAAAACGCACCACCGCAGTATTGCCTATCGCCCGCCGATAAAAATGCTCGCAGTCCTTGCGGGCATCCTCACTGCTCAACATAATCATCCTGCCAGATGCCACTTGCGCACGAAAGCCTAATTCACGCCGCCAATACGCGCTGAACCCAAACTGATTCCGCAAATGACGATGCTGAAAATCTGGCAACCACGCGATGGCTGGAATAGGGAAACGCCGCCCATAAAACGTCGCGTTTTCAAAAACAACATCGACCTTGTGCTGACGAAACAACTGAAGCGCATTGGAATCCACTCCAATGAGAAATGCTCGCAAGATGCTTGACGACTTCTTATGCGCATTAAATGTCGAAGAACGAACGACTTCTATATCACCCGCCTCAAGGAAGGCGTGCAAATCATTTTCATCCGCATCTTCCCCGCAAAACAGTATCGGGCTGATATGATCCGCCTCGTAATTCTGGATAGCCCTGAAAAGATTGAGCAGATAGTTATAACCGCCCGTCCATCTCGCGCTATCAATCAAGTTAAAGGCAACACGCATGTGTTATTTCCTGGCTTTAAACCAGCCAACAGCTTCACGAATACCTTTGGCAAGCATAACCCCGGGCTTGAAGCCAAGTTGGATTGCCTTCGTACAATCAGCGACCAGACAAGGCGGATCGCCCGCTCGTGCATTACCGCTGAATTCGACGCCAGCACTCCCACCCCATGCCTCGCAGACCATTCCCGCTACCTCGCGAATTGAGGTGGCAATGCCCGTCCCCCCATTTACTACTGGGCAACTCACATCGCATTGCCCACGCGCCAGCCAAAGGAGCGCCGCCGCATCCGAAACATGCAACCAGTCGCGCAACTCGCGCCCGGTACCACCCAGCACCACCGGGCTATTCCCGGCCACTGCCAGCTTGCCGCACAGATCCCAGACCAACTGCTTTTCCAGCCCCGCGCCATACACCGAGAACATGCGAACAATCGCAACACGGAGCCCGAAATTCTCCGCGTAGGCGCGACACAGACTTTCCATCATCGCCTTATGCGAGCCATACGGCGAATAGGGCGAGATGCCCGCGTGCTCCGGAATCGGCCCGGCAGGCGCGACACCATAGACTGCGGCACTGGATGCGCTGACAATGCGAGCATCCGGCGCGTTGAGCCGCCACCATTCAAGAAGACGCGAGGTGCTCTCGACCGAGCGGCAAAAGTCCTCGCGAGGATGCTGGAATGATGCACCGACCGACGAGCCGCCTGCCAGGTGATACACAATATCCGGTAATCCGGAAACCTGCGCCAACTGGCTGAGATTGGCTGCCTCAATCTCACCGTTGCACCAATTGGCGTAGCCCCACTTCCGGGATTCTTCAGCAGGCCATAACCCATGCCCGATGCCACATACCCGGTTGCCATGCACGGAGGCCAACCGGGCCAGATGCCTGCCGATAAAACCTTTCCCGCCGGTAATCCAGATCGTTGTCATGATTTCATCTTAACGCTGTGGCTTGCTGCATATAAACGAATACAACCGGCCAGGCCGACGGTCGACGCGCGACAATACGGCAAGCGAAATATCCAGGATCAGTTCGACGTCAAGACACCATCCCGCGATACTGCCCAGCGGCAAACGGCTGAGTCTGCGCTGGAATTCGCCTCGTAGCGAATCGCGTGTATGCGGCGCGTAATTGATCACACTGTCGAATGAGCGCAACATCTGCTCCACACGGAAGCCGGCGGCCCGCAGCGCATCCAGATACTGGCTTGATTGCAACGCGTTTTCCCCGCCATACAACTGGTGCAGCGGATGAATTTGCAAGAAAGCGGGCAAGTCGTCAGGGGAAGAAATCACATGATCGCGCACAGCGATGAATTTCCCTCCCGGCTTCAGTACACGAAAAACTTCCGCGCACAAGGCCGGCAGATCACGCGCATGGTGTAGCACCTGGCGTGCAACGACCAGATCGAAAGAACCTGAATCACGCGGTATGCACTCGCCAAATTCTTCCACCGTCTCGATTGGCAGCCCCTTGGACTGTGCGATTTTCTGAATGGCTCCCCTCCCGACGAAATTACTAGGATCAGGTTCTATCGCCACGACACTCCAGCCCGCTTTCGCCAGCGCATAACTGGCAATGCCCCGCCCCGCCCCCACGTCCAAAGCCCAGCCAGGAACGGATGGCAACAAGGCACGGATCGCCTTCCATTCATCGCTTTGCGAATAACGCTCGGCCGCGACTCCCGGTGATGGATCAAAGTAACAATCCCGCACCAGTTCCTGCTTGTCCGGTTGCGCCACCAGCCACGCAACTGCTTCTTCCCAGGATAAATATTTATCGCTCATCTGGATCGAGTTCCCTGACAACTCTGGCGGGATTGCCTGCAACGATTGTAAATGGCGGAACGTCTTTGCTCACGACGCTACCTGCCCCCACGATTGCACCCTCGCCTATTGTCACGCCCCGCAGGACAATTGCGAGACAACCAATCCATGCATCATTACCAATGCGTACTGGAGCCTCCTCTAAATCAACTTGGCCAGGATGACCGCGAGTAATGATTTGGTAATAATGCCGATGTCGTTCGACCGGACTGACAGGATGGGTAAGGCTATCGAAAATGTTGACATTATGGGATATCAGTACACGGTCGCCGATACTAATACGTGCTGCTGACCAGATGTGGCTCTGTTCCCCAACATAACAATATTCGCCAATCGATATTTCCCCACCATGAGCAAAAGTAAGCAGCTCCCCCTTGAGATGCGTATTGGCACCCACTCGAATTGCATGCCGCTGTTTCCTGATATTATGCACGGTCGCCGTCGAATGAATTACGGCCTTTGCATCCAACACCATACGGCGAGACAAAATAATCCGCTTCATCATGCCAATAAGCACGATTATTTTCTTAACTCCAGGCAAACAACGGCTCTGGATGCAGCCGCGAAGTCGGCATCATAGTGTTTTTGAGTGTGGATATCGAAGTATGTGGCGTCTGAGGACTGTTCCCGATCTGACACAACCCAACCATCGGCTTGATACTTGAAATGAGATTCGCGAGATTCCACAGGGCCAAAGGTCTTGAGAATACGATCCACCATTTCCGCATCGAAAATCTGAAACCAGCCATGGTTACAACGACGCCCATAGGGCATACTGAGAAACAAGGTTCCGCCAGGCTTCAACACCCGTCTAAACTCCTTAACCGCCGCGAGATAAGCATCATGATCGTTCTCACGTTTTGCCTCATCCTGTGTGTATAACATCGTATTGTCCAGGCCGATGTGCTCGATGGTGGAAAGGCATACCACCCAGTGGAAATAGTTGTCCCTGAAACAGGACTCCCGCAAATCCTCATACACGTACGAGACGGCCTTACTCCAGTAACAATCACTTTCCGGGGCCAATGTCGAAATAAATACGCGCTTGTTGGCCAGGGATGGCTGCCTTAACAAAAATTCATAGTTCAGGACCGATCCGGCATCCAGCAAGTTGCCCGCACCTGAAGGGAGCCGTGAAAACAACCAGGGGTATTCGACGATTCTCTCGTCCAACCTATAGCCATGACCTACCGGCAAAACGCCATCGCTCAACACGCCTTGCGCTATCGCACGACGAATAGCTGCAAATTTGTATGGCGCATACCCAAGTTTCCAGGGTTTCATCCTGAAAACCGGGTACAACCAAGCCCCATAAGAGCGGTAGAGGGATTTAATTATTTTTTCCATTGCAGAAGATTTAGAAGAGATGCCGCACCCTGTTCAACATGGTTCTGATATTCAATGTTGGCTTGGGAAGCCTCTGCAGGATTACCTCGTAGCTATCCGACACCGACAACAGCAGCGGCATCGTAACCACGCGGAAGTGCTGCTCGATCGTGCTCGCTTCAATACTGCGTGCCACACAATTCACTCCACTGCCGTCGAAACCAAAATTACTCACCAAAGTTTTCTTCGGATACAAGGTCAATCCGTTCATCAAAAATACGCTCAGATACCATTTGATCGCCCAGGAATCGGTTTCTCCGCGCAACTGTGATTCCAACATTCTGAAATAGCCATACGTTTCGTTCAGATCAAAAGCCCGCCTTAAGTCTCGATCCTCTACAAGACGCTGGTAGCCGGCACCGGTCACATCAAAATGCCGCCACGCGCGTTGCCACGTGCCCCACCCCCAGGAAGAAGTGAATGGCAGGAACAACGCGTCCTCTTCCAGCTCAAGGTTGACCGGAAACATATAGCCGGCGATCTGCATCACTCGATCTTCATTTTCATAACGCGTCAGTGCCTCATTCATATACGACAAAAAATGCGGCGACGTGATCAGGTCATCCTCCATCACGATCACGCGTCCATATTCCTCGCACACCCGCGTCACACCATCGATGATGGAACGGGCCAATCCAAAGTTGGTTTCGCGCTCAATGATGGTGACAGACTTGAAGCCGGCAATACTTCGTATGTAAGACCTGACTTCTGCCACCGCCGGGCTTGCCGCTTCACTCCTTGGCGCATCGGAAAATACATGGAGCGGAGTCTGATTGGCGAGCATGTTTGCCAGCAATGCCTATACCGTCTGCTTGGTGTGACCGGGGCGGTTATAGACGAATAGCGCAACCGGGGCACAGGTCACTTTCTATCCTTTGACGGTAGAGAAAGAGCCTTGAACCAGAAAAGAATATAGGGTGCCAGCCAAGACAAAAACCACAAATGGCCCTTATGCCGATAAGTAAACACCCCCCATACCTTCACCGGCAAACCCCTCGGTCCTAGCAATTTCTGCCATCGTGAATAGAGGGGCAATCTCTCATCCGCCCACAAACCCGAATTATCATTGTCTGCGCAAGTTCCGTAGTACCCTGGTGCAATTTGAATCTGGCAGCCGCTCTTGATTGCCCGCAGGCCATAGTCGAGATCCCCCATACTCTGGCGAAATGCCGGGTCGAGATTCCCAACGCGCTCGACGACTGCCCGCGAAATCAGTACACAGTTACCGTTAATCGTATCGCACGAAATTGGCGCATCCATATTAGGGGGTGTTTTTTCCATGAGATTAAGCCTGTTTTTTTCGATATTGACTCCATCCACCATAAGAGAACAAACCCGTCTCAGGGTCACGGGTGCTACCAACAATGATAGCCGCATCGTACAATCGTGCCGTGGCTCCACGATGTGCACCGAGCATCCGTGCCAAGGCATCCCGATCAAGATTGGTGTCGTCATTGAGCCAGAGGTAGAAGTCGTAGGTTTTTTTCATTGCTTGCTCAAATGCCCAGCGCATGCCACCACACCAGAATAATTTTCCATCTCCAGTTAGGATGGTCGCTTGAGGAAAGACATTGATGGCAGCTTGCGCCGTGCCATCGCTTGACCCATCATCCACCAAAAAGCGGCATCCCTAAGCCGGGCGCGATAACCAGTTCGGCCCGTATGTACGAGGTCTGGCGCCACTCCCATGGCGAATGAGACTACCGGCGTGCCACAGAGAATAGATTCATTGATCATCATCGGACCGGAGTCCTCAATCGAGGCACTCACAAAGATATCCGCTGCCTGATACGCTGCGGCAAGCATGGTGTCACCTTGCAGAGAACCGATATGTCGATGTTCAAAAAGCATTTCAAGCTTGTCTGCTTTCGCCCAATCTCCGGCAGTAACAACAAGAATGTTCTTCCGCAAATCAGGATTGTCATCCAGCATAGCGTGGAGTTGCTTGAGCGCATCGACCAAGTAAGCTATTCCCTTGCGCTCTTCATGCGTACGCTGCGCCCCAAAGAAAAGAATCTTCCTGTCGATAGGCAATCCTAGAATCGCTCGGGCATCAACCTGCGCGGCAGGCTTAAAAACATCCACATCCATTCCCAGCATAATCTGTTTGATAGGGCGCTCAGAAAAAAATCGAACTTTCCATGGCTTGCCGCCTAAGCCAGGAGCTACCAACCACAGCTGTGATATCTGTCGCACGGAAATTGCTGAATTTCAGATGCCATTGACGATATGAAATGTCGAACTCATTCCTGCCATATTTAAGCTGAGGGCACTGTCCACACTGTTTTGTGTAGCCCTTACAATCAAACGCATAGTGGCACCCGCCCGTCATTGGCGCCATATCCATCATGTACCAATAAAGAGGAGCACCCGTAATTTCACTGAGCTGACGCATCATGTCAGTCGTGACAAAAGTTGAAACCCAGTGAACAACGATCGCCTCTGGCTTAAAAGGGAAAGCCGCTATAAGTCGGTCCACTCGAAATAGGGAACCCGTTTCTATATGAAAATAAGGAGATGTACGACACCGTTGATGGTATCGGAACAAAAGCTTCCTCCAAAGCCAACGCCAGCGATCGAAGGCTTCAAGGCCTGCTAACATTCCGATAACATTCGGATCATCAGATTGCTTAACAAGCACCAGCATCGCTGAGTCCACTCCGGCATCCCGCATGTTGCGGTGCAACCGGTAGGCTGCATCATAGCCACCTCCACCTTGGTCCTGAGTGGCAAGGTGCAAAATCTTCACAAACACTTCTCGAAATAATCGGCCATCACGCCTTTTGTCTCTGCAGGTATTGTAGCGCGCAAATATAACCATCAAGCGCGGTCCGGATTTTCACTTCATTTTGTATGATATCCATAGACCTGAGCCCCATCTGTTGCAATTGACCAGTGTACTGCCCCGCTTACTCAGCAGGCAGAAATATAGGCCACGCTTGGATGCCTGAAGAACGAGCGGACGAGTGCGGGCCGGCGCGCCGCATGAAGGCACAGATGTTCTTTGGAGATGAGGCCGGGGTGCGCTCTGATCATTACGCGGGCACCACCTGAGCCGTGAAAGGCAAGTTCCCTGGGTACGCAGTATGGGGGCTCGCTTCGGTCTAAACATCATGTCCGCCGTCAGCGCGCAAGGTGAATTGCGTTTCATGACGGTCCACGGACGTATCGCGGCGGCACAGTGTATCGAATTTATCACACGGTTGAATCATGGGATCTATCGAATGATCTTTTTGATTATGGATGGGCACCCCATCCACAAAACGAAGTGCGTGACCATATTTATTGAAACTGAATCCATGAAGAAGCGTGTTCGGCTGTTCTTCTTGCCGCCATTCTCTCCGGAGTTGAATCCCGACAAACGGGTCTGGAAGGACCTGAAGAATCATTCCATGGGCCGACAAATTATTACAGCCCCTGATCAGATGCACCGCGCGGTCATCAGTCACTCGCGGCATATCCAGCAATCACTCGAACGTGTGCGCGGGTACTTCCATAACAAGGCGACACAATACACAGCATGATGTTGCTACTATTGTGAGACGGTTAATTAGTGAGGGACAACACACCACCTCGATCCATTCAGAACCATGTCGTAGAGGTGGTCTCAATTTCAAGCGGAGCAGGATTCGATCCATGTTTCGGGGATGCTTACGGTCGAACGGTATGTGAAGCGGTAGAGACTACCCAGCGAAGATCATCGACAGTTCCACCCGTGTTAATTCCTATGATACCACGCGCTTGCTGCGGGGAGCTTCATTAATAACGTTAGCCTCAAAATAATTGACGAAATTCAGTACGGGGAAAAACATCTAAAATACCACCGGCGGTAACATTAACTATTTCAATGCTATTAGTTTTTGCAATGCGCTTAAGTGCTAAATATTGGTCCCACAATCTGGCATAAGAGCTAAACATTTCACGATAATC
>Ga0247727_10018511_pt1 | contig 10937 bp, 11 predicted proteins | sample WisWelCaveWW1625_FD_202498 | JGI IMG/M metagenome (GOLD analysis project Ga0247727, IMG submission 202498) | Biofilm microbial communities from Wishing Well Cave, Virginia, United States - WW16-25 | ecosystem: Environmental > Aquatic > Deep subsurface > Groundwater > Cave microbial mat | place...
CAGCTCGAGCCAGGGAAATCCGTGTTGCCCTCGCCGCTCTCCACCCTGGCTCGTCCCGCTGGTCAGGAAGACGTGTTCGGGCGGGGCGCAGGTCAGGTCCAGAAACTTGAAGGCTACCGTGGGGACTGGAGGAATCTCGTCCCATCGGACAATCGCATCCGGCGTGACCCCTCGCTGGTCGCAGAAGCGTCGATAAGCCGGATTCCTCTGGTACTGAAAAGCGAAGACCTCCAGGGCCAGCCCTTCAAAGGTCTCGTCGGTCGTTCCTCGAATGAACTTCAGCACGCGCTCAACGAGAGGGTCTCGCAATCCGTCATCCCTTCCAAGTTCAGGTATTGGGTGTTGGGACTCAGTCCTCAGCCCTCAGTCCTCGAACCTCCTTGATCGGTCGTCGGACTTCGGCCTGCGCGATGCGGAGGCTCTCCCCCAAGACCTCGACCGCCCGATCGCAGAGTTCCCGCGACACCACCAGGGGCGGTGCGATGCGGATGACCCCGTCGGCGTAGAGAAAGTCCCCCACCAGCAAGCCACGCTCTAACGCCAGGCGAAGGACGGCCCGCGTCAGCAATGGCTCCTCGAGGACGAGGCCCAGCAGGAGGCCGATCCCTCGAACCTCTTTTACCCCGTGAAGGCGGGACATGGCGCTTCTGAGGTGATTGCCCATGGTCTCGGCATTTTTGAGAAGTGCCTGCTGATCGATGGTGCGGAGGGCGGCAAGCCCCGCGGCACACGAGACGGGGTGGCCGCCAAAGGTCGTCACATGGGCAAAAGGCGGATCGGCCGAGAGGATGCGCATCAGCGCTGGACGCGCGATGAAAGCACCCAAGGGCATCCCACCCCCCACCGCCTTGGCGAGCACCAGGCAGTCCGGAACCACTTCCCAGTGCTCGCACGCAAACCACCGTCCGGTGCGGCCAATTCCGGTCTGAACCTCATCCAGGATCAACAACGCCCCAACTTCGCGGCAGCGGGCCCTCAGCGTGGGCAGAAAGTCGGGGCCCGGGACGCGCACCCCGGCCTCCCCCTGAATCGGTTCCACCACGACCCCAGCCACGTGTTCATCGATGGCATCCAAGGCGGCGCAGGCGTCGAAGGGAAGCAAACGCACCTCGGGCAGGAGCGGTTCGAACGGTTTTTGATAGCGGGCCTCGCCCGAGATCGACAGGGCCCCAAGGGTATCCCCGTGGTATCCGCCAGTGAAGGCGACCACTCGCGTGCGGCCCGTCGCCTTGCGGCAGAGCTTGATTGCCCCCTCGATGGCCTCCGCCCCGCTGTTACAGAAAAAAGTCATCGAGAGATCGCCCGGAGCGATCTCGGCAAGGCGCTTGGCCAACGCGACCTGCGCCTCCTGGACCATCTCGCCATAGACCATCACGTGGAGATGTCGCTCGACCTGGGTCCTGATCGCCCGCAACACCTCCGGACAGTCGTGGCCCACATTGCTCACCCCAATGCCCGAGACAAAGTCGAGGATGCTCTTCCCGTCGTGAGTCCGCAGGAAGCAGCCCTCCGCGCGCTCGATGATGAGCCCGAGCGGTTCAGCCGATGTGGGACAGAGATGCCGGCGAAAATCGGCGTACAGCTCGCTCATGCTTCGGTGTTCCGTATCAGGTGTTCGGTGTTAGGTGTTTGGTGTCGGGTCTCAACCCTCAATGCTCAGTCCTCATTGCTCAGTCCTCAGTCATCGGTGGTCGGTCATCGGTCGTCGCCCCCGCTGAGCACTCCTCGAGGGCGAGGCCGATCTCCTCCCGAACCTCGGGGTCGGTCTCCTGGGCGGACGCCCGTTCGAGTCCCTCGCGAGCCGCACCCCCCCCGATCTGCCCTAACGCCCATGCGGCGTGACCTCGCACCAGCGGCTCCGGATCCGCTAGGAGTGCCTGCGTCAGGGCCGGAACCGCTTCGACCCGCCGCAGGTTGCCCAACGCCACCGCAACATTGCGCAACAATCCCCGCCGCTTGGCCCGGCGAATGGCGCTCCCCTTGAACCGGCGCCGAAACTCCTCCTCGGTCAAAGCCAGCAGCGGGATGAGATCGGGGGCATACTGCCCTTCGCGTGGCCAGAAACGCTCTTCGGAGCTGGGCTTGGCCTTGGCATTGTACGGGCAGACGTCCTGACAGATATCACAGCCGAAGATGTGATCCCCGACCAAGGGGCGCATCTCGCGAGGCATGCTCCCCTTCAGCTCAATGGTGAGATACGAAATGCAGCGCCGAGAGTCCAGGAGATAGGGCCCAACCAATGCGCCCGTGGGGCAGGCCCGGATGCACAGGTCACACCCCCCGCAACGATCACGGATCGGCCGGTCGCTTTCGAGATCGAGGCTGAGGAACAGCTCGCCGAGAAAGAACCAGGAGCCTCGGCGGGGATGGATGATGGTGGTGTTTTTTCCGATCCAACCGACCCCGGCCAGCGAGCTAAACTCCCGTTCGAGAACCGGGCCGGTATCTACGTACGCCCGTCCTTCGACGGACGCCCCGACCTCGGCTCGTATCCTCGCCAGGAGCTTGCCCAGATCATCCTCCATGATCTCGTGGTAGTCATCTCCCCAGGCATAGCGCGAGATCCAACCGCGGAGCCCATCCTGGGGCGCATCCTCTCGGTGCAAGGGAACGTGGTAGTTGAGCGCCACCGACACGATCGACTTGGCCCACGGCAGAAAACCCCCTGGGTGCAGGCGCGCCGTTGCGCCCCGCTCGAGATAGGCCATCTCGCCCCCAAAGCCCCGCCTCAGCCACTCGGCGAACGACTCGCCGTGAGGGGGCGGGATGACCGGCGAGATGCCGACCAGGTCAAAACCGACCTCGCGCGCCAGCTCCTTCACGCGCCGGGAAAGACCCTCTCGTTCTGGTGGCGTTCCCACGGAGCCCTCCAGAGATCAGATGCCCCAGTATGCCACAAGACGTCCCTCCGGCAAAGAAACTCGCACCCGTCTTTGCCTCACGTCGTGCTGGCTAAACCCTCATGGGGTATGTTACCCTTCTGGCGAATTCCAAGGGACACGGTTATGGATGGGACAAGGGTGAGGGCAGTCCTGGAGGCGGTCCGAGAGGGGAAGCTCTCCACCGAGGAGGCCCTCGAACGGTTGAAGGTCTTGCCATTCGAGGAACTGGGCTTCGCGACCCTGGACAGCCACCGGAGCCTGCGCCAGGACTTTCCTGAAGTCCTCTTCTGCCCCGGCAAGACGATCGAACAGATCACGGCGATCGCCGAACGGTTGCTCCGTCAGCACGGCAGCCTCCTGGCCACGCGGGCCAGCGAAGAGATGCATGACGCCATTGCGAAGGTCGATCGGTCCGCCGAGTACAACGTGCTGGCGCGCACTGTTGTGGTCCGCCGAGGGCAGACGCCACCGACCACAGGGACCGTCCTGGTGATGAGCGCCGGGACCGCCGACATCCCGGTCGCCGAGGAGGCGGGGGTGACCGCCGAGTTCTTAGGAAGCCGGGTCGAAAAACAGTATGATGTCGGGGTTGCGGGACTGCACCGGATTCTCAACAAATGGGCCGAGCTCCACGCGGCCCGGGTCCTCGTCGTGGTGGCGGGAATGGATGGCGTCCTCCCCAGCGTGGTGGGGGGGCTCACGGCCAAACCGCTGATCGCCGTTCCCACGAGCATCGGCTACGGGGCGAGCTTCGGGGGCATGTCGGCGCTTCTCACCATGCTCAATTCCTGCGCCGCCGGCACAGCGGTGATGGGCATCGACAACGGCTTTGGGGCCGGCGTGCTCGCCCACCGGATTAACGTTTTGGGCGAAAAATGAAGCTGTCGGCTGTCGGCGGTCAGCGACTGGACTAGAGACTGGAGACTTGAGTCTTGAGCCTAAGGTCTCGGGTCTCCGGTCTCCCGTCTCCGGTCTCACGTGTCTCGCTGCTGACTGCGCATGGCTCATATCATGGCTCATAGTGCACGGCTGAACATGCGGATTGCCTACTTCGACTGCTTCAGCGGCTGCAGCGGCGACATGATCCTGGGGGCACTGGTAGATGCCGGGCTTTCCCTGGATCTGCTCCGATCTGAGATTGCAGGACTCAAGCTTCCCGGCGTAGATCTCAAGGCCGAGAAGGTCAGGCGCGGCGCCCTGATCGGGACCCGGGTACAGGTCATCACGCCTCCAGACCCGCGCCCCCACCGCCATCTCTCCGACATTCTCACCCTCCTCGAAAGGAGCGACCTCCCTGAGACGACCCTGGCACCGGTCCGCCGGATTTTCGAGCGACTGGGAGAAGCCGAGGCGGCTGTCCACGGCGTTCCCGTGGAGCGGATTCACTTCCACGAAATCGGGGCCGTGGACACGATTGTCGATGTGACAGGGGCCATTCTGGGGCTGAACGCGCTCGAAATTCGGGAGATCCATGCCTCGGCGCTGAACCTGGGCGGAGGGAGGATCCAGGCGGCCCACGGCGATCTCCCGGTCCCGGCGCCGGGGACTGCCCATCTTCTTCGAGGAGTACCGGTCTATGGGAGCCCGGTCGAGGCCGAGCTGACCACACCAACGGGGGCGGCCATCGTCTCGACCCTGGCGAAGGGGTTCGGGCCCCTCCCTCCGCTGCAGATCAGTCAGGTCGGCTACGGGGCGGGCAGCCTGGATCTCGCTCACCGGCCGAACCTGCTCCGGCTGATTGTCGGCGAAAGGATCGACGACCTCGACAGGGATGACGTGACGGTCGTCGAGGCGAACATTGATGACATGAACCCCCAGCTATTCGAACCACTCATGGAGGCGCTCTTTGCAGCGGGAGCCCTCGATGTCTTCCTGACCCCGATCATCATGAAGAAATCCCGGCCCGCCACGGTCATCTCGGCGATCGTTCCAGCCGGCCTGGAGGAGGGCATCGGGCCGATCCTCTTGAGCTACAGCAGCACCTTCGGCATCCGATTCCGCAGAATGGAGCGGCAGACGCTTCCGCGGGAGGTGCTGATGGTGGAGACCCCCTTTGGCCAGGTGCGCGTCAAGGTGGGCCGGCTTCAAGGCCGCCCGATCCATCTGGCCCCCGAATACGAGGATTGCCGACGCCTGGCCGAGATGGGCAGGCTCCCACCGGCTGAGATCATGACGGCAGCCGTCGAGGCAGCCCGCGCCATGTTGCAATTATCTCGTCCCGGTTTTTTCCTTGACAGAGGGGCCGAGGGACGATAACTTCTCGACGCATTTCCGGGGCACACGGAGAGGTTGCCGTCGTGGTGACATTTCCGCCTGTAGTTAATCTCTTCTGATAATTGATCCGAGGCCAACAACACACTTGACCTCATCCTTGCAGAACGACTTGTTCACCGAGAAGCGTCCGCGTCTTCGCATTTGTGGGACTGTGGAGGGGATCCCAACCCTCCAGGTGGCGGAGGTGCTGGATGTGACCCAGCGGGGAGCGCTCGTAGAGCAGCAGGATGCCTTCCCGCCGCAGAGCCTCTGCCTGCTTCAATTGGGGACGAACGGGGACCTGTCAACCATCCGTTGTCGCGTGGTGCACAGTCGGGTGAGCTCCGTCCGACCGGATGGAGGCCCGAATTATGAGACGATGGTGGAGTTCCTCGACATGAGCCCAGCGGCTGAGCGAACCCTCAGGAATATCGTCCAATCCTTCGGGGCCAACGGGGGGTTCGAGGCCGGAGGGCCGTGAGGTCTTAACCCGGATGTCTTGGCTCGTGATGGGAAACAACGAAGGCCACCTCGAAAGAGGTGGCCTTCTGATTGGTATAGGGGAGTGTCAGGAGCAGTAGCGCTGCCAGTACCCTGGCACCAAGACCTGATAGTACGTGGTAAAGCCGTTCTGCTGCTGGGGTCGGAGGTCCCAGCGCTCTTGGACCCACACGTCCTGGCAGACCGGCGCCCGGTAATAGACGGGCTGATAGACGACCGGTGGGGCATAGACGACTGGGGGACCATAGACCACCCGGGGTGTGACCAGAGCGTTCAGGACCAACACCGTGCCCGCACCAGCCAAGAAGCCCCCGGCGAAGTACCCGCCGCCATACCCGTAGTACTTGCCAGCATAGCCGTAGCTCCCGCCACGATACCCGTAGTGCCCGCGATACTTGCCTCCCGCCTCGGCGGGCAGGGCCATCCCGGCCAGCACGAGGCTCCCCATGACGAGGCCGACTGCAAGGCGTCTCATGTGTCTTCCCCTCCTTTGCCCACCCAGGGCCCGAGCGGCCACCCGCCGCAGGGCCGGTCTGTTGTCAATGTCACCCCATTAGACGGCCCCTCCCCTCATTTCATTTCATGCCTACCGCGTCTTGCTCTCGCCAAGGAATTGGTTTGCCTTCAGCAGATTCTGTACTACCTCTTGATAATATCACCCTCGACTGGCTCGCGAGGCAAGATCGCTCATTCCCGTCGTAACGCCTTTCGGCTCGCTGTGCGCGGAGAGTCAACGCTTGGCGCACAGTAGCCGCTCTCTCATCGGGGTCCAGGCCATTTCCCTCCGGCCCAGATGATTGCTGCGCCTAGCCCCGTCCGCCGGCACCGAGAGAGCTGCGTTCATGGCACTAAAGTTGCTAGCTCTCCCGTCCAGGGGACACTGGAAATTCCCCACTGCCGAGGAAGGGTCGATGACGTGGATGAAGATCAGGAAAATCGTGTGGTTCGGCACCCCAGCGACGCTGGTCCTCTTCCTGGCTGCGTGTGCTTCGCCGCGGCCTGCACCTCCGACCGCGGCTCCAGCACCTCATCCTGTATTCGTCGGCCACGAGGAGACGGGGGAGGCCTCGTGGTATGGCCATCCGTACCACGGCCGACGCACCGCCAGCGGGGAGATCTTTGACATGTATCAGATGACCGCCGCCCACCGAACCCTACCCTTCGGCACGTGGGTCGTCGTAGAGAGATCGGCCAATGGGCGAAGCGTGAAGGTGCGGATTAATGACCGCGGCCCCCACAAAAGCCGCCGCATTCTGGATCTTTCCTATGCCGCCGCCCGCGTCCTCGGGGCTATAGGTCCCGGCGTGATTCCAGTCCGCCTGCGTGTCATCGCCTCACCAGAAGCCACCCGAGGCCTCTTGGGGCCGCTGAGCCATTCCACCCGGCGAGGGGAGGAGCCCGTGAGATTATGAAGCGAGCACTGGGCAAACGCTATGCGCGTCCCGCCCGGCAGAGACAGAACTTTCGACGCCTTCGCATTGCCGGCATGACGGAGGGCATCATGACCCTCCAGATAGCAGAGGTGCTGGAACTCACCCTGACGGGAGCGTACGTGGCGCACCAGGGTGTGCTTGAGGTGCAGAGTTCGTGTTTCCTCCAGCTGGAGACGAAGGGGGAGCTGTTAACCATTCGGTGTCGCGTGGTGAACAGTCGGGTGATCAGCAGCGGACGAGATGAGGACCCACGCTTCGAGAGTATGATGGAATTCCTCGCCGTCAATCCACCCACTGAGCAAGCCCTCAAGATCCTCATCCAAGCTCTCGGGGCACGCGGGAGCCGCGAGGCCGGAGGACCCTGAGGGCCAGCCCTTCCGTTTCACTTCGAGCCACCCGCAGTGTCCGACCTTTGCTCTTTCTTTCTTACCACGATGGCCATGTCCAGATCCCTGCGATAATCCTCGTGCTCCGGAGCCAACCGTACTGCCTCCTGGAACTCTTGAATCGCTCCCTCTATGTCCCCATCCTTAAACAGGGCAAAACCCAGGTGGTTGTGGAGCTTGGCGAGGTCGGGCCGGAGGGCAACCGCCTTCCGCAGCTCATCCACCGCCCCTTTGGCGTCACCATGGGCGAGGAGTGCTAGTCCGAGGTCATTGCGCATCGCTGCGTTCCCGGGGTAGATCATCAGTGCGGTCCGGTAAACGGCAATACCTTCCTGCGGCCGCCCCATGTCCACGAGCCACTTGCCGATGAAGCCCCCGAGAAAGAATCCAAACGCAGTAACGGCAAAGGCGATCCAGAGGATGATGTTCAGCCCGACCTTGATAGACCGCCGAGTCACAATGTGTTTCACCATGGTCGCTCCAGTCATGCCCCCTTTCTTCCTCCCCCGGAACGAGGGAGTTTCTCGGGGCGGAAGAGGCGGCCACGAAAGGCCACCCCGGGATCCGCGCAGGTCAGCTCCACCCACATCCGTGATATGTTCTTCGCCTTCATCAGCGCGCTGCCCGGCAGAGCGGAAGCAAGAGGGCGCCGCCTCGTGGAAGAGCCTATGAGGACTCGTTCGGGCGGGACAGGGGAACGTTGAGGCTGCCGGTGCGATACCCTTCGAGATCAACCGTGATATAGGCGTAACCGGTTGCCTTCAATGCTTCCACGATCTGACGAGCCACATCAGGGTCGAGCAGCCGGGGGATCTCCTCCGCTCCCACTTCGATCCGGGCGATCTCATTGTGATGTCGGACACGGACCTGCCGAAAGCCAAGCTCGTGGAGCGCTTTCTCGGCTCCCCCCACCTGTCTCAGGCCTTCACCCGTGATGGGAGTCCCGTACGGGAAACGGGATGAGAGGCAGGCCATGGCCGGCTTGTCCCACGTGGGAAGGGCGAGCGTGCGAGAGAGCTCACGGATCTCGGTCTTGCTCAGCTTCGCCTCGATCAGGGGAGAACGGACCTGAAATTCCTTCGCCGCCTGTCGGCCGGGCCGGTGATCGTTGAGATCGTCGACCGTCGAACCGTCGAGAACATAGGGGATCCCCTCGGCCCTGGCCAGGGCGGTGAGCCTGCGATAGAGCTCTTCCTTACAGTAGTAGCAGCGGTTCCGGGGATTCACTTGGAAGGCGGGGTTTGCCATCTCCTCTGACCGGATGATCCGATGGCGGGCGCCGATCGAGGCCGCGAGGGTCATAGCCTCTTCGAGCTCCCCGGGCGGCAGCGTTTCGGACACGGCGGTAACCGCCAGGACGTTCTCTCCCAAGACCTGGTGCGCCACCTTGAGGAGCAGAGTGCTATCCACGCCCCCAGAGAAGGCCACCAGGACATGACCCATTTCCCCGAGGAAGGATCGCAGGGTCTCATGCTTGAGCACAATCCCGTCCGGGTCCACCGTCGTGCCTCCTTAGGGCAAGAGCGTCTCGAGATCTAAGATCGGGACCACGACGCCATCCCCGAGGATGGTCATCCCGCCGAGTCCCTTCAGGCCCCTCAGCGGAGATCGGAACGATTTTACCACCACTTCGCGATACTCCAGAATCTTGTCCACCATCAGTCCGACATCCTTCCCTTTGGAATCAACCAGGACGACGAAGGAGCTCATGGCGGATTCGGGAAGGGCCAAGAGACGGCGCAGACGGAACACGAGGATCTCGTCCTCCCCGCGGAACAAGATTTCTCGCCCGTCCGTCGGCCTGATCCTTCCGGGAGGGCAGTCCAGGGTCGCCCGCACCTGGGTGACGGGAATGGCGTAAGTCTCATCACTCACCTGGACCAAGAGGACCGGGAGGCGGAGCAGCGTCAAGGGAAGCTTCAGGGTGACGGTGGTCCCCTGCCCATGCACGGACTCTATCAACACGCTTCCCTGGAGCGACTGGACCATGGATTGGACCACATCCAACCCGACGCCTCGCCCGGAGATCTCTGAGACCTCCGCTCTCGTGGTGAAGCCCGGCAAGGTCAGCAGCCGGAAGAGGTCGGGCTCCGACAGCGTCTGCGCCTTTTCCTCCGAAAGGAGTCCCCGAGTTACAGCGGCCTGGCGGATCGTGTCCGGGTCGATCCCCCGGCCATTATCAACCACCTGGATAACGACCCCATCCTTTCGCCTCGAGGCCTCGAGAACCACCTTCCCCTCGGCCGACTTTCCGGCGCGGACGCGCTCCTCCGGCCGTTCGATCCCGTGATCCACCGCGTTTCGGAGCAGGTGCATCAGCGGATCGGCCAGGCTTTCTAACAGCGCCCGATCCATCTCCACATCCCTGCCTTGGATCTCAAAGAGCACCTCCTTGCCCCCCTGCCTGGCCATATCGCGGGTCATCCGAGGGAACCGATCAGCGACCGTCTGCAGCGGAACCATCCTGAGCTGCATGGCCTGATGGCCCACGGCCTGAATGAGCGCCTGGAATTTGAAGACCCGTTCTTCGTTCCCCAGATCTTCCTGGGCGATGAGGAGCTCGCTGGTGAGGTCAATCAGATCATCCAACAGTTCTGGAGCCACCCGCAACATACCCTCGCGCCGGGTCACCCTCCCCTGCACGGGAGGCGGAGGGGACGACGCTGACGACCCGCCCCCCTCTCCGCTCTTTCCCGCCGATTCCCCGGGGCCCATCCCCGCGCCCACCTGCGCGATCGATTTGCGGAGGAGGTCCACCCCTTGGAGCAAGAGGTCGATGGCCTGGCGGTCGAGCCGCTGAACGCCCCTGCGATAGGGATCGAGGAAGCTTTCAAGGGAATGGGCGATCTTGGACAGCTCCTCAAAACCCATCGTACTCGCCATCCCTTTGACGGAATGCGCAGATCGAAAGAGAGCATCGATCGCCTGCGCGTCTTCGGGATGCCGCTCCAACCGGAGCAAAAATTCATCCATCCGCTGCAAATGCTCTCGGGAGTCGTTCAGGAAGATTGGCAGGTACTTGCTGAGATCCACCGGCGAGACCCCGTTATCGAGGGGACGAGGCGGATAGGACTGCCATCGCCAGACGATCGAGGAGGGTCTTCGGATCGAGGACCATCACGGGGAAGCCTTCCAGGTCGATGATCCCGTGGCAAAGGCCCCTGGTTGAGGAGAGGGGCTCAAGGACCTCGTCGGGGATCGCGCGAACCTCCCGGACCTGTTCAGCCATAACCCCCACGTCGAAATCCTCCTTTTCCGGGGCGAGCACCACGATGTAGGAGGCGAGACCAGGCTTTCCCTCCAGCCCCAGGGCGTCTCCCAGATCGTAGAGGGTCAGGACCTTTCCCCGCCAGTTCGTCACACCGCGGACCTCCCGAGGGGCATGGGGGATTCGCGTGATCCGGCCCACCGGGCTGACGGCCCGCACCTGCGCTGACGGAAGGGCAAACGGTTCCCCCCGCACCTGGAGGAGAACGAAGAGG
>Ga0247727_10018512_pt1 | contig 10937 bp, 5 predicted proteins | sample WisWelCaveWW1625_FD_202498 | JGI IMG/M metagenome (GOLD analysis project Ga0247727, IMG submission 202498) | Biofilm microbial communities from Wishing Well Cave, Virginia, United States - WW16-25 | ecosystem: Environmental > Aquatic > Deep subsurface > Groundwater > Cave microbial mat | place...
GATCGCCGACTACCGCCAGGCCCTCGTGATCAGCCGAGAGATCGAGGACCGGCGAGGCGAGGCGATGGCGCTCCACAACCTTGGCGTGTCCTACGCACTCATGCGACCGGACTCGGCCCTGGCGTACGCCCGGCAGGCGCTGTCGATCCGGAAGGATGTCGGGGATCGGAAGGGGGAGGGGGAGACGCTCTACCACCTCGGTCTCGTGTACAGCAGCATGGGGCAGCTGGACTCCGCCCTGGCCTACCACCGCCGGGCACTCGCGGTTCAGCGGGAGGTCCGGGACCGGCGCGGTGAGGGGGTGACACTCCACAGCCTCGGAGGGGTGTACACGACTCTCGGGTGGCCGGACTCCGCCCTGGCCTACGTCGCGCGCGCGCTCGTCATTCGGCGGGAGGTGGCGGACCGCGCGGGCGAGGGGACGACGCTCAACAGCCTCGGCGCGATGTACGAGCGGGCCGGGCGGACAGACTCGGCTCTGGCCTACTACGAGCGCGCGCTGATGATCCGAAGGGAGGTCGGGGACCGGCGAGGCGAGGGGGTGACGCTCAACAACGTCGGCCAGGTGTACCTGCAGCGGCTCAACCGGCCGGACTCCGCACTGTCCTACGTGACGCGGGCGCTCGTCATCGAGCGCGAGGTCGGTGACGGGAAGAACGTGGGCATCGCGCTCCAGAACGTTGGGTGGGTGCACAACGCCCTCGGCCACGCGGACTCGGCGCTGACTTACTTCGGGCGGGCGCTGATGACGCTGCGAGAGGTTGGGGACCGGGACCTAGAGGGCATGGCGCTCCGCAGCCTGGGTAACTGGTATCGATCGCGTCGTGACAGACTCCCGGCGGCGGCGGCGTATTACGACAGCGCCGCGGTAGTGAGGGCCGGGGTCGCCCGACGCGCGGGAGGGGACCCGAATCGATTGAGCTTCGCGGAGCAGGACATCGGTCTATTCGAGGGCTGGGCGCTCACCTGGCTGGCCCGCGGAGCCGAGGTTACCCCAGAGCGCGCGGCACTGGCCGCCCACGGCGCAGTCGAGCGGGGCCGGGCACAGGCGTTGCTGGATCTGATTCGCGTTACGCGCTCTCAAGCGGGGCGGGTGCCGAGCGGGATGGCAGGGGCCACGGTGCCAGGAAGGGACCTCGTCGCGGACGGGCGCGCGCTACTGGCGCCGTTGCGGCGGGCGCGCGCGTCGGCCCTGAGCTACCTGGTCACCTCCGACACACTCCTCATCTGGCTGGCATCGCCCTCACGCGCCACTCAGGTGGCGCGCCGCCCGATCGGGCGCGCCCAGCTCGATACGCTGGTAGCGGCGCTGCGGGCGAGTATCTGGGCCGACTCCGCCCGGCCCCATGGGCAGGCACGCGGCGACGCCGCTCCCGAGAGCGACCCCGCCCTCCTCCGAAGCACGACCGTTGACTCGCTGGTCAGGCAGGGCCCTGATAGCCTGCTCAAGTATGTGGCGACTCTGCTCCTTCCGCGCGAGTTCCTGGAGGAGGTACCCCGGGGCGCCGAGCTTGTCATCGTCCCGCATAGCGTCCTGGGCCTCGTGCCCTTCGCTGCGCTCCCGAGCGATGTGCCGGGCATGCCCCTGGGCATCAAGTATGCGCTACGCTACACGCCGTCCCTCACCGCGCTCGCGGCCGTCGAAGCAAAACGGTCTCCCCTGAGCACGGGAACAGCACGGCGGGAGGCGCTACACCGCGCCCTCGTTGTGGGCGACCCGGCGATGCCGCTGGACCCAGATCACACCGACACCCGGCTCCCTCCGCTTGATCAGGCCCGCCGCGAAGCTGATTCGGTCGCGCGCTTGCTCGGGGTCGAGCTTCTAAGTGACTCAGCTGCCTCGGAGACCGTAGTGCGGCAACGGCTGCCCCAGGCCACCTTAGTTCATCTGGCCACCCACGGCCGGGCGTATAACTCGGACGCCTTGGCGCGGGCGTCGTTCGTCGCATTGGCACCTGACCGCACGCATCCCGACGGGCTCCTTACCGTCGGCGAGCTTCTAGACGATTCCACACTCACCCTGCATGATGCGGAACTCGTCGTGCTCAGTGCCTGCCAGACTGGCCTGGGGAATCTCAAGGAGGCCGAGGGCACCGTGGGGCTGCAGCGCGCGCTCCTGGCGAAGGGCGCCCGCAGCGTCCTGGTAAGCCTCTGGAGCGTGGGGGAGGATGCCACGCGGCTGCTCATGGAGAAGTTCTACAGCTATTCGCTGGACGAACGTGACCCGATAAGCAGGGCCGAGGCCTTGCGGCGGGCGCAGGCCGATGTGCGAATGAACCGTGCACATCCCGAATACAAAGCCCCGTACTTCTGGGCTGGCTTCCAGCTGGTCGGCGCGCAATAGTGCGAGGCGAGGAGTGGCTAGGTGTCCGGGGGGGTGTTGGCCTGAGGGTGTCGCTGGTGCAGACAAGACATGACCAGACTGCCTGACCCGGTCCGCGCGGCTACTTCTTTAGTTCTGGAAGGTGCTCTCCCATGTCTTCCACGCTTTCTGAACTTCTGGCGCACCCTTTCCGAGAGCCGATAGAATCGTTCGTAGCTTTAGCAACCAACGCTGCGGATGCCACCCCTCGCCAAGGCGCTCCTGCGTCGTCTCATTGAGGAATTGAGCGACGTATGGTGGCACCAGATCCGCTGGGATCTTCGAAAGATCTTGGACAAGGAAGTTCCCCGAAACACCCGCCTGACCGCTGAGAGGCGTAAAGGATGAGACGAGGTACGGCCCGTCCCGATGAGTTCCGGGAAGAGTGCTGAGCAAAGCCCGCGCGCGTGCGTAGTCATATCTACCGAGAATCGCTTCCGCAGAATCGCTCTCTTGTTGCCTGGGGGCGGCGGTGAGCGGTATGTATGAGACGTTGATCTCTTTCCGCCTGGCGATGTTATCGCCCTCAAGTTTCTCCGCGAACTGGTTGATGTCGGGCATCAGCCGAACGTACTCGGCTATGACGCTGTGGTATAACTGTCGCGAAGCCTCACTCGGCTGGGAGCCGAAGAGTAGATAACTATACAGTCCGTACCCCTCAAGTTCGCGTGCACCTGGAAGTAGAAGCGCGCGGGCTATCAGGTCACCGGGTCCACGTGTTGGTCCGGGCTGGACGACCAGGACCTGTACGGTGCAGGAGTCGACTACCTGACCCTGCCGGGTGACTCGGAGCGTCAACGTCTGCATTCCGATGGGCGAGTTGCTGAAATCCCACTTAATGTCGGGACCACCACCTGTGATGCTTCCACGAGTCGCGGACCACGTGTACGCAAGGCTGGAGTCACTCTGGTTCGCAAAGACGACAACCCTCACAGGCTCAAGCGGCGATGTTGTCGGTCTTGACGGGCTACAAGCAAAGGTGGTCTCCGCAGCGATAGGGCCTTGTTCCAATCGGCCGCTCGGCCGGAGCAAGGGCTGGCTGGAAGCTCCGTGTAAAGAGCAGTCAACCGCGATGCCAACGACCACGACTGAGGTAACTCCGGCTATCTTAGTCATCCTTCTGACTCCTTCCGCGGACCCGACTGATAAGCCACTGGCCGCCGATGACTAGTACTCCAACTACGAGAACGAGCCCGACAGTCTCACTGCCACCCGGCGGCGTCGGAGGTGAAGACCCCAAATAAAGCAAGAGCCACGCGGCGAGCGATAGCATGAGGATTAGGGCGATCCTGGCTCCGACCTGTTTCATCGGTGTCTCCGTTCAGAGGCGTCGGCCTGCGCCCGCATCTAACCACGGCCTATTCGGTTGGTGGGATCAATGCAGTTGGTGGCCGTCCGTGCTTGAATCGCTACTCCGTCTGGTACGCCCTGCGAGAGGGGATCCCCATCTAGGTCTCGCATGTCGACTATTGGGCCCCGACAAGTTGGAAGCCGGCCCAGAAGTAGGGAGCTCCATACTCGGGATGCTCGGGAGTGGTGCGGACGTCAGATTGGGCGTGCCGCAGCGCCTCGGCTTTGCTGACCGGGTGGCGGTCATCCAGCCAGTAAGTGTAGAACTTCTCAATGAGCAGCCGCGTGGCGTCCTCGTGCACACTCCAGAGGCTGACCAGGACACTCCGGGCGCCCTTCGCCATAAAGGCGCGCTGCAGGCCTACGGTGCCCTCGGCCTCCTTGAGATTCCCGAGCCCCGTCTGGCACGCGCTGAGGACAACGAGCTCCGCCTTCAGTTGCAGTTGCTTGTCGTCCAAGATCTCGCCGACGGTTAAGAGCCCGTCGGGGTTCGTGCTATCAGGCGCCAGCGCAACGAACGAGGCCCGCGCGAAGGCGTCCGAGTTGTACGCCCGGCCGTGGGTGGCCAGATGAACCAAGGTGGCCTGGGGCAGCCGCTGCCGCACAACGGTCTCGGAGGCGGCCGAATCCGTGAAGAGCGGGACGCTGAGCCGCTTCGCAAGCGACTCGCTTTCGAAACGCGCCTGCTTGAGCGGGCGCAGGTAGGTGTCCAAGCGGTCCGGATCCAGTGGCATCGCGGGGTCGCCGACGACCAGGGCGCGACGGAGCGCCTCGCGCCGTGCCGCTCCCGTGCCGAGCGGGGAGCCCTGCGCTTCGATAGCCGCGAGGGTGGCGAGGGACGGCGTGTATCGGAGCGCGTACTTCATCCCCAGGGGCACACCCGGAACATCGGTCGGGAGCGCGGCGAAGGGCACGAGTCCCAGTACGCCATGCGGGACAACGACCAGTTCAGCCCCTTGCGGTAGTTCCTGCAACTGGCGCGGGAGGAGCAGAGTGGCGACATACCTGAGGACGCTGTCCGGGCCTCGCTTCACAAGAGAGTCGATGGTCACGCTCCGGAGCAGGGCGGGATGCCCCTCGGGCATCGAGTCGCCGCGCGCTTCCCCACCTGCGGCTGCGGTCCGCCGCGCGGAATCTGCCCAGATGCTCGCCCGCAAGGCCGCCACTATCGTGTCAAGCTGGACCCGACTCACGGCGCGGCGCGTGACTTGCAACGTGCCTGGCCGGGGTACGAACCACGCGACAAGCGTGTCGGTGGTAACCAAGTAGTACAGAGCCGCCGTATGCCGCAGGCGCAACGAGGCGAGTAGCGTTTCGGCCTTTGCCGTCAGATTGATGCCGGGCACGGTGTCCGCTACCACAGCGATGCCAGCTCTCTTTCGCCCGTTAGCGGTAAGGCGCACGAGATCCAAGAGTGCCTGGGCGCGGCCCCGCTCGACCGCAGCCAGGGCGGCTGCAGCGGCGTTCTTTGGTGCCCCGACGTCCTCCCCAGACCTCGCCAACCACGCGAGCGGCCAAGCCTCGAAGAGGGGCACATCCTGCTCACCGAAGCTCAGCCGGTTGGGGTCCCCGCCAGCCTGGGCTGCGACTGTCGCTTTGACGGAGGCTGCGGAGTCGTAGTACGCCACAGCAGCATACAGAGCCGGACGACGAAGCCGGTGATGCGTGCGGCCAATATTGCCAAGCGTTGTGCCCTCACCCGCACGGTTGCGCACGACACGATGGATCGCCAGCGCCTGGGCCAAGTAGGCGAGCGCCGAGTCGGGCTGACGCAGGCCGTAGTAGACGGAGCCGACGTTGTTGAGCGTCGCGCCTTCGCCCCTACGGTCGCCCACCGCGCGCTGGATCGCCAGCGCCTGGGCCAAGTAGGCGAGCGCCGAGTCCGACCGACCCAGGCCCTGATACACATCGCCGATATTGGCCAGCGTCGTTCCCTCGCCCGTACGGTCGCCCACCGCGCGGTGGATCGCCAGCGCCTGCTGGTAGGAGGCGAGCGCCGAGTCGGGCGGACCCACGCCCTGATAGACGAGGCCAATGACATTGATTGTCCTACCCTCGCCCGTACGGTCGCCCACCGCGCGGTGGATCGCCAGCGCCTGGGCCAAGTACGCGAGCGCCGAGTCCGGCCGACCCAGGCCGTGGTAGACGCCGCCGACGTTGTTGAGCGTCGCGCCCTCGCCCGTACGGTCGCCCACCGCGCGGTGGATCGCCAGCGCCTGGGCCAAGTAGGCGAGCGCCGAGTCCGGCCGACCCAGGCCCTGATACACATCGCCGACATTGGCCAGCGTCCTGCCCTCACTCGTACGGTCGCCCACCTCGCGGTGGATCGCCAGCGCCTGCTCGTCGTAGGCGAGTGCCGAGTCGGGCCCACCCACGCCCTGATACACGAGGCCGATGACGTTGAGGGTCGCGCCCTCGCTCGTACGGTCGCCCACCGCGCGGTGGATCGCCAGCGCCTGTGTCAAATAGGCGAGCGCCGAGTCGGGCCAACCCAGGCCTTGATAGACGCGCCCGACGTTGCTGAGCGTCCTGCCCTCACCCGTACGGTTGCGCACCTCGCGGTGGATCGCCAGCGCCTGGGCCAAGTAGGCGAGCGCCGAGTCGGGCCGACCCACGCCCTGATAGACGAAGCCGAGGTTGTTGAGCGTCGCGCCCTCGTCCGTCCGGTTGCGCACCGCGCGGTGGATCGCCAGCGCCTGGGCCAAGCAGGCGAGCGCCGAGTCGGGCCGACCCAGGCCCTGATAGACACCGCCGATATTGGCGAGCGTCCTGCCCTCACCCGTCCGGTCGCCCACCCCACGGCGGATCGCCAGCGCCTGGGCCAAGTACGCGAGCGCCGAGTCCGGCCGACCCAGGCCGTGGTAAACGCGGCCGACGTTGTTGAGCGTCGCGCCCTCGCCGGTACGGTCGCCCACCGCGCGCTGGATCGCCAGCGCCTGGGCCAAGTAGGCGAGCGCCGAGTCCGGCCGACCCAGGCCCAGATCCACATCGCCGATATTGGCCAGCGTCCTGCCCTCACCCGTACTGTCGCGCACCTCGCGGTAGATCGCGAGCGCCTGGGCCAAGTAAGCGAGCGCCGAGTCGGGCCGACCCACGCCCTGATAGACAACACCGATATTGTTAAGCGTCCTGGCCTCGCCCGTCCGGTGGTGCACCACGCGCCGGATCGCCAGCGCCTGCTGGTAGTAGACAAGCGCCGAGTCGAGTCGGCCCAGGCCCTGAAAGACAACGCCGACGAAGTTGAGCGTCTCGCCCTCGTCCCTCCGGTTGTGCACCTTCCGGTGGATCGTCAGCGCTTGGGCCAAGTAAGCGAGCGCTGAGTCGGGCCGGCCCAGGCCCCCATACGCGACGCCGATGAGGGTAAGCGTCCCGCCCTCGCTCGTACTGTCGCGCACCGCGCGCTGGATGGCCAGCGCCTGCTGGTAGTAGGCAAGCGCGGAGTCGAGTTGGCCCAGCCCCTGATAGACAACGCCGACGAAGTAGAGCGTCCTGCCCTCGCTCGTACTGTCGCGCACCGCGCGCTGGATCGCCAGCGCCTGCTGGTAGTAGGCAAGCGCCGAGTCGAGTCGGCCCAGCCCCTGATACACATCGCCGATATTGGCCAGCGTCCTGCCCTCACCCGTACTGTCGCGCACCGCGCGCTGGATCGCCAGCGCCTGCTGGTAGTAGGCGAGCGCCGAGTCGGGCCGGCCCAGGCCCGAATACGCAACGCCGATGACGGTAAGCGTCCTGCCCTCGCCTTGGTCCTTCGCGCGGCGGGAGAGCTGGAGGGCGCGCGCCCAGATCTGTATCGCTCGCTGCAGGTGCACCGGCGATCCCCCGCGGTACGCTTGCATCCCTTCCTCAAACAACAGAGCCGCGCTGTCTGCTGGGGTCGTGGGGGCTTGCGACGCAGCTGGACTAACGCCAGTCGGCAACGCCAGGAGAACAGCACCGCAGAGGAGGACGACTCGGCTAGAGAGTCGAGCTGATGCGCAACACGTGGCCAACGTCGCGGTCACCTCTTCCTCGCCGATGCGGGCTCGAGGCAAAGCTGCAAGGAAGTGCCCTCACCGGCTGCCTCCCTAAGTCTGGGAGATTGAGCTCGGGTGCGCTAGGGCGTTGTTGCGGCATCATAAGGTGTGCGTTCTCTAAAAGATGACACCCCTTTTCTCTAAATTCTGTCACCCCTGAGGGCCTCCGGTTTACTTGCAGCCTCCGTGTGAGATCACTCACTGGGGAGGCCAAGGAGGATGCTCAGGATGCTCGATCGACACGCCGTCCACGAGTTGCGGCGGGCGGGGGTCGCGGCCCGCGCCATCGCGAAACAGTATGGAGTGTCGGTGCGGACGGTGCGGCGGATTGGCCGCGAGCCGCCGGTCACCGAGAGTGCCGAGGGGGGGGCGCGCCGGGCGCGCGGGGTCGGCCGGCCTGGCGTGACGGACGCGGTCCGCGCGCGGGTGGCGGCTCTGCTGGCGGACGATCCCGCGGTGCCGCCGGGGGAGATCCATCGGCGGCTGCGGGACGAGGGGATGCCGCTTGGCGTGAGCACGCTGTATCGGGTGCTCGGCGGGGTGCGCGCCACGCTGCCGGCCGAGGTGCTGGTACGGTTTGAGGGCCTGGCCGGCGAGTTTGCCCAGTTCGATTTCGGCGAGGTGAGCGTCCGGCTGGCCGACGACACCCGGCGGGTGGTGCACTTCGCGGCCTACCGCCTCAAGTACTCGCGCTGGATCCATGTCGCGCTGGTCCCGAACGAGCGGGTCGAGGCCCTGATCCGGAGCCTCCTGGCCGGCTTCGACGCCTCGGGGGGGGTACCGCTCCGCGTCGTCTTCGACAATCCCAAGACGGTGGTGCTCCGCTACGAGGACCAGCGGCCGGTGTGGAATGCGACGCTGGCCCAGGTGGCGATCGACTTCGGCTTCACGGTGGAGCTGTGCACGCCGCGCCAGCCGCAGCAGAAGGGCACGGTGGAGAATCTGGTGGGCTTCGTGAAGCGGAGCTGCTTCCGCGCCCGACGCTTCCAGGATCTGGAGCGCGATCTGCCCGAGCAGCTCGCGGCGTGGCTCATCGAGGTGAACACGGTCCGCGCGTGTCGGGCCACGCGGGAGATTCCCGCGGCCCGGCTGCCCGCCGAACAGGCGCGGCTCAAACCGCTGGCCGTCCCGCCCGCCGCCTATGGGCTGCGCTTCCCCGTCACCGTCGGCCCGACCGCGATGGTCACGCACCAGGGGATCCGCTATGCGATGCCGGCGGCGGCCTGCGGGCTCCCGGCCACCCTCTGGCTCTACCCCGACCGCGTGAAGCTCGTCACGGCCGGGAGCCGGCATGAGGCGCTGCACCCGCGCTTCCCCGTGGAGGGCATGGTGAGCTACCTGCCCGGCCAGCGCGCCGCGCAGCTCGCCGCCGTGGCCGGCGCGCGCAAGCGGCTCTACTTCATGCGCGAGCGGTTGCTCGAGCTGGGGTCGGTCGCCGAGGCCTATCTCACCGAGCTGGTGCACCAGCGACCCTTCACGTGGAAGGGCGACGTCGAGCGGCTCTTTGCCCTGCTCGAAGAGCTGGGCGACGCCCGCTGTCGCACGGTGCTGCAGCGCGCCCTCTTCCAGCAACTCATCGGGGCCGAGTACGTCGTGCGTCTCGCGGCCCGGCTCGAGGAGGTGGCCTCATGACCCCCGGTGCCCGCTCCCGACCGCGGCATCGCGTCCCGCGCGCGCCCAGCGAGCCTGCTCGGGATCTCGACGGGATGCTGCGGCGCCTCCATCTCCCCACCGTGCGCCGGCTCTACGGCGACCTCGCCACCCGGGCGGAGGCCGAGGGCATGGGCTACCGCGTCTACCTGGAGACCCTCATCGCGGAGGAGGTCGCCCACCGGACCGAGACCCGGCTCACCCGGGCGGTGCGCAAGGCCCGCTTCCCCTTTTTGCGCACCATCGACGACTTCAACTTCACCTTCCAGACGGCGCTCCGGCTCCAGATGCTCGGGAGCTACCTGGGGCCCGAGCTCATCACCGAGGGCCGCAACGCGATTCTCTCGGGGCCGAGCGGGACTGGCAAGACCCATCTCGCCATCGCCATCGCCTACCGCGCCATCCAGCACGGCGGCGAGGCGCGCTTCGTCGGCGCCGACGTCCTGATCGCCGAACTCTCCCGGGCGGCCACCCGCGGGCGCCTGGAGGTGGTGCTCGAGCCCTACCTCCACCCGCACGTGCTCGTGATCGACGAGCTCGGGTATCTCTCGCACGGGGCCGACGCCGCCAACGTCCTCTATCGGGTCGTGAACGAGCGCTACCTCAAGCAGCGCCCCATCCTGGTCACCACCAACAAACCGCTGGCGGCCTGGGGCGACGTCGTGCATGATGGAGACCTGGCCGAGGCGATCGTGGATCGCCTCCTGGAGCGGGGCGCGCACTTCGCCTTGCGCGGCCGCTCCTACCGCACCCGCCACCTCAAGGAGGAGGACCACCCACACCACACGGCGAAGACGGCCTAACCGCCCAGGGGGGTGACAGAATTTAGAGAAAAAAGGTGACAGAGTTTAGAGAACTCACAGAAGGGGGTTCCTGCGACTTTGAACGCAGAGGGGTGCACTGCAAGAGGCACCGCCCGCTCATGCCCGTTGCGGTGACCTTCAGGAACGGATCGGCGTCCGGGGTTGCGAATGGAGAAAAGTGATGGGACAAGGACCCCCCGATGCACGTACATGGGGTCGGCGCCCGTGTCGATCGCAGACTTCCAAGACCCTAGCAGCTGTGATCAGGTTGCGGCTAGGTTCTGCGGCAAACATTCCGGCAAAGCGCTCCGTAACTCACAACAGGCAGAGCTGGTTACCGTCGAACAGCGGATGACCAATCCTCGTCGGCGTAACTCCGTCGATGAGCGCGATGAGCTGTCCTAGGGTGAGCGGGCGGATCGATGAGCGCCGGGGGAGGTCAAACTCCGTGGCGTACTCGTCCACGATGCGATGCAGGGATCTGCTTCCCGCGGCGCCGTTCCCTTCCGCCTTCGACTACCGACTCCCTTTTGTCTTCTTTCTCTACTTCCTCTCTCTGTCGCCGTTCCCGTCTTGCCCTGCCGGGGTCTTGCGCGCGCACGTGGTTGTGGTAACATTGGAACGGTCGCATCGAGACCGGAGATCGGGATCGATGACGGCCCGGTACGGCGTAAGGCCACGACAGCGAAAGGCCTCGCACTAGAGCCGGCTAGACGAGCGAGCCGCACCGGAACCCGGTAGGGAACATACTGCGTCAGG
>Ga0247727_10018513_pt1 | contig 10937 bp, 9 predicted proteins | sample WisWelCaveWW1625_FD_202498 | JGI IMG/M metagenome (GOLD analysis project Ga0247727, IMG submission 202498) | Biofilm microbial communities from Wishing Well Cave, Virginia, United States - WW16-25 | ecosystem: Environmental > Aquatic > Deep subsurface > Groundwater > Cave microbial mat | place...
CTGCTCCGATCGTGAGCAGCACCGTGGCCGACAGCGCGAACGAAGAGCCTCCCGTGCGGTCGTACATCAGGTCCACCAGCGCCGTGTATGCGGCCAGCGACCCCGCTACAGAGATGCACCGGGCCGCCGCCAGCCGGCGGATCGCGACGAGCGGCGGGGTTTGCATCGGGGAAGTTTGGCGCAGAGTCCGAGTCTGTGGGTATCACCCTCTGGTGCCACGGCGGACCCCCCGGCGGGGAGCCCGCCCCGATCTCAGGCGGAGCGACGGTCCCGTTCGGGCCGCTCGGCCTCCAGATCCTCCGCCGAGGTGAACCGAGCCCCGAAGGTGCCGGGCACCGATGGTTGCGACCGCTCCTCAGCCGCGGCCCCGGTCAACGCGTCGGACGCCTCCACGGACGTGCGGACGCCGGTCACACCACCGCCGTCCGGTCGGTCCAGGCGCCGCAGCGGCAGCAGCCACGCGGCGGCCACCAGCGCGGCGGCCGCCGCGATCCGGTACGCGCCCTGGGGCGACACGACGCTCAGCACCGGCCCGGCCAGCAGGTACCCGGCCGCTAGGCCGATCGACAGCACCGCTTCGAACGCCGCGTTGGTCCGGCTCCGAACGGCATCGGGCGCTCGTTCCTGCATGATCGTGTTCTCGGTCACGATCGTGATCCCGTCGCAGGCACCCCACAGGAACAGCGACACGAGGATGAGCCAGAACGCCGGCGCGAACCCAACGCCGAAGGCGAAGACCGAGATCCCGAACGCCCCTGAGACCATCCACGCGCCCTCGCGGCCGCTCGGGATCCACCGGCCCGACGCCGAGCCCAGCGTCGAGCCCAGCCCCCAGGCGGTGATCATCAGCCCGTATCCGATCGCCGCTTCGCCGAACGACTCGGCGAGCGCGGCGTCGGCGACCATGCCCACGCTCATACCCAGGACGAACACGAACCAGGCGACCGACATGCGCCGCAGGGCCCAGTCGCGCCACAGGAGCCGAAGCCCCGCGCTGATGCCACCGTGCTCGTCGTCCTCGGCCGTCCGCTCCTGCTGGAAATCACCGTGAACCGACAACGTGAGGGCCAGCGAGATCACGAAGGACAGAGCGTTCAGCGCGAACACCCATCCCGGGCCCGCCGCCTGCCACAGGATGCCGCCCAGGACCGGACCGATCGCTATCCCTGAGTGCACGCCGATGGTGACGAGGCTGTTCGCCCAGTTGAGGTCGCCCGGATCATCGATCAGGTTAGGGATCGCCGCCCGCGACGCTGAGAAGAAAGGCTGCTCGGCGATGGCAGCGGCGAACGCTACTCCGATCAACAGGCCGGTCGCCTCGGTGCCTGCGACGAACGCCATCGCCAGGAACAGGGCGGCCGAGACCGCCTCGGACCACACCATGACCCAGCGCCGGTCGTAGCGGTCGCCCAGCGCCCCGGCGAATGGCCCGAATATCCCCGCCACTCCGAAGGTGAGCAACAACGCGAGCGACTGCATCGCAGGCGAATGCGTGCGGTCCCACACGGTGAAGTTGAGCGCCGTGAACGCCGCCGCGCCACCGGTGACCGAGATGAGTCGGCCGGCCGCGAGACGTCGTATGCGGGTCTTGGCGAGGGACTTCATGGAGCGGCTCCTAGGAGGGAGAGGTTCGCGAGAGGGAAGAGGTCAGCGGGGCCGGCGCGTCAACACGCGCCCGCGGCTCCCGTGATCCGATCCATCCGCTCCATGACCGAGGCACCTTAGCACGGGGCTCCGACCTCGGTCGAGCACATCCACTGGATGCGCGTTGCGAGGACGTGTCAGGCGGGGAGCGTCACGGCACGGACCCGCGCCGCGTCGATCTCGGTGGCGACATGCTCCAGGACGTCCGCCGGCACCTCGGAGTCGACCGTCAGCGCGATGAGAGCTTCCATGCCCTGACCACGACGCCCCACGTCCATCGTCGCGATGTTGATGCCGGCATCGCCCATGATCGTCCCGACCTTCCCGATGATCCCCGGGCGGTCCTCGTAGTTGAGGAAGACCATCCGCTCCGCCGGTGCGACCTCGATGTCGAAGTCGTCGAGTTTCGTGATGCGCTCGCGGTCGCGGGCCACGATCGTGCCTTCCAGGCTCACGGGTCCGGCGTCTGTCTCGGCGCGGAGCGACACGAGCGAGACGTAGTCCTGGCTCACCGTCGATCGCATCTCGCTCACGGTGAGGCCCCGGTCGCGCGCCAGCATCGGCGCGTTCACGAACGAGACCGGCTCGTTCACCGTGTGGCCCAAGATCCCTTTCAAGATCGCGAGCGTCAGTACCCGCGTGTCGTGCTCGGCGATCCGCCCCAGGTAGGAGGCGACCACGCTGCGGACGCCTCCTTCAGCCAGGCCCGCCGCGAGCGCGCCTAGCCGTTCGGCCAGCGGCACGAAAGGACGGACCACCTCGGTGACCTCGGCTCCCGCGGACACGTTCACCGCGTAGGGCACGAACTCGCCGCGCAGCGCCAGGCGCACCATCTCGGCGACGGTCACCCCGGCCTTGTCCTGGGCCTCCCGCGTGGACGCGCCCAGGTGTGGGGTGACGACCACGTTCGGCAGCCCGTACAACGGCGAGTCGGTCGTGGGCTCGGTCGCGAACACGTCCAGTGCCGCGCCGGCCAGGTGCCCGTCCTCGAGCGCCTTGGCCAGGGCGTCCTCGTCGACGAGGCCCCCGCGAGCGGTGTTCACCAGGCGCGCACCGGACTTCATCATCCGCAGTTGCTTCTCGCCGAGCAACCCTTCGGTCTCGGCGGTTCGCGGCAGGTGGATGCTCACGAAGTCGGACTGGACGAGCAGAGCCTCCAGGGTGGGCATGATCTCGACACCCATCTCCTTGGCGCGCTCGGTCGAGACGTAGGGGTCGAACGCGATCACCCGCATCCCGAACCCGGCCGAGCGCGAGGCGACCAGCGACCCGACCCGCCCGAGCCCCACCAGGCCCAGCGTCTTGCCCGCCAGTTCCACGCCCTCCCAAGCCTTGCGCTCCCAGCGCCCCTCCACCAGATCGGCGTGGGCCTGCGGGACGTTGCGGGCCTGCGAGAGCAAGAGCGCGAGCGTGTGCTCAGCGGCGCTGATCACGTTGGACTGGGGGGCGTTCACGACCATCACGCCCCGGCGGGTCGCGGCCTCGACGTCGACGTTATCCAGCCCGATCCCGGCCCGCGCCACGACCTTCAGGTTGGTGGCCGCCTCCAGCACGCCGGCGGTGACCTGCGTGGCGGAGCGGATGATCAACCCGTCGTAGGGGCCGATCTCGGCCGCCAGATCGCCCGTCGCCAGATCGGTACGGACGTCGACCTGCGCGTCCTTGCGGAGCAGATCGAGACCGGGCTCGGAGAGCTCCTCGGTGACCAGGACGCGCACGGTCAGCGCGCCTCCGCGAACACCTGCTCGGCGGCCGCGACCCCGGCGCCGGGCTTGATCGGGTGACCGAGCTCGTCCAGGGTCATCTCCAGGGCGGCCAGGCCGCGCAGGATGTCGAGTTCGCTGAAGTAGCCGAAGTGGCCGATCCGGAAGACCTTGCCCTTCAGCGGACCCTGCCCGGGCGCCAGCACGCAGCCGTGGCGCGAGCGGATCGTGTCGCATATCGCGTCGGCGTCGGCGGCCTCGGGTGCCCGGATCGCGGTCACGGTCCAGTTGTCCTCCAGCCCCTCGCCGAACAGGTCCAGGCCCAGGGCCTTCGCGCCCTCCTTGACCGCGCGGGAGAGCATCTGGTGGCGAGCCAGGGCAACCTCGACGCCGTCCTGGAAGTACAGCTCGAGGGCGGCCCGCAACCCCTCCATCACGCTGATCGCCGGCGTCCACGGGTTCTCCGGCTCGGGCAGCGCCGCGAACTTCCGGTACTCCCGCCAGTCGAAGTAGAAGCGCGGCAGCGCGGCGCTCTCGGAGGCCTGCTTCGCCCGATCGCTGACGGCGACGAACGCGATCCCGGGGCTGGCGCTGAGCGCCTTCTGCGAGCCGCCGACCGCCACGTCGACGCCCCAGTCATCGAACGCGAACGGCACGGCGCCCAGGCTCGAGACGACGTCGACGAGCACCATCACGCCGGCCTCACGGGCGACGCGAGCAAGGTCCTCGATCGGCTGGATCACGCCCGTCGAGGTCTCCGATTGCGTGAGCAGGATGCCCTTGGTGCCGGGATGCTCGGCCAGGGCAGCAACGACTTTGGCGGGGTCGAGGCGGGTGCCCCACTCCTCCTCGATCGTGTGGACCGTCAGACCGTAGGCGATGGCGAGGCGCTGCCAGCGCTGGGAGAAGAACCCCGCGAGGGGCACGAAGACCTCGTCACCCGGCGAGAAGCAGTTCTGGATCGCCGACTCGAGGCCACCGGTGCCACTGGAGGTCATGAGCAGGATCTCGGCCGACTCGGTGCGGTAGAGCTGGCGAAGGTGGGCGGTCACGTCGCGCATCAGCTGCCCGAACCCGGGACCGCGGTGGTAGACGAGCGGCCTGGCCTGGGCCAACAGCACCTCAGGCGGGATCGGGGTCGGACCGGGCGCCAGGATGATCTCGGGCCTGTCCACGGCGTGCTCGCTCCTCTCCTTCGGGCTCGGCGGCTGGAGAGGTCAGGCTACCAAGGCCTGATCGGCGATCCTCGAACCTCAGAAGCGGAGCGCGTGGGCGACGTCTTCCTGGAAAGGCTTGAGAACGGCGGCGTCGTGGATCGCATCGGGCTTTGCCCGACGAAACCACCTGAACCCGCTGTTCCGGCCGACCGACCGGGCGAGCGACTCACGCCGAGCATCAGCGACGCGCCGCTGCAGGTTCAGATCTCAAACGACGTGCGTCACGTAGAGGTTCTGCACCAACCCAGGGTACGTCCGGCCCGTCGAACCGGGAACCCTGATCGCGGGTGCGATGGTCGGTGTCCGGGCGGCGAAGCGCCGACTTCACCGACGTGGAGGCGTATCAGCGCCTTCAGGAAACCCGGGCGCTTCACCTTGACGGACGTGATAGGTCGTGACCCTCAATCAGGTGGATCGGTTCTCGGGGAGACCACCACCACCCGCCCGGTTCCGCCCTCGCCTAGATGGGTTTCAGCCCTTTCGCGATCTCGACCAGTTCATCCATCGATATCACTCCGAACAGAGTGATATCCAAATCGCTAGTTCCTAGGTGCAAGACATTGACGGGTGGAAATCCCTTCGCCTGCGCATCCGCGGGCACCAGCCAAGCGGGGTTGCCGCTAATGGTAGTCAACTCGCCGACCCCATAGGCTTTCGCTTGGTCCCCGAGTACAACACTAGCTCGCTGTTCCGGGCTCCAGGGGGCGAGGGTGATGACGAGAGCAGAGCCGTATCGGAATGCTGCCTCGTTGTTGCCCTCCCCGGCCGGTGCCTCGTACAACCAGACCTCGGCCTCTACATCTTGCAAATCAGACGGCAAAGCATTCACGGGTGGTGCAAGGGCGGCGAAGCCAGCCCTGTCGGAGAGCTCGCCCGCCGCGACCTCCGCACCCTCTGGATATATCGGCTGACTAGGGTCGAGCAAGCGTAGAACGGGGTCATACACAATGCCTGGAAGAACGGCCCCATGAGGACTGGGGAGCGCGGGGCCGGACGCAGCTCGCACTGCATCGTGATCCCTCCCAAACTCAATCGTCAGCGCTGCAGCCGCCACAATCAATGCCCCCACCGACGAGATGAGTAGTAGCTTCCGTCCGACGCTACTACTTGCCTTCATGCACGTCTCACCTCCCAAGCCCGCGTCCTTCGTGCCCCCCGTTTAGTAGCGTCCGCCGAAGTGGTGTACGAACGACCACCTGAAGGTCGTTGAACGAGAAGACCACCGCGTCATCCTCAACGAGATCTATGGGGATCCCCGAGAGGAGGAGCACGGTGGTCAGGAACAGGATTCACGCGTTGGAGGACTTCCGCAAGCAGCTCGAGGGAGCAGACGTCGACCTGCTGCGCGAGATGGTGAAGCTCTTCGCCGAGCAGCTGATGGGGGCAGACGCGGACGCTCTGTGCGGTGCGGACTACGGCGAGCGCTCACCCGAGCGGACCAACCGGCGAAACGGCTATCGGGAACGCCCCTGGGACACCCGGGCCGGCACGATCGCCCTGGCGGTTCCGAAGCTCCGGGAGGGCACCTACTTCCCCGAGTGGCTGCTCGAGCCCCGCCGGCGTGCCGAGCGTGCCTTCGTCCAGGTGGTCGCCGAGTGCTACGTCCGAGGCGTGTCCACCCGCCGCGTCGAAGGCTTGGTCGCTCACCTCGGGATCGAGCGGATCTCCAAGTCCAGGGTCTCGGAGATGGCCAAGGAGCTCGACGAGCAGGTGGAGGCCTTCCGCACCCGCCCGCTCGACGCTGGTCCCTACACCTACGTCTGGATGGACGCGCTGACCCAGAAGGTGCGTGAAGGCGGACGGATCGTGAACATCGCGTGCGTGGTGGCAACAGGCGTGAACACCGCCGGCAACCGGGAGATCCTTGGAACGGAGCTGTTCACGACCGAGGACGGAGCCGGCTGGACCGCGTTCCTGCGCGGGCTGGTGGCTCGCGGACTCTCGGGTGTTCGCATGGTGATCTCCGATGCCCATCCCGGGTTGGTCGATGCGATCGCCTCGAGCCTTCCGGGTGCGAGCTGGCAACGATGCAGGACCCATCTCGTGCGCAACCTGCTGACCAAGGTGCCCAAGGCAGCCCAGCCCTTCGTCGCCTCGGCGGTGCGCTCGATCTTCGACCAGCCCGACGCTGCGACGACCCGTGACCAGCACGCCCGGGTCACCGAGCAGCTCGCCGAACGCTTCGCCGAGGCTGCCGCGCTGCTCGAGGTCGCCGAGCCCGACATCTTGGCGTTCACCTCGTTCCCTGAGGCTCACTGGCGACAGATCCGTTCCAACAACCCGCAGGAGCGCCTGAACAAGGAGATCCGCCGTCGCACCGACGTCGTGGGGATCTTCCCCAACCGAGCTGCGGTGATCAGGCTGGTCGGGATGGTGCTCGCCGAACAACACGACGAGTGGGCGGTCGGGCGGCGTTACATGAGCGCGGAGTCACTCGCCAGAGCGAGGCTCGAAGTGATCGAGGGCGAGGCGATCGAGGAGGTGAGGGGCGAGCTCGTCGCGGCGAGCTGACGATAAGGATGACGCTGTGGAGTTACACCACCTTGACGGACTTGGCCCCCGCGCGTCCTACAGGAGGTGGTGCGGATGGGTTCCCACGGGAAGAGCGCCGTCCGTCGACGATGGATAGGTGCGGGATTGGCCGCGGGATCGCTCCTCGGGGCGATCCTCGGGGCGGGTCTGCTGACGGGGGCCGTGTCCGACCCGACGATCGGGCCGCGGCCGACGGTCCTGCATGCCGCCCCGGCGCTGGTGCGAGCGGGGGTTCCGGTCGACCTGACGCTCAGCAGCTTCTGCAGAGAGCCGGAGGCTCCTTCGTGCCACGTCACGAAGGCCGTCGCCGAGGTCACGCCTGCCGGCGCGCCGGGCGCGACGACGATCGAAGGGCGCCGCGTCGAGGGGGTCGTGCGCTTCCGGATCCCGGCAGAGCTGGTTCCCCCGGACGGGTTCACCTATCGGTTCGTGGTCGATACCGGCGACGGGCAGGGGCTGACGTATCCGCCGGGGGCCACCAGCGCCCCCATACGTGTGCTCACCACCGAGGGACTGCCCGGGACCACCTTGGCCTCGTTCCGGTGGACCGACCGCGCCAAGCCCGTCGAGACGGTGATCAGACTCGCGATGGGGAGTGGCCCGGCGCAGGTAGGCGTCGACGGCATAGGTGACGAAGGCGGTGCCTCCGGTCCGTCGAGCTTCGACGTGACGCCCGGCGGCACCATCCTCGTCGCGGATTGGGTGCATCAGCGCGTCCTGCGCTTCTCCGAGACGGGTACGATCCTGTCGTCGACGCCGCTGCCGCCCGGCGGACCGGTCGACATCGCGGTGAACGGTTCCGGGCTCGTGGCGACCACGCTCGGCACGGACGCGGAGGCCTTCGAGCTGAGCGCGAGCGGCCGCGTCCTCGGACGTTATCCGGTCGGCTACGGCGTGACGTCGCGGATCGTCGGGGGGGTGCTGCCCCGTGTGCGCGTAGGCAGCGCCCAATGGATCCCCGTGCGAGCGGCACCCGGAGCGCCGCTGACGGCGGAGGTGCAAGCGCAGGCGCAGACCGCGACGGTCCCGCTGGTGGACGGCTCCATCGGTCTCTCCGATGTCGTGGGGGACCGTCTCGCCATCGTGTGGACGCGGCCGGACGGCTCTCGAGCCGGAGCGCTGCTCCGACTCCCCGAGGGTGTGCAACCGGGAGCCGACTACTTCGTGCGGCCGCTGCCTGACGGAGGGGCGCTCGCCGTGCAGGGGCTCTGGGACGAGACCCACTTCGCGATCGCGGCCGTCGTGTTCGACGCGGCAGGCACGGTCCGGCGGTTCACGCTGCTGCCCGAGCCCACCACCCGGATGGCGGCGCCGTTCTCGACGGTCCGGTTCGAACCAGGGGGCGCGGTCCTTCTCGCACGTGACGCGGGCGACGGGATGCGCCTCGATCGATTCGGGGTGATGTGAACATGCATGGGGATCCACGAAGAGCGGCCACTGCCCGCGTCGTCGCAGCGATGGTCATCGCCGCCGTGGCGTTCACGGGCCTGCGGGCCGGGGTCGCCCGGGCGGACGCCTGGGCCGACCGGTACTGCAAGGGCAGCTCCATCGCACAGACCTATTGGAAGCGGTCGCAGGCCACGACGTACGCGCAGCCTCCTATCCGCGAGGGCTACCTGCTCAACGGGGGGTGCTACCGCCTCAACGATCGGGACGACACGCCGACCTTCGATGCAGCCGGCGGAGGCGAAGGGACCGACTGCTCGGGGTTCGTATTCCGGGTCTGGGCCCTGCGGACCGACAGCGCTTCCGGCTACCGGAGATGGGACCACGATAAGTACATGCACGGGCCGTACTACTCGTGGGATTTCAAGGACCCGCTGCCCGACGAGCCCTTCCGCAACATCTCGAAGGACTCGTCCACCACCGCGCCGATGGACGCGATCGCCTGGTACCGCGACGGCGGCGACGACCGGCATATCGCGCTCATCTGGCAGGAAGGGACGCGGAGCGACTACTTCATCCACGCGCACAACAACACGGTGGGGGTCGAGATCAGCGAGGAGATCTACCGCCAGCAGGCCGACGTCGAGGCGGTGGAGCGGAAGCACTGGTCGTTGGAGTGCGAGCCGAAGTGCCCCACGCTTGGAACGCTAACCTCCGCGTCGATCTTTCCAGGGGGAGGTGGCCAACCGCGTTAGCCTGGAGCGGTGCGCTGGATCCGCCGACATCCTCTAGTGACGGCGGCCGGGGCCTTGCTCACGGTCGCGGTAGCCCTCGTCGCTATCTCCGCCGCCGTGGTCTGGCGAGCGGCCCACCACGACGATGCCGCCGACCTCGATCGGGCCGGCGCCATCGTCGTGTTGGGGGCGGCCCAGTACGACGGTGACCCCTCGCCCGTGTTCAAGGGCCGACTCGATCACGCCCTGCTCCTGTGGGAGCAGGGCCGGGCTGACGTCGTGCTCACCCTCGGGAGCAACCAACCGGGGGATCGAACGACCGAAGCCGAGACCGGGCGCCGCTACCTGATCGACCGGGGGATACCGGCCGATCGGGTCATCGCGGTCCCGGTGGGTCACACCACGTGGCAGAGCATGGAAGCGGCGTCGGGCTGGCTCCGGGAGCACGGCCGGACGAGCGCGTTCCTCGTGTCCGATCCGTGGCACAACGCCAGGCTCGAGGCGATGGCGGACGACCTGGGGATCGAGGGTCACGCCTCCGCAACCTGGACATCCGCCGCGACCAGCGAGGAGACCCGGAGCAAGGGCTACCTCCGCGAGACCTTCGCCTACCTGCACTACAGGGTGTTCGGCGGATCCTGACCCACCTCGGTGAAAGGCCTAAGTCCGGGGCCCGGACGTGCCGATGACCACCGGGTCATGTGGGATTGGGTGCAAGAGCTCTTCACCACCTTCGAGGCGCAGCTTCAGATCGCGATGACGCTGCTCATCGCGCTGATGGGGTGGATGATCTTCCGTGCCCACCGGCAGATCACGAAGCTGGCGGGGACCTCCGCGGTGATGGTCGAGTCCCTCGGCAAGCTCGAGCGCACCACCGACGTGGTGGCCAAGATCGCGCAGTCCTCGGCCAAGATGCAGGAGTCCCTGGCGAGCCTCGAGCAGACCGGGGACCTCATCGAGAGCCTCACCGCGATGGCCGCTGCGATGCAGACGCAGCTGGGGAGCCTGGAGCGGGCGACGGGAGAGATCACCCGGCGGACCGAGGAGACCGGGGAGACGCTGCGGTCCAACCTCGAGGAATACCGGATGGCGCAGGGATCCACCAATGCCTACCGCGAGTACCTTCAGCGGATGGGTATGGCGCCGGCGTCCGACGTCGAGCCGATCCTGGAGGCACTCGGCGACGGGGCATCGGCCGTGAGCGTCGAGGGCAAGATCCTGTACACGAACCGCGCCTACGCCGACCTCACCTCGATCCACCCGGGGGCGACCCTGGATGAGATCGTGACCCGGTGCCACATCCGGGCGTTCGACGGCGCGGATCTTCCCGTCACCGACCTGCCGGAGTCGCGCGTCCTCGCCGGTGAGATCGTCGAGGGTGAGCTGGTCCGCATGCGGCCGGCCACGTTCGAGCGGGACGTCATCCTGTCGGTGAACGGCCGCCCCGCCCGCGACGGCAGCGGCAAGGTCGTCGCTGCGGTGATGCTCGCGCGCGAGGTCTCCGAGGAGATCGCGATGGCGATCGAGGTCCGCCGCTCATCCAGCGAACACGGCCGCACGGGCCCGGTTTCCTGGGCCGTCTGATCCGCCGCGGCCGGGCCTGTCGGTCTCCGCGGCTACGATGAGCTCGTGAGCACCCCCCGGGAACGCACGGAGGCCCTGGAACGGGACGTGCTCTCGCCTCACGCGGTCCTGGCGGCCCAGAGCAAGGGCCGCGAGCG
>Ga0247727_10018514_pt1 | contig 10937 bp, 9 predicted proteins | sample WisWelCaveWW1625_FD_202498 | JGI IMG/M metagenome (GOLD analysis project Ga0247727, IMG submission 202498) | Biofilm microbial communities from Wishing Well Cave, Virginia, United States - WW16-25 | ecosystem: Environmental > Aquatic > Deep subsurface > Groundwater > Cave microbial mat | place...
TCAGCGTATAGAAATTGTTGTAGGATTTGTACTGCCTCCTGAGGCGCTTTTGGCCGGTAGCGGTATCGTCCTTGTCCGGCTAGTGGTATCGTTTTTCTCCGGCGCCGAAACAAATATCACGCAGAGGTGTCACATCGCCATAATTCAACCATTTTAACTCAGTTGAAAACTCAATCCCGCCACTGATTTGAAGAGCGTGTTGAATGCCATCCGATCTTTCGACCAATGCGAACAATTGGATGAGATCATGTTCTTTAGGAGTAAGCACTGCTGGCATCTCGTATTGCTTGAGTAAGTAGGTGAAATCAGGTCTGTCCTGAAGATTCTTAATTCCCTCAGCCACTGCCACTAGGTCGTATAATACTTTTAGTCTTTTCAATAAAGGATGCGTCGAAGTTACGCTCTGGAAATTTTCTGTGAATTGTTTGGCAAACGCTTCTCCCGATGATTGCAGGCTAGCCGGCTCATTCTTATTTGCATAATCAAGCTCAGACATAACACCAAGGCGCAATTCTTTGATGCAGAACACGCCTTCTCTGGCGACAAAGCGTGTTGGCTCTAAGGGATAAAACCAAAAGCGGGTTTGAAGATTTTCCTCTGCCTGTATGCTTTTGCCTTGCAATTTCCTTGCTGAATCTGGTGAAAGCCAATGTACGCCAACGACTTCCGCACCTTCAGCTTTAATTTGGTTTTTGATATTGTTGACGCAGAGCGTTTTGTAAGATTGAACCGCGTCAACCGGTGTAAGCAATTCGAGACTATACTTTTTCAGGATAATATCGCAATTCAGGAAATCCATGCCGAATTGGGTATCAGCAATTCTGCCGCGAAAATTGACCTCTTGCCGTCCAGTTTTCGTTGGATCAATGCTTACCAGTGGCCACTCATCGAAAAGCAATCTCGCACGCAGAGCGACAACGAGATCATTGAGGAGAGCTTCGGCCTGACCATCAACCTTCCTGCCGACGAGAATAACATCCTTTCCCTGACGGTCATGAACCATGCCAACGATACGTGTCATTCCACCTAATTTCGCCAGCTCATGGTTTTTGCTATTGCCTTCCCGTGAAAGCCGTTGGGCTTCACGAAGCGAATAGGCGATATAAGGCTGTTTCGATATGTTGCATGAACATGCAAGCATCAGAAACAGTCCAACGGGTATTAATCTAACGTTCAACATAAGCTAATCCAAACCAGTTTGTGACGGGCCATTTTCCTTTGTCAATAAAAGAACGTCGCAAATCCACAAGAACTCCGCCAGTTCTGTGCTTGTCTAATTTAAGTCCCCAATTATCTTTCATGGCCTGTCGGTTGGCATCAGTCCAGAAATCATATTTTTTGCTTAAATCTTTGCCCAACCATACGAGCGGGTCAAATTTTGTAGTCTTCAGAAGGTCAGACACGGGCTTCACAACGTTATCCAGCCACGCTTGATCCCAAACAATTTTATCAGCCGTAAGGCTCTTTTTAAAGTTTATTTCATTTAACTTTGCTTGTTTCAGATCTAAAAACATTCCAGGGTCCCGTTGATCGTGTCTGGCTATCCAATAAGGATAGGCTAGTTCAATCAACACTCGGTTCAAAATACGAATTTGTTCCAACTGCTCATCGGTCAACAGACTGAGTGTTTTTTGACGCAAGTCACGAGCTTGTTTTATCAATGCCAATAACTTTTCAGGAATGTTTTTAATATCGATTTGGGACTTGAGTTGTTCGTAAAATTGGCGATTTTCGAGTGCGCGATTCAATTTCGTTATTGTAGAAATATCAAGGCTATCAGGCAATGGCTCCCCACCGAGCGCCGCACGAAGGATGTCATCTTTGTTAAGCGAAGCTTGATGAAGTGCTTGCCAGTCCAGAAAGTCGGTTACGCGAAAAAGGGGTGAATTTTCAAGGCCAGGTAGTTGGGTTTGTTCGGCAGCCAAAGCCAGGCCTCGTAAATTACCGAGAAAAAGAGGCAACGCCATTCGTTTTCCTGCTGCTCCAAAGCTTTGATTGGCCTGTTCCCATTTGACAGTAGCAAATTCAGCGCAGCCACGCCCATTCAATGCCAGTGCAAAATCCGGCGATACTGTTAAGGCTTTATTGAAAAAAATCTCAGCGCCTTCCGGAGCTTTCTTAAGAATGAGAAGGGTTCCATGACTTGTGTAAGCTTCCGCAAAAGTCGGTGCGATTTCACAAGCCCTCTCGAAATCCTCATCCGCTTCTTTCCACTGCTTTTTATAAGCAAGAGCCACACCTCGTGCATTCAAAGCAAGTACAAAATCGGAGTTGTAGTTTAGCGCCTTATTGAAACTCTGTATTGCTAGATCAAATTTTCCCAAACGCGCCAAAGCATCGCCTCTAAAATAGTGTGCGATGGACTTTTTACTATGTTTCTGAGAAAACTCCTGTGTCCACGTATCCCAAGTAACGAGGTCGCTATCATTCGTTATAGACAAGAAAAGTAACAGCGATTGATTATTTTGATTGAGAGTTAGGCATCCATGCGCCTTGATCGCCCGTAGAACGGGCAATGAGGTTAATCCTTCATTTGGACCGCATTTGGTAACAACCCTTTGCCAATCTTCTGCAAGAATAGCTTTTTCAAGCTCAGGACTGATAGCGGTTTTCGAGGCAGAAAAAGCCGATGCTGGTGCAATGACTGTGAGTGTTATGAAAAACCTCAAACGAAAATAAAGTTTTCTGGGAATCATTTTTTAAGTCTCCTTACATAAGCTGGTAATACTTCAGCGCTGTTGCCTTCCACTATGAGTATTGGACGAAAAACTGAAATTTTTCATTATTCATGTCCAAATTTTAGCACGACATAAAAGTTACTCGTTTGACTGATGATAGTGGCAAGCTCACCCTCCGGAACTCCCGTTTTCAGGCCACCGGTTTCGTTAGATGAAGCGCCTGATATTGTCACGGTATTTACAATAACATTAGCCGGAGCGGGGCCAACTTGGATTTTTTCCACGCCCCTCGTTCTAATGTTTTGTGTAACGAGTTGTGATGAAGCTGTCGAATCATTCTTGATGAATGATTCCAAATCAGGAGCAGGTTTGTCGGTTACAATCAGATAGATATTCTCAGTTCCCGTATTTTCATCAAGAACAAAAGTGCGGTCTCTGGATGGAAACCAGTAATCTCTTGACGGCAGGGGGTTCTTTTCGGCGATATCGTTTCGAGGAAACAGCCACGAACCCTTGCCTTTTGAATCCACCTGGTATATGTAGACATACTTTGTTGTATTGGGATGAATGAAAATTCTATACTGATCATAGCTTCTCAATGTGCTCGACCCGTCATAGTGAATGAGTTCGTGCTCCTCTTCTCCACGCACGTGGAGTGCGCCCCAGGCAAAACCTAAAGTCCCGATGGTTGTTTCAGTTCTTCCTTTTGTGCTCTGCCTTTTTTGAACAGTATCCGCTCCAGCCGAGTTTTCATGAAATTTTTTGTCAAACAGGTGCATTTCAACACGACGATTGGTTGCATGTTCCGCCTCGTTGAACGCGCCAACAACAATTAGTTTTGACTTGCCGAATCCAACCGCGGAAATAAGCGAACTATCAATTTTTAATTTTGTCACAAGATAGTTTTTCGCACTTTTCGCACGAATGGAAGAAAGGTTCTGGTTGTACTCTTTAGAACCTCTCTTATCCGTGTGGCCATCCAGCTCAATGTGCGAGTTGGCGATTACTTGTAACTGTAACGCTCGGCCTAATTCATCGAGTTGGCGTTTAGCAGAAGGCGATAGTATCGCGGAATCAAATTCAAAAGGAACGGCAAGACGAAGGGAAGGTTTTGTTCCAGCATTCCCCCGCTCTTTCATTAGATACTTAACTAGATCCTGTGTGGTTCGAAAAGTATCCTGCTGCGCTGAGGTTTCCTGCGTATTTTGAGAAAGCCGAGAAACTGGTTGCGCCTTTGCCAGGGCGATTAGCACAAGCACTAGTGCTCCGGCTAATCGTGCGATTCGCGATGCTTTTAGATAGATGCGTTTCATAAATATTCTCCCTTGATTTCATTGATTTGCTTCATGATAAAATTGGTGTTTCGCAAAAGCCAATCCTGGAACGGTATCCGTCGCCTGTTCTTCACGCTCGAGATGCATGATAATTTGTTCAATTATCTTAGCTTTTGCATTTTGATGCAGCGCAGAATTCAATCCATTCATCAGAGGTTCAAGATTTTTCTGCTTCCAACGCGAAGCCAGAACATAGATTGTCTCGGTGCCCGCTACATTATCGAGATAGATCCATTCCATTCCATTTGGGATGCGCACAGAACCGCTCGGAACCGGATTGAGAATTGGTGAATATTTTGAATCAGGGAACAACTTGACCAGCGTACCCGAGCTGCGAAGCTGGAACACGTACAAATAGCATTCTTCGGCTGTATGAAGCACCAGGTAATAGGGGTCCTTCGAGGTCAACACACCTTCTCCGGAAGAATTTCTTGTAGTTATTGCCCTGCCTCGATGTGGTAGATAATTGAACTTGAAATCAATTTGCAGACTATCCATTACTTTTGAGCGCAAGGTTCTTATGGCAATGTGATCCGGATTCATCTGCAACTTTTTCTCTATTTCATCCTTTGCGAAGTCATATTTGCTTTCCTCAATGGCTTTATTGATTTCCATCACCGGATCGGCAGCATACGATTCCAAATGGTGTTCATCCCTTGCAATGGCAATAGGCTTTTCAACTTTCCTTTTAAAAAAAGCAAGATAGTAAACAACACCCCCCATTATGCCTATCACAAGGATAAACTTTAAAGTACGCCACAGGAACTTAGACAAGTTCCGTTTGAACATTCTCCATTTTAGCGCACCAGGCATCGAAGCCTCCAACTCGTCACAATGTTAGTTACGATGTCACAATCGTTCAATTTTGTGGATTATAATCCCTGCAAAATCTTATTTAGTTTGAGATTGGAATTACCCTGTTGAAAGAAACTTAAAACTTGGCCATTGTAAATACCCAGTCCGGCATGGCGTAAAACAGGTTCCCATACGCTGACAATTTTGTCGTAATTCTTTCTGCCTGAAGCATCCACATAAAAAAAGAAGCCCTTGGTTCCGGCAGGGAATTTAAGATTTTTTGCGTCTTCAGCAGACGGCCATTGCGGCTCTTGTTTCATATCGGAGAAGCAAAATATGATGGTCTCGTGATCGGGTTCATTTGCGGCAAAATGCGCTGCCTGATATAAAGCTCCTAAAATATCCGTGCTGCGATGTTTGTTTTTGCGTCGTTGCAGCGCCATCAGTTTCCTTGCCAAACCCGATTGTTGCATTTTTGCCCGCAAAAACCCCTCGTCAAGCTCTTCAAAAGGAATTCTTACATCTTCCTCATCAAAGCCTTGTTCATCAATCCCAATGAGTGCAAATTCGTCGCTGGGTTCTAAGCGGCCAATAATGCTTCTCGTTAGCCTGATAGCTTCCTGCCAATACAATGTATCGACTACCCCTTTACCTTTATATAATCCGAAGGAATCGGTTTCATCAATGAGAACAAGATAAAGTCGCTTGCTTGTTTGTGCGGCCAAGGTCGTTTCATATGCCATAAAGGTTGTGAAACAAATGAGCATAAAATAAAACGCATTGAAACGCGGCCATTCAGTATTCAGCATTCTTGATTTCATGGCTTTACTCTCCTAGGCTCTTTGTTTTCTGGACAGAACAAGTGATAGGAATATAAAGAGCGCGAGCATTTGCATTGCGGCGTTTTGCAGCTTTTCCCGCGATATACTCCACCACGTTTGAATATCCTGTTCGAGTTGTTCGAGACGATTGTCAAACGCGAGCAGCATCGAAGACAGGGAATTAATATTCCGCTCGTTGCAAGAACTCATCTCCAAATTCTTTTTATCAAGCCCAGCCAAAATGCTCCGAAAATACTCAAATTGGGCCTCGATCTCATTTAGTTTATTTCTTGTGGTTTGGACAACCGACTTGCATGCGTCGGCAAGTTCTTGCAGCCATATTTTCTCGTATTTATCTAAATTCTGTGGCGGACGAGTCAAGCGCTGTAACTCTTCGGTATCCGCTTGGTCGAGCGAACTTGTGGCAAGGGTTCGATGTCCAAGCGCGGCTTCGATAGAATCACACAAACTACGAAGTTGGGAATCCTGCAATTGTTTTGAAAAAGCTGTTTCCAGCGCTTTCACTTTTTCCAATTCAGTTTGATATTTATCATATTTTTTCTGCCAATCCGTATACTGATTTGGCGTTTTTTCCATCATGTCATTTATGCTGACGAGTTCTTTTTTTCTTATGTCCAAGTCCGCAAGGCCGTTCTTAATCCATCGCTTAGCCGTATGTATTGCCTGGCGAAGCATACTTTTATTCCTTTTGTCCCTGGCCGTATCAATCATTTTGTCTACATTATTCAACCCATTTTTTACTGTAAAAGTATAGTCAGGCTCTTGAAGCGTCCAGGTTGTTTCGAGATTCTGGATTTTGCTGTCCAGCTCATGAATCTTTTGTTCGATGTCGCCTGTATTTTCCGGACGTTCTTTTAATTCCGCCGCCAGGTTCTGCAAGGCGACTAATTTTTCATTCAACATTCCAGCATCCTTCGTAAGCTTATGGGCAAGCGTTACCAATCGGCTTACTGGCCCTGGCAAAATAATGGCTTTTTTATTGTGAAATCCGAAATAAAACCAAACCAATCCCAATAGGATATTGGAAGAAACGAAACGAATTAGAATTGCCAAGTTTTTGGTTAATGGCAATACGGCGGGCACAACGGAGTAACGGCCAAGATAAATGACGGCTAATGGCACGATGAAACCGAGAAAGCCGGCAAGTGCAGAGCCTCCTTGCAATGTAATCTGATCCCACAGCGTCGGTGCGGGAGGAAGCTGCCCCCAGATAATGAGCAAGGAGCGAAAATAATTGAGGCCTGCTTCAACAACGATGATGATGCCAATGACCCAGGCAAGGGCTCGCGTGGGTTCTTTGTTCGCTTTTTTAAGTTCATAAATTGCGCTAAACGCCACTTCAACGAGAGCATATAAAAATCCGACCATGAGCGGAAAGGTGGCAAATTTTCCAATGAACGGGATGTTTATACGCTCGCCTGGTGGAACAAAAAGCTCGAATATTTGCGATAACAAAGTTACGTTGAGCAGGATAATTCCGGATAACAAGATTGACGATAAAACACCAAACACCGTCGGTATTTCGAGCAAAGCGAGCACCTTTCTTTCTTTATCAAACCACTTGCCTAAATTCTTGTGTACCGCCATGCAAAAGGTCGTGTTGGGAAAATATTGTCCGAGGAGCCACCAGCTCAGTTGTGTAACGATAAAAAGTGCGGTCATTAATGAGAGTAGCAACCCGAGGTAACTGAAGGAATAGCCAAGAAGTGTAATCATTTTGTAACTCCTTTTACAATAACTAATAAGTCAAGACTTTAAACAACGCCTGTTCTCTCTCTACTATTAGTATTGTACATATTCAGGAAATTTTCACTCAATTGCACATTTTTTATAAATTTTTTTGGACGATTTAGATGAAAAAGGGCGAAGGCATTTTCTTCAAAGCGGTAAGCGAGGTCGTCTGGTGCTGCCGCGGATTTACCTGTGTAAGAAAGTATAATTTTTATAAAACAGTCCCTTTATTTCTGTTTGTGCCTGCTTGCGGACTTCAAGCCTCGCTTGGAACTTTTTATAATCAACTAAATTCTCATCTCCGGATGAGCGGGAAATGTGGCTATAAATACGTTCCAGATCTTTTGCGCGCCACCTTGACGTCACAAAATAAAGCTTTTCTTGCGTTCCGCCGCCATACCCAAGAATAAACCAGTTTTCTCCAATAGGAAATTTGTAGGTTGTACCCTCTTTTAATAGAAACTGTTGGCCTTGAGGAAACAGGCAAGCTAAATTGTTATTTGTATCAAGCTGATAAATATACAAAAAGCAAGTATCATTCGGCGTAAAATCAAATCGATAACCATCGCCGGCCTTTAAGGTAATCATCTGCTGCGTTATGACTGCGGCATTGGTTGACGGTTGATTTTCAAAATAGCGAAATTTGATATCGATGCCCAAACTGTCATTCATTTGATGATAGAGACTTAAAATTTTCGGATCTTTGTCTTTGCATTCTGGGTCATTGAGAAAAATATCGATTTTCTGCTTTGCAGTGAAAAATTTCCCTTCTTCTAAATCGGTTAGAATTTCGTTATAGCTGGGACAGCCATTATTGAAGCATAAAAGTTTAATAAAAATAGCAAGGCTCAAAGAAAGTATAACAAGCAGAAGCCACAACCATTTTCGCGGTCGTGGCGGGATCAATTTCTGAACGGCTTGTTTTACTGTAGAAACAGAGCAAAGTTTTATATTCCTGTTTATTACTTCATCCTTTATTGCTTGATCAATATCGTTTTCATTGTCGGAAGGATAAAATACTATATCGTTTTCTTTTAAACAAAGTAATGCCGCCCGTAGCTTGGAATTTATGTCTTTTATTCCAATTACTTTCGCAGTTTCTGTTGCATTTTCTACTACGCCGGTGGCAGCGATAGAATAAGCAAGCTCTGTTTTCCGCCCTAATCTAAATACTTCTTGCGAGAATTTTAAAGCAAAAGCAAGTCCCGCACTTTTCCCCAAGACATTCAAGTTTCTGCCCTCATCACTAAATTGATAAGAGAAGCGATATAGTTTGCCTTTGGGTATCAAGCCGGTTCGACTTAGAACTTGATAGGCTGAAAAACAACCGTTCTCAGCAGAGAGTATGACATCACGATCGGTTATTCCAATGGGATGGAGTTGCACCGGTGGGCCATCCGGTCGAGGAACAAAAGATCCGTAGATAATGCGCGTAAAAGTTCCGTCACCCAATAATGCATATGTTTCCATTTACGAAACTCGCTATTCAGTGCGAATCAAAAAAGAGAATTCTGACAGCCTATCCAGATTATCAACTGGCTGCGATGCTTCGCCGGCAATTACTTCTCCTTTTAAAATTGGTCGTCCTGCTTTATCCGTAACAGTAATTCGTTTGCCTTCCATGTCATTTTTATAAGGGTCATTGACTCTCACAATAATGAGGCCTTTATTAGACTGTTCAAGGCTTTGTGTAATTTCGATAACATACCTGCCGTCTTCAGATGGTATTATTTTGGGCCACAGCAATTCTCCGGATGATGCGGCTTTTGCAAAGGCGATATCCCATATCTGCGTTTCCTCACGATTTCGAGACAGCGCCTTGAATTCATCCAGACAAAACGGACAGGTCAGCAGATGCTGCAATAAAGGACTTTTATGCTGTGCCTCTGAAGGCAGCAGAAGCAGGTCATAAAGCTCATAAATCGGGATGTGACGACGCGGAACGCCTATTTCAGTGTGATAAACTGCCCAAGCGTCCAAGGCCTCCCGTAAAGAAATTCTTTTTTTCATGATCGCAATCTCCTCATAATGAAAAATTCACGATATCGTATCTATGGTATCAATCATTTTCTGGGTCTGGGCTTATAGCCATAAGGTCTGTAATGCTCCAACCTTTGCTTTCCATACAGAGCTTCATCTTTAATTTTGCCTTTTGTTCTGTGCGGTGTGCTTTATTAGTGCCAATGCCTATATCCTTAAGTTTAAGTCCTTTCCAAAATCTGGAAATCAGAATAGCTTTTTCATTGGCATCAAGCGCATTATTAAGGCAGTCGTTAACGTCCCTTGCTACCTCTTTTTGCATCAACTCTTCTTCTGGTGTAAGTCCAATAGATGGAGGTTCAATGATGGAAATTTCGCTGTCATCGTCAACGCGATTTTGGCTTTCCAGAGAGACTAAAACGACTTCTTTTGCCCGCAACTCTCTTAATTCCTCAATTGATATCTTTTGGTGCTTTGCAAGTTCAAAATCCGAAGGTTTTCTTTGCAGAGTTTGTGTAAGTTCGGCTTCCGCGGTTTTCAAGTCATTAATCGCTTTTCTAATTCTATGGTCTAAGAGATCCAAGCTCCGTAAATAACCGTTAATTTCGTATATAATATAAAAAGTAGCAAATTTGCTAAAAGAATCCTTATTGTCTTTGCTGTGCTCATATTTGGCAGAAGCCTTTGCCAACCCCAGATAAGCCGCACCAATAAGGTCATCTAAGGTGACATGAAATATACCAGCTTGACGCAAATTTCTATGTTTTATTTCAGCCAGACGTTTTGCCAGCGTCAGGTGCTCGCCGCTAATAGGACTATGTGAAGGACTCATCTTAAGACCTCAAAAATACTAAATATCAAGAATAGACAGAGAACTATTCTTTCATCCTGAACAACTACTAAAAACGGGGCATAAACTGCTCCCAGAGAAAATATTGTACGTTATTAAACTTTTTTCGGGAAATCAGAAAATATTTTTGCCAGCCGCTGGGCCGTTTGCACGAGAAATTAAAAAAGCCAATAGTGTGGTTTGAAATTACTTTGATTCAGATCGCTAAATAATTAGTTACCACCTATAATATCAACATGCCTATTGGAGATGTGGTATCAAAATAATGAGGATGGAATGAAGTAAATAAGCCATTAATTTTTTAAAAAGTCAAGTCAAAAATTCTACTTTGTTATCTTGACTCGCAATCGTGGTCAAAAAGCCAATCCAATTGATGCTCGCTTTATAAGCCGAGAAAATATCTTGGAAGACTTTGCTCGCGAATGGAGTAAGGCTATCGATGAATCACGCCGATTCATTGTGAATTTGTACGGCCTCGGTGGGATTGGCAAATCGAAGCTTTTGCAGCAATTTTCATAATTTGGAAAATGCGGTTCGGAAACAACAAACAGGCAAACCCGCCAACATTTATCCCACCTTTCACAACTTCCGCCACTTCGCCCGAAAAAACACTTGCTTTCCTGCCGAAATTTCCGTATTTTTATTAGAATTATCCGGGACAAGCCCGAATTTCAGTTCATGCATCGAAAAGAAAATCGGGACTCTTTTTAAGGTTTTGTTCTTTGAC
>Ga0247727_10018515_pt1 | contig 10936 bp, 8 predicted proteins | sample WisWelCaveWW1625_FD_202498 | JGI IMG/M metagenome (GOLD analysis project Ga0247727, IMG submission 202498) | Biofilm microbial communities from Wishing Well Cave, Virginia, United States - WW16-25 | ecosystem: Environmental > Aquatic > Deep subsurface > Groundwater > Cave microbial mat | place...
GCTGTTTAGACGGAGGACAAAGATCAGATGAGAGAAAAATATCAAAGGACGGAAGTCAATATCAAGACTCTGTCCTTCGTCTTTTGTTCTCGGTCAATACGTTATAATTCCCCGCAACTCAAAATCCAAAATCAGAAATCGTAAATCTAAAATGTCGAAATCCTCCTTCCAATCCATCATCCTCAAACTTCAAGACTTCTGGGCAGCGCACGGATGCCTCATCACACAGCCTTACTACACCCAAGTTGGCGCAGGGACGATGAACCCTGCCACCTTCCTGCGCGTGCTCGGACCCGAACCGTGGAACGTGGCGTACGTCGAGCCGTCTGTCCGCCCTGACGACGGGCGTTACGGCGAGAACCCCAACCGCTTCCAAAAGCATACCCAGTACCAGGTCATCCTCAAGCCTGACCCCGGGAATCCGCAGGAACTCTATCTCGAGTCGCTCAAAGCGCTCGGCATCGATCCGCGCCAGCACGACATCCGCTTTGTGGAGGACAACTGGGAACAGCCCGCCATCGCCGCGTGGGGTTTGGGTTGGGAGGTCTGGCTCGACGGGCAGGAGATCACGCAGTTCACCTACTTCCAGCAGATGGGCGGCGTGACGCTCAACCCCGTCTCGGTCGAGATCACCTACGGGCTCGAACGCATCCTCATCGCCTTGAACAACGCCAAAGCCATCTGGGATGAGGAGTGGGGCGCGGGCGTCACCTATGGCGAGATCATCCGCCGCGAGGAGTTCGAACACTCCAAATATTATTATGAGGTCGCGGATGTCGAGCGCGCCCGCCAGATGTACGATCTCTACTCCGCCGAAGCCGATGCCTGTCTCGCGCAGGGTCTGCTCGTCCCCGCGCACGATTACGTTCTCAAATCTTCGCACACCTTCAACATCCTCGACGCCCGCGGCGCGATCAGCGTTGCCGAACGTCAAGCCTTCTTTAGAAGAATGCGCGAACTCGCAAAGCGTGTTGCAGAGGGGTATAGTGAGCAGAGGAAGGAATTAGAGTATCCATTGTTGAAGGATGAAGGTTCAAAGGTTGCAAGTTCACAAGTTTCAACGTTCAAACCTTCCAACCCTTCGACAGGCTCAGGGCAGGCTCTGCAACCTGCCAACTTTATTTTGGAAATTGGTGTTGAAGAACTTCCTGCAAACGACGTCGACACTGCTCACGGACTTTTATCTACCCGTATCCCGACTCTTCTCGACGAACTTCACCTCACTCACGGCGACATTCGCGTCTTCGGAACGCCCCGTCGGATCGTTGTTTCAGTTGACTCGCTCTCCCCGAATCAGCCAGACCGTGAAGACCTCGTCAAGGGTCCGCCCGCGGATAAAGCCATCGTAGGTCACGTTTCCAACGTGACTAACCCCGCCAGCGAAAGTCACCCTACAAGCGTGACCTACACTCAGGCGGCGATTGGCTTCGCCAAAAAGAATGGCATTAACGTCGAAGACCTCCAAGTCCGCGAGGAAGGCGGAGGCAAGTACGTCTTCGCGGTCGTCAAACAAAAGGGACGCCCGACTCCCGAAGTTCTTGCAGAAGCATTGCCGAAGTTGGTTGAAAGCATCAAGTTTGAAAAGTCCATGCGCTGGAATGACTCAGGCGTGTTCTTCTCGCGTCCGATTCGTTGGTATGTGGCACTGCTTGGTGATGTGGTAATCCCGTTTGAATATGCAGGCGTTGTGAGTGGCAATGTCTCACGCGGACTTCGCCCGTACGACTCTCCCGAAATCAAAATCCCCTCTGCCGACAAATACTTCGACGCCATCCGCGAAGCAGGGATTACCTTAGATAAAGAAGAACGCAAAGCCTCCATCGTAGAGCAGGTCAATCAAGCCGCGGCACTGGGTGGCGGCGAAGCTATCTTTGATTACGTAGGGGCGAGTCATGACTCGCCCCTACTCAACGAAGTTGCCAACCTCATCGAAATGCCCACCGCCGTCATGGGTGGTTTCAATGAAGAATTTCTTTCATTGCCCAGAGATGTTTTGATCTCGGTAATGAAAAAACATCAAAGATATTTTCCAGTTACCAATCTGGTCTCGATACGCCCCGAAGAGCACGGGGCTACTCGACCACCAGCAATCTCCAATTCTCCAATCTCTAATCTCCAATCTCTCTTGCCTCACTTCATCGCCATACGCAACGGTGATGACATCGGCGTGGACACCGTCCGCGAAGGCAATGAACACGTCCTTGGCGCTCGTTTTGCCGACGCGAATTTCTTCGTCCGTGAAGATGTCAAACTTAAACTGGAAGAATATCGCCCCAAACTTTCCTCGTTGACCTTCCACACCAAACTTGGTTCGATGCTTGATAAATCCGAGCGCATGTTGAAACTCTCTACCGAAATTGCGGATATGCTTGGCTTGGACAACGTTCAACGTTCAAACGTTCAACGTTCAACGTTTCTCGCCAAAGCCGACCTCGCGACTCAAATGGTCACTGAGATGACATCGCTGCAAGGCATCATTGGACGTGAATACGCTATCCGTTCTGGTGAACAAAACGATATTGCGATTGCGATCGGTGAACAATATCAAACTGTTCCGCAAACCAAAGTTGGTCTCGCCGTTGCGCTTGCCGATAGACTCGACTCGCTAGTGGGTTTTTTTGTTGCGGGACTTGCTCCCATCGGTGCGAAAGATCCGTTTGGTCTGCGCCGCGCGGCGATTGGTATAGTGCAACCACTCATTGAACACAATGTTGATTTTGATCTGGCTGAAGCCGTAAAGAAATCCGCAAAGACGCAGCCTATTGAAGTCAGTGATGAGATGCAAAAGCAGAATTTGGATTTCATCAGCGGGCGGTTGAAAGTTGTGCTGAGTGATATGGGTTACAAGCACGATGTTGTGGATGCCGTTCTTGCGGCGCAATCGAGCAACCCTGCGGGAACTGTTCGGGCGGTGAAGCAACTGTCCGCTTGGGTGGTGCGCGAAGACTGGTCAGCAATTTTGGATGGCTTTGCGCGTTGTGCCCGCATCACGCGCGATCAGAAGAAAGTATTCAAAGTCATTGAAAAGGTCTTCGTTGAAAAAGAAGAGAAGGACTTGTTTGCGGCTCTTCAAGCCAATGCCAAATCAGAACCATCCACAATCGATGAATTTTTGAACATCGTCGCCCAACTCATTCCATCCATTAATTCTTTCTTCGATAAAGTTTTAGTAATGGCTGATGATAATAAGGTCAAAGAGAACAGGCTTGGCTTATTGCAAAAGATTGCTTCGCTCTCAAACGGCATCGCAGACCTGGGCAAACTCGAAGGCTTCTAACCAAACCAGCCGCCTTCATGCTTAAGGGCAAATAAGTGTTTTGCCAAATCAAATATGGATGGCATAATTTTTCCATCGTCAAAAATCGGGGAAGTACTGTCAGCCAATTCGCGCATCGCTCTTTTCATCACTGCAAAACAGATTGAAAAGGAGAAAACCTATGTCCAAGCCAGCAGTTCGAGTCATCGTTTCCGTGTTGATCGGTCTTGCGATCCTCCTCGCGGTATTTGCCAGCGTGCAAGCCGCGTCGCCTGGCGCAGTGAGGGGACAGACGCACCTGACGGCTGGCTTGATGCCTGACCTGAGTCATTCTCGTGGTCGGGTAATATCTTTGAATGAATATTATGCCGATCTTGAACGACCAGCCCAGTTCCACGATTGCGGTTCAGAAGATTCATCGGACGATTAATATTGCATCCAGTGCCGCGCGGGACAGTTCACGAACTGTCCCGTTTTTTTTATTTAATGCCTGGCCATCCACCATCCCACGATCATCTCAGAATTCCTTTGCCATTCTATGGAACAAAGTCTATAATTCGACCAAGCATGTTTACCTGTCTACTTGTATACCTGTATACCTAAAACCAATGTCCACCATTGACGAAATCAAATCCCGCATTGACATCGTAGACCTCGTCTCAGAGGCGGGCGTCAAACTGCGCCATGCGGGGAAGAACTACACGGGCTTCTGTCCATTTCACGATAACAAGCACACGCCTGCGTTCGTCGTCTGGCCCGAGACGGGGACGTGGCGATGCTTCGGTCAATGTAATGAGGGCGGCGACATCTTCAAGTTCGTGATGAAGCGCGAGGGGCTTGATTTCAAGGAAGCGTTGCAAAAACTCGCGGCACGCGCAGGCGTAGAATTAAAAGAATATCAAAGAGAAACGCCGCAACAAAAAGAAGCCTTCGAAAACCTCCGCAAGCTTCTTGAAGATGCGGTCATTTATTACCGTAGTCAATTGTTTGCCAACAAGGATATTCTCAATTATCTTCGTGAAAAACGCGGATTAACCGATTCAACCATCGAAACATTCGGCTTGGGTTATACTCCTCCTGGTTACGACAATCTTCTAAAACATTTTGCTCCCAAAGGCTACAGCGAACAGGAATTAATTGACGCGGGCATGTTGTCTGTTCGTGACGCCGAATCTCAAGCATCTAGTCGCCAGTCTCACTCTTTTGACCGCTTTAGAAATCGCATCATGATTCCCATCCGCGATGAGCAGGGACGTATGGCAGGCTTCGGCGCGCGCATCGTGGACCAGAACGACATCCCGAAATTCCTCAACTCACCGGAAACCCCGATCTTTTCAAAGGGACGCCTGCTCTACGGACTGGATCGCGCGCGCAAACCGATTCGTACTGCCGACCAGGCTGTGATCGTCGAGGGCTATCTCGATGTCATTGCCTTGCATCAGGCGGGATATGAAAACGTCGTTTCGCCGATGGGCACAGCGTTGACCGAAGACCAGATGCGTTTGCTCAAGAAGTTTACGCGGAAAATTGTTTTGGCATTAGACCCGGATGTCGCGGGGCAAAAAGCCGTGTTACGCGGACTCGACGCGGCGCGTTCCGCCATGGATAAGGAAGGCGAGTTGGGATTCGATGCGCGCGGACTCCTTCGCAATGAAGCGCGTTTGCAAGCAGACCTGCGTGTAGCAACAATGCCCGATGATCTCGATCCTGATGAAATTGTGGCACGTGATAAAGAGGAATGGAAAAACTTAATCGAAAATGCCAAACCGATTGTCACGCATGTGATGGAGACTCTCGCCGCGGGGCAAAATATCAACGACCCGAAGGTGAAGAATCAAATCGCCGCGCAGGTGCTTCCTTTGATTGAAGACCTGCCTAACGCATTGGAACGTGACACGTACCGTCAGGCGTTGTCGCGAATGCTGAGGGTAGATGAACGCGCGTTGATTGGCACGCAGGTTCAGGGTCCGAAGGCGAGGCGAGCGAGACAAACGCAAGAATCACAGAAACAGGTTGTGGAAAAATCCCCTGTTGTAGTATCTATCTCGTCCAGTAAAAAAGCGGAAGAATATCTGATTAGCGTGTTGTTCAGAAAACCAGAGTTGCTATATAAGTTGGATCGTCGTTTGGAAGAAGGAAAATTGACGCCACTTGCCGCTGAAGATTTTGATTATACTGATTATCAAATTTTATTTAATTTGATTCGTGAAGCAGTTGTGCAAGATAAAACCGAACATCATGAGTTCGTAATAGGGTCAATTCCCGAATCTTTGCGCGACCTCTCGCAAAATTTACTCAAGCAAACCGAAAGACTTGATCCTATAGAAGAGAGGTTGGTAGAGGAATTATTGAGAGGCATTAAGAGGATCAGAGAAGACGCAACCAGTGAAATGCTAGTTCAGCATCAGTTTTTACAGCGGGAAGCACAGGAAATAGGTGATCTGAATAGCGTCACCTTATATCAGAGTGAGGTGTTAAAACTTACACGACTAAAGCGCGCTTTAGACGAATTTAGTCGTTTGCTATCTGCAAAACGATAGAGAATCTTGGTGGAATCGTAACAATTTATGTGAGATGGCGTCTGGTAGAAAAGGGATCATGGCTGACAATGAAGCGGACTGCATCGAACAAGGACAATCATAGGGATGAAACCCAACGCTCCTTCCCAATAGAAGGGGCGGAGTTTTCTGATTCATCCATTCCCTTTGGGGCTGAGTCTCTGATTAACATACAGAACCTTGCGGGGCTGGAGATGTTGGGGGATGACATCCCTGATCCCGATGTCGGCACGCTCATTCAACAGGAAGAGTTCATTGACGATGAGCCGCTCGACCTGAAAAGCCCTGAACTTGCCGCCGAACTGGCTGATGATCCCGTCCGCTTATATTTGCGCGAGATTGGCCTTGTCAAACTGCTTGATTCGGATAGCGAGTTCCGCCTTGCAACCATGATCGAGGCAAACCGGCTGATCACTTCACTTCGCCGTCATCCGCTTCGCAAGGGGCTTACAAATGAATGCGCGATCTATCACGCGCTCCTTGCTGAAATGGTCACCTCCTGGGAACGGCTGATCGAAGATACCCAACGACTGGATCGCGAACCGCCGAGTCCTGCTTCGATTCTTGCAGAAGCCCAGGCGTTACGCGCAGGATGGGAAGTGAGTGAGCCTTCTTATCTGCGCAAGTATCTGGATAATGGGATGTGGGGGATGGACGAACTGTGGAACTCCATCGTACGCAAAGCGTACTCGGTCTTTCTCAGCCTCTACCTGCTTCCGTCCGAATTTGCGGAGTGGTTGCTGAAACATCTCAATCAACATCAGCACTTGCCCAACCAGCGGACCCTCTTCCGCAACCTTCCCGCCGATGAAAACCTGCTCCTCGAAATGGACGCGGCGCAAGCCCGCGCAGAAGATGCCAATCAGAGGTTGTCCCGCGCCAACCTGCGACTCGTTGTCAGTGTTGCCAAACGCTATCTCAATCGCGGTATTTCATTTGAGGATCTGATTCAGGAAGGCAACCTGGGACTCCTGCGCGCGGTCAAAAAGTTCGACCCGCGCCGCGGTTTCAAATTCAGCACCTATGCCACCTGGTGGATTCGACAGTCCATCAACCGTTCGATTGCTGAGCAGGCGCGCACGATTCGCATCCCTGTGCATTTGTTTGATGCCATCAGCCGCGTGATGCGCGTGCAACGGACTCTCACCCAGCAATTGAGGCGAAACCCAACCACCGAAGAGGTCGCCATCGAAGTGGGTTATCTTCCCGCCGCCGATGTGGACGCGATCCTTCGCGCGCATTCAGAGGAACAGCCGCTGGATGCCGCGTTGCAACACCGGCTGGAGTACGCCATGCAAAAAGTAGACCGCGTTCTTCGCTCTGCTGAAGAACCCGTCTCGATTGATGGGCCAGTGGGGGGCGATGCGGACTCCAGCTCGCTGGGTGACTTCATCGAGGATGAAGACGCGCCCTCGCCATTGGATTCCGCCACGCGCGAGATGTTGCGCAGACAGGTGCGAAGCGCACTCAACTTGCTTTCAGACCGCGAACGCGAAGTGCTCGAACTCCGCTTCGGCTTGAAGGACGGCAAAGATCACACCCTCGAAGAGGTGAGCATCTTCTTCGATGTCACCCGCGAACGCATCCGTCAGATCGAAGCGAAGGCGTTGCGAAAGTTGCGGCATCCCTCGCGGAGCCGGCAGTTGCGGGATTATTTGGGGTGATATGTGTAGGTCACGTTTCAAACGTGACCTACTTTTTTAGGGGAGCCAGGTGTAATAAATTAGCCAACAATCTTTTGAAATACAAATATCAATAGAGATTGGGGTTCCATCGGGGATTGATAAATAATAGAGTTTCTCTCTGTCATACAAGAATGATCCTGTGGAGTCAGTCCGCCATATGACTTCTGATACATCGAATTCCCATGAATTAATAGGTCGTATATTTTTTGAGAATAATCTAGTTACATTGTCTCTTGTAATAATCACCCATCTTTTATTTGGAGAAACACGAGGAGGATTTCTACGAGAGACCATTTGAGCGAGATTGGTAATGTCGCCATTTGGCGAAATGCTAACCAGTGTATCGTTTTTATCCATTGCCAGATATGAGTTAACGAAAACTTGCTCCGGAAACAGATTAAAAAATTCGTTTGATATCTTTGAGTATGTGCCATCCAAATGTAGTAAATACATGCCTGGATCTGGTTGGGATTCCCTAAATTCGTAGGGTATCGAAGACAAAATAATTCTATGGTTTTCCTTATGTAAGACCATGCTTTCAGCAATATATGGCCAAATAACCTTTGTTTCTTTAGAATTTGTGTCTATGTAACTCACGTCGACATAATCGGGTGAGTCAACCGCGGTGGATATGAAAAATAAATCTTCATCAAACCAGCCTAGACCCCGCCAAGGTTGTTCCTCACTTAATGCTATAGAGTGCTGAGGTATTGCCAATGTAAAGTCTGCCAGATACCATAGGGTGCTGGGAAAAAAACCAATTCCTTCTATGGAAGCTTCGTATATAATCTTCTTCCCATTTGGCGACCAGTCTATGCTGTAAATGTTTTCAAGTTCATTTGTAAGCCTCAATATGGTTTTATTCTCGATACTGAAAACATAAATATCAGAAGATGGTCCATCGATTTGTGCGGCAAAGGCAAGCTGCTTGCCATCAGGAGACCATGCAAGGATTAGTCCTTCAATAAGCCCAAACATGAAAAGATGTAATTTGCAATCTTCATTATTAATGCAGCCAGTAAACTTTAATTTCTTGATAGCGGGTTCCAGATTTTGGGGAAAATTTGGTGCAATTAGACTGGAAATTATTAATGACGACCCATCAGATAAGTTCAACAAATTAAGTGCAAGATTATAGGGTTCTTCCGTTGACCCTGTAAAATATGCTAACCATTTCCCATCGGGCGAAACTGAACTCTCAATCCGATTACCCACATATCCTTCATCAGGAAGCTGGAACTGCTTTCGTCCGTTTCCATCTGCATCCATTATGGTGAAATTCTTGTTATCGAACGTAAATAGCAGTACGGTCCATCTGTTTGAAGCGAGGGATAAGGCGTCGCGGTTGGGATGGAAGTTTGTGTGGGGCGCGGTGTTCTGGTTGGGGTAACGGTAGCGGTTGGTGTTAGGGTGGGAGAGACGAGCGCTGGCGCGCAACTTCCGAGGAGGCAGAGCAAAACGAGAAGAGGAATGAGGCGTTTGGTCATGGTGTCCCTTTGTGATTTGAGTATAGCATTTTTTAACTCATACAACCTTGTGAAAAGTGGCACTTTCACTAGCCCTCAAAAGTCTCTTATGTTATACTACCGCGAAAGTTGTGCAAGGAAGCACAAACACACGTTTACACTGTGCCTTTTGAGGTGTCAGAATGCTGGAATACGTTGCAATAGCGCTAATGATCGCTTTGGCGACAGCCGTTGCCTTGATCGCGATCGGCATGGGGAATTTATTCGGACCGAAGAAACCATCTGCAGAAAAGTCCATGCCGTATGAATCGGGCATGACCCCCTACGGTGAAGGGACGCGGCGCCTGCCTGTCCGTTTTTATTTGATCGCGGTGCTGTTCATCCTGTTCGATATTGAAGTTATTTTCTTTTTACCGTGGGCGATTGTCTTTCGCCAGCTCGGTTTGTTCGGTTTGATTGAAATGATCGTCTTTATTGCGATCTTACTGGTTGGTTATGTGTACGCCTGGAAGAAAGGAGCCCTTGAATGGGAGTAGAACAAAAACTTGGTGACATGGGAATTGTCACTACGAAATTGGAAGAACTTGTCAATTGGTCGCGCACGAATGCGATGTGGCCCATGTTGTTTGGCTTGGCTTGCTGTGCGATTGAGATGATGGCTGCACAGGCTTCACATTATGACATGAGCCGCTTCGGCATGGAACTCATGCGCGCCAGCCCGCGTCAATCGGACCTGATGATTGTTGCGGGACGCGTCTCGCGTAAGATGGCGCCTGTACTTCGCCGCCTCTACGATCAGATGCCCGAGCCGAAGTGGGTGATCGCGATGGGCGATTGCGCTTCGTGCGGCGGCGTCTTCAATAACTATGCCATCTTGCAGGGCGTGGATGAAGTTGTCCCTGTGGATGTGTACGTGGCGGGCTGTCCGCCGCGCCCCGAGGCGTTGATCCACGGTGTGGTGACGTTGTATGAAAAAGTGAAGGGCGAGAAGTTTAAGGATTTGGTGAAGGTATAAAGTAACGTCATTGCGAGGAGCCACTGGTCGAGTAGCCCTGAGCGTTCGTTGCGAAGGGCGTATCGAGACCGAGACGACGAAGCAATCTCCGTCACGATGATGGAGATTGCTTCGTCAGGCTTTGCCCTCCTCGCAATGACGGGGTAGTTACTATGGACAAAAAACTTGAAAAGATCGTTCAGGATTTGCAGGCGAAGTTCAGCACATCGCTTGAAGAGTTCCGCGATGAGGTGCATGTCTTCGTCAAAGCGGAAAATATCGTGGATGCGCTGACTCTCTTGCGCGACAAATATGAATTTGAATTGCTCTCCGCGTTGACCGCGTCGGATTACTTTCCGCAACAGACGCCGCGCTTTCATGTGGTGTATCAACTCTCGTCACTGGCGAAAAATATCACAGTGCAGTTGAGAGTCGCAGTAAACGGCGACCAGCCCAAAGTCCCGACCGCGACGCGTGTGTATGAAGTCGCCAATTGGCGCGAGCGCGAACTCCTCGATATGTTCGGAATCGATTTCGAAGGTCATCCTGATCCAAGAAGAATCTTGATGCCTGTTGATCATGAGGGGCATCCGCTTCGCAAGGATTATCCGCTCGGTTACGAAGAACCGCAGTTCACGTTCAATTACGACGACATTGATTTGAAGAAGATCTATGCAAAGGAATAAGCATGGCGCAGATCGAAGAAGTTAACGTAGATCAATTCAGGCATCTGGTTTCAGAGCGCGCGCTGACGGGCGAGACCATGTTATTGAACATGGGACCGCAACACCCTTCCACGCACGGCGTTTTGCGATTGTTGCTCGAACTCGATGGCGAGACGATTGTGAATGCGATTCCCGATATCGGTTATCTGCACACGGGCATCGAGAAAAACATGGAAGCCAAGACGTACATCAAAGCCGAAGTGATGACCGACCGGCTCGATTACATGAACACGACAGGTAATAATCTTGCCT
>Ga0247727_10018516_pt1 | contig 10936 bp, 5 predicted proteins | sample WisWelCaveWW1625_FD_202498 | JGI IMG/M metagenome (GOLD analysis project Ga0247727, IMG submission 202498) | Biofilm microbial communities from Wishing Well Cave, Virginia, United States - WW16-25 | ecosystem: Environmental > Aquatic > Deep subsurface > Groundwater > Cave microbial mat | place...
CATGGCCTTGCCGCCGAAGACTTTCTGATCTTCAACGGGCGGGTCGTTGACGAGCACGACCAGCACCTTGCCCTTGACGTCGAGGCCTTTGAAGTCGTCCCACTGAAATTCAGGGGCCTGCACGCCATAGCCGGCGAAAATCATCTCCGCGTTTTCGACGGTCACGGTTTCGGTGACGCGCTTGGTCCAGGCCACAAACTCCGGGCCATACTTCGGCGCGAGTTTGCGCCCGCGAGCCGCCAGCGTGAGTTTCATTGCCGGGTCAGCCGTGATGCCGACCAGCGGCACTTTCTGGAGCCAGGTGCCGTCGGGGTTGCCGGGTTCGAGCCCGGCAGCGCGAAACTGCTCTGCGAGATATTTCAGCGTGAGCTGCTCGCCCTGCGAGCCGGGCGCGCGGCCTTGGTATTCGTCTGCGGCGAGTACGCGGATGTGCTGGCGGATGCCGTCGCCAGTGAGAGAGTTAACGGCGGCATCAGGAGCGCTGGGCTGGCTGGAGCAAGTGGAAAGCAGCAGCGCTGCGACAACCACACAGAAAGTCCTTGGCATAAGTCCTCCGGCGATGAACATGGATGGCACGCAATCAGAAGTCGGAAATTAGAAACACAGGCTCGCCAACTGAAAGTTCAGGGGGCGCGGCTACTGGAAGCTGTCGAGAGCTCCTTGTTCGTTGTCGTGCACCTCGAAAACCGTGTAGAGCCTGGTGATTTGCAGCAGGTCGTGGACTTTCTTGGTCAATTGCAGCAGCTTGAGCTCGCCGCCCTGGCTGCGCACAGTGGTAAAGCCGCTGACCAGCTCGCCGATTCCAGAGCTGTCAATGTAGTTGATGTCGCCGAGGTTGAGCAGGATCTTGCGCTGGTTCTTGGCCAGCAGGTCGCGCACCATCTGGCGGAGCTTCGAGCTGCCTTCGCCGAGCGTGATGCGCCCGCTCAAGTCCACGATAGTAACGCCACCGACTTCGCGCGCTGTCGCTTGGAAGCTCACGGAGATCAAACCTCCTGGGTTGCCCGGATTACGGACCGGGGCCGCCGGAACTGTTTGCCGGGTACCGCTTGGCCATGGAGAGCTCCGCGCCGCCTTCGGGCGCGCGCGTGACCTGGAACTCGTCCATGAAAGACCGCATCAAGAGGATGCCTCGACCGGAGGCTTTCAGCAAGTTCTCCTCGGCCAGCGGGTCAGGCACCTCGGAGAGATTGAAGCCGGTGCCCTGGTCGAGCACCTGGATCAGCAGGCGATCCGGCTGCAGCGCCAGCGTGAGGCGCACCCGCTTCTCGGGGGCCATCTGGTTGCCGTAGGTCAGCGCGTTGATCATGCCTTCGCGCACCGCCATGCCGATCTTGTGGCGATCTTCCTCATCAAAGCCGACCGCCTCGGAAATGCTGAGGGTCACGCCCTCGGCAAGATCCACGCTCTCCAGCACGCTCTCCAAAGTGATGACGATCCGACGAGTCGGTCCCATCCGGCATCCTGAATCTGAGGAAGCAAGAAAAAGGCTTGCTATCAGTAGCACGGCGGGGCAAACGAAGTCAACGCAAGCGCGTCGGCTTCGGCACTAGGGTGCCCATCCTTGCGGAGTGGGCAAGGGTGGGGTGGGTTTCTGCCTCCCGGAGTTTCCTTCCGTACCGAAAAGGGCTGAAACGCTACTACGGGCAGGGGCAGTTGCATTTCATCACCCGCAGTTGCTACCGGCGGCTGCCGCTGTCGGGACGGGCGCGCGCGCGGAACGAACTTCGAAGCGTTCCGTACCCCCACCCTCGCACAATCCGCGAGGATGGGGCACCCCCTCACCGCTCATTACTTGTGAGCCAAAGATGAGGCCCCGGTCCGTTACCTAGCGGCCGGAGAGGCTGCCGGGGCAGAAACAGATGGCAGGCCGATGCGCTGGAGCAGTTGCTGGAAGCGGGGGTCGGGGCGGAGGCGGTCGAACTCGGGGTCCACGTTGATGTGGGTGATGAAATCGTCGCGTTGGCGCATGGCTTTTTCGAGCCAGACCAGTGCCTGGTCATTTTCGCCCAGCACGGCGTGGATGCGCGCGATGATGTACGGTGCGCGGTAATACTTTTCTGCTTGCTGGAGCAGGACGCGCTTGCGTTCGCGCAGCAGGCCGCTGCTGTCGCCTCGCTGATAGGCGCGGCGATAACCCTCCAGCTCGTTGCTCAGGAAGCCGGAGCGGCGGGCCCACTCGAGGAAGCCCTGGGCGAACTCGCGGTCGCGGCCCTGCTGCAGGTAGACACGGTTCAAGTGCGCGTAGGGCTCCGGGAAGTCGGGGTGCAGCTCAATCAGCTTGAGGAATTGGGCTATGGCCGCATCGTAGTCGCGCGCGTACATCAGAACCTGCCCGTAGACCAGGTTGATGCTGCGCGAAAACGGATCGAGCTGCAGCGCGCGGCGAATTTCCGCCAGCGCTTCCGCATTCCGCCCCATCGACGCCAGGTACTCGGCATACCACTGGCGGGCGACGGCGTAGTCGGGCTTGAGCTCGATGGCCCGGCGGTAGGCCGCGTCGGCCCCGGAAAAATCCCACTGGTGCTCAAAGCGGATCACCGCCAGCGTGGCGTGCGCTTCGGCCAGGGCCGGGTCGAGTTGCAGGGCCTTTTCTGCAGCTTGGCGGGCACGCTGGTAAGCATCCGCGGGAGGCGTAGCAGTCAGGCGGCCACCCCAAATGGCATAACAATCGGCGATTCCAGCGTAGGCCGGGGCGTAGGTGGGATCGGCAGCCGCCGCCTGCTGGAAATACTCCAGCGCCTTGCGCACCGCTTCCGGCGTCCGCTTGTTCCAGAGGAAGCGGCCATGCAGGTAGGCGTGCACCGCAGGATTGGAGGAGGCGGAAGCTTCGCTGCCGGGACTGGCCAGTAGTTCGTATTCCAGCGCGCGGGCGATGCGCGTGGCCACGTCCTTCTGCACCTCAAGCACATTGCCGGCGTCGCTCTCGTAGGTCTGCGCCATCACTTGCAACTGATCTTCCACGTGCACCAGTTGCGCGGTGATGCGCACGCGGTTCCCTTCGCGGCGAACTCCGCCTTCCAGCACGTAAGCCACGCCCAGTTGGCGGCCGATTTCCGCCACGGTATCACCCGAATCCCGGAACGGTGCCACGGCGGAACTGGATGCCACGTGCAACTGGCCGGGTTGCAGGCGCCCGAGTTGCGTGATCATTTCTTCGGTGAGGCCGCTCACAAAAACATCTTGCGCAGGATGGCCCGAGAGATTCTTGAACGGCAGCACGGCCATCGCAATCTGCGCGGACCCCGGCGCGCTGGCAGCCGCCGGCTTGCGCAGGCTCTGCCACATCAGGAACCCGATCGCCAGGAAAACAGCGGAGGCTATTCCGCTCAACGCGCCCAGCCAAAAGCGCTTTCGCCCGCTCCGCCCATGTGGTACAGCAGCGGCAGGCGGCCCAGAAACGGACAGGGGCGGCTCGAATGCGAACTCTGCGGGCGCAACCGCATGGGGCAACGTACCGAGTGGATCCTCGACGGGACGAACAGAAGAGATAAAACGGTAGCCGCGGCGCGGCAGCGTTTCTACAAAACGCGGAGAGTCAGCCGCATCGTCGAGGGCTTCGCGCAGCTTGTTCATCGCTGCGTTCAGGCTGTTGTCGAAATCAACGAAGGTGCCCTCGGGCCACAGGCGGCGGCGAAACTCTTCGCGGCCGACGATTTCCCCGGGCTTCTCCAGCAGTACCAGCAGCATCTGAAACGGCTGCTCCTGAATCCGGACAGGCTGTCCGGATTTGAACAGGCGGCGCCCCGGCGCATCAACGGTGAACTCTTCAAAAGAAACAAAAGGAGACTGCAATTCGACCGACTGCATCACCACCCCACATACACCCCGTCACTTCTTAAGACGCATGCAACCACCAAAATGTTTGCACGACCTGTGCCAGAACTTCGGTGCACATCATTACGGCGCAGAAATCAACCTCTTTGAAACTTGCCAGCCTGATCGGGAAGCGCAGAAGCCACGGGAATCCATACCCGGCTATGAACTTCCATAGCCCTGGTAGGCACAGATGCCAGCTAATGTCTCTTAACTGGGGCAATTCCCATGGCAAAAGATGTAGCCAGCACGCCGGCAAATTCCACGACCGCACTGCGTTCCATGAACAGCGGAGCACAGGAGTTGAAGAGTAAGACTGTGGTAAGTGGTTGTGGCGAAGGCCCTGCCAAGTAAATGCCGGCTTTGGAAGGAAACCGCTCCGGGGTGGGATGGGGTGTTGTCTGGTAGTGGAACCCAACAAAGCCAACCTCAAAAGTGAAAGGGCAAAGACATGAACAAGAGGAAGCCGTTTTTTCTGATGATTGCAATGCTTCTGGTGGGTTTGCTGGCAGGCGGAAGCCTGCAGGCACAAACCCAGTTCGGCACCATTAGCGGCCGGGTAACGGACGCGACCGGTGCGGCTGTACCAGATGCCAAGGTCGTGGTCAACAACCAGGCCACCAACGTAAAGCAGGAAACCAGCAGCAACGAAGAAGGGTTGTTCGTTCTGGCCAACGTGGTGGCAGGGAATTACGAGATAGTCGCCGAGAAAGAAAACTTCAAGCGTACGGCGCGCAAAGTCACCGTAGAAGTGGCGCAGCGGTTGAGCGTGGACCTGCAGCTCGAGCTGGGCCAGGTGAGTGAGACGGTAACGGTGGAAAGCAGCGCCCTGCAGGTGAATACCACGTCGGGCGATGCTTCCAGCGTGATCAACAGCCGGCAGCTTGAAGTTCTGCCATTGCTGACGCGCAACCCCTACGCGCTGGTGGCCCTGGCGCCCACGGTCGCCGATACCGCCACGAGCAACGGAGATACCCGCGGGTTGGGCCTCTCGGTCGGCGGGCAGCGGACCTCATCCATCAACTTCATGCTGGACGGCAGCGAGAACAACGAAACGTTCGTGACCGGTCCCAGCACCATCGTGCCGCTGGATGCGGTGCAGGAATTCCGCGTGCAGACCAACAGCATGACTTCGGAATTCGGCCGCAATGCGCTGGTGACCAACGTCATCACCAAGTCGGGCACCAACGAATTTCACGGCAGCGTTTATGAATACTATCGCGGCTCGGCGCTCTCCAGCACTCCGACCGACGACAAAGCGCGCGGGTTGGCCAAGAGCAATTTCGTGCGCAACCAGTTCGGCGCATCCGGAGGCGGCGCGATCTTCCCCGACAAGACCTTCTACTTCGCGGCCTTTGAAGGCTTGAAAGTCCGCAGCTCTGCCAACAACATCTGGTGGGTGCCGACGACGGATTTTGTCAACAATTCTTCCTCCACCATGGTGTCGTACTTGAACGCCTTTGGCGGCATCCCGACCAGCAACGCCAGCACCTGCATGACGGCGGCGCAGGTGATTACCTCGGAAACGGGATTGGCCACCTACGGGACGGGCGCGGCAGATTCGCTGTTCCAGTCCGGCACGGCCAACCTGATTCCCGCGGCCACCTCACTGTTCTGCCAGACGATCACCGCCGCTCCCGCGGATGCGGGCGGCGGCACGGCGCAGGACACCTGGTCGGTGACGGCCAAAGTGGACCATCACTTCAGCGACCGCACTACCTTGTCCGGCCGCTGGGCGTGGTACGACCAGAAGTTTCCGGTCGGCGCGGGCAGCGACAGTCCCTATGCGCAGTTCCGCACCCCCGCCACCTTCAACAGCCAGAACGTTTCGCTGACGCTGACACACATGTTCACGCCGACGCTCTTCAGCGAGTCGCGCATCGGCTACAGCCGCACCATTCCTGATGCTCCGCTGGGTCAGGCGCCGGTGACCGCTCCGTGTACCTTCTACCTGAACAACACGGGCACGCCGGATGGCAGCCCGATCGTTTTCCCGGGTTACCTGCCCAGCCTGTGCTTCGCCTTCTCGATTCCGAGCGGCGGGCCGCAGAACACTTACACCTTCTACGAGGGCTTCACCAAGTCCATCGGGCGGCACACGTGGAAGTGGGGCGGCTATTTCAGCCATCTGCGCGACAACCACACCTTCGGAGCCATCGCCAGCGGCACCGGCTTCGTGGGCGCGGCGCAGGGCCTGCTGGATGGTGTAGTGGACACCCTGTTCCAGGTAGCCATTGATCCGCGCGGCAAATTTCCTGGTCAGACCTATAACCCGAACGTAGACGGCCCCTTCCAGTCGCCGAGCTTCACCCGCCACTTCCGCTATAACGAATTGGCGTTCTACGGTGAAGACCAGATCAAGCTGATGCAGCGCTTGACCCTGACCCTCGGCTTGCGCTGGGAGTATTTCGGCGTGTTGCACAGCCCCGACCGCGAGAAGTTCCTCGACTCGAACCTTTACCTGGATGCAGTGGGCAGCACTCCCGCCCAGCAGCCGGGCAAGACCATCTTCGAGCAGGTGCGCGATGCGCGCTTCCAGCGCACTTCCAATTTCTTCAACCAGGATTGGAACAACTTCGCGCCGCGCATCGGCTTTGCCTACGACGTGTTCGGCAACAACCGCACCGTCTTCCGCGGCGGCTACGGCCTGTTCTACGACAAGAACTTCGGGAACGCGCTGTTCAATGCCATCCAGAACTTCCCGAACTATGCCGTAGTGCAGGTGGGAGGGGCGCCGAACGTGACGATTGACGTCAACCAGTTCAACACGCTTACCGCACTGGCTAACGCGGCGGGCGGCAACCTGGCGCTGGCCGGTTCCGCGCGCATGTTGGACCGTGAGTTGGTGACCGCGTACAGCCAGCAGTGGAACGCCACCGTCGAGCACGATGTCCTGGGCAAAGGCATCATCGCCTCGCTCAGCTACATCGGCGCCAAGGGTGACAAACTCTACTCGCTGAACAACCTCAACCAGCGCGGGAGCTGCCTGTTGCTGGTACAGGTAACGCCAGCGGCCCCGTGCAACCCGGCCGGTGGCAATTCCAGCCGCATCAACCAGTCCGGCTTGACGGGCATGAACCGCCGCGGCAACGAGGGCTTTTCGCGCTACCACGCGATGGCCGTCGAAGTGCGCACCAAGCAGATTGCCAACAGCGGCCTGACCCTGAGCGGCAATCACACCTGGGCGCACTCGATTGACAACGCCAGCTCGTTCTTCAACGACTCGGCGTTCGACGGCACGGGCCGCTTCGGTTTCCGCGACCCCTACAACCCGGCGCTGGATCGCGCGGATTCCAGCAATGACATCCGCCACCGCTTCACGCTCAGTTACAACTGGGAAATCCCGTGGGGCAAGAACCTCACCGGCGCGCTGGGTCATGTGGCCAGCGGATGGAATCTGACCGGCATCTACCAGGCGCAGACCGGCGGCACCTTCTCGGTGTACGACTACAGCGCGAGCCAGTGTAACACCAGCGCAACCAACGCCTGCTATCCGTTGCTGACCGGTTCGGCGCCCAGCATGGACGGGCGGACGCCCGTGTCGGGTGCACCCAACCGCTACGTGCTGTACGACGTCAGCAACATGTTCCAGACTCAGCAGTCGTTCTGCGCCACTAACACACTGAACGGCCTTGCCGGTACAGCGTGTACAGCGGCGCTGGTCAATCTGCATCCCGAATTGCAGTCCGGCCGCAACCTGTTCCGCGCGCCGGGCTTCTGGAACTGGGACCTCGCAGTGCTGAAGAACTTCCGGCTGCCCTGGGAAAGCATGGGGCTGCAGTTCCGGGCGGAGTTCTTCAACATCCTGAATCACTCGAACCTGTACGCTGACCCGAACACCAACCTGATCTTTGCGGACGCTACTGCCGGCTTGCCGAATACCGTCAATGCCAGCCGTGGCGTTCGCCCGGGCAACGTGTTCGGGGTGGCCAAGGATCGTCGCAACATTCAATTGGCACTCCGGCTTACCTGGTAAAGGCCAGCCGGCTGTCAACTTTCCGCAAAGAGGGACGGGGCGGTTCTGCCCGTCCCTCTTTTATTTTGGTGAGGAGTTGACGCGGAGAACCTCTTGCACCCAGTTCACCGCCACTACCAATTCGAGCGTGAAAGAATCGAAATTTGGCTGATACGGGGTCAGGCCAAAAGATGCGCACAAATCTGGCTTCCTCAAGAACTGGCCAGGACCTCACCGATAGTTCTGAATCACGTACAAGTCGCCCTGATCAACGTCGCGCGTGGAGACGATCCATCTGCCGTCGGGCGACCAACCTCCAGTGTGGACGTGGGATGGGCCGGTGGGGAAAGTGAGAGGTTGCGGCGCTCCCACCACGCGCGGCAGTCCGGCCGGGGTCGCTGGCGGCATCAAGCGCAACAGGTGAAGCTGCATGTTGAAATGGCTTGGGGCGTAACAGTACAGGATGGCGCGGCCGCCGGGCGCGGACACCAGCTCAGCGCTCGGCCCTTTCACGAGGATGGCCTGCTCGCCGGTTTCCAAATTCGCCGCGACCATTTCCACAGGACCCCGTCGATCAGAGTCTTGCCGCGTGAACACCACGCGGCGGCTGTCCAAATACCAATCGAAACGCAGCACCCCGAACAAGCTGGCATGGGAGTTCTTTCCCTGAGGGTCGATTACCCACAGAGCAGAGCCCTTCGGGCTGGGCGCAAGGTAGCCGATCAACTTGCCGTCCGGCGACCACCTTGGAGGAGTGCTTAACGTAGTCCCCGAGCCACCGGGAAGCGGGATACTCTGCTCCGTCAGCCGGCGCAGAGCGCCCGTCTCGACATTGACAACCCACAGGTGGGCATCGCCGTCGCGGTCGGAAAAGAAGACAATTTCGCGCCCGTCGGGAGACCAATCCGGCAGAAGATCGTTCCGGGGATGGTTGCTGAGCTGGCGCTCGGCTCCGGTCTTGCGGTCAAGCAGCCAAAGCTCCAGGTTTCCGCTCCGATTCGAGTGATAGACAATATGCTTCCCGTCGGGTGCAATGCGCGCGCCGAAATTGTCTGCGGTATTGAACGTGAGTCGCTCTTCCACTCCACCGGTCACGTTCACAACCTGCAGATCCACCTGGTGGCTAAACGGGGAATAGGCGAGCTGCCCGTTTCGTCCCACCACCGGCGCCATGTCCCTGCCTTGCCCAGTCGTCAGCCGGCGCAGGCGGCGCGACTTCAATTCAATCTCCCAGAGGTTCTCGCCACCGCCGCGTTTGGATACGAACACGACACGCTTGCCATCCGACGACCAGGCGGGCTGGTTGTTTTGATACTCATCTTCCAGCAGCGGCTGCGGCGCGCCGCCACCGGCTGGCAGCACCCACAAGCTGCTCTTCCCGGCCTTACTGCGTTCAAAGACAATCGTCGCGCCATCAAAGGACCAAGAAGCACCCAGGTCCGCTACACCAGGTCCGGGCTGCGTGAGCTGCAATTCCTGCCGGGAGGCCACCGCCGCTTTCCAGATTGCAATCTTCCCATTCGACTCGAGACGTGAGAATAACAGCTCTTTGCCGTCCGGCGACCAGGGCATCGCCCCCATGGCCCGCACTGCGTCAAACGTTCTTTCCAGGAACGGAAAGTGTGTCTCCACCAGCTTGCGCGGCACGCCGCCGAGCGGCGGCACCAAGTAAATGTCGCTGCCTGAACCATGGTCCGCCAAGAAAGCGAGGTATTGACCATCGGGCGACCACCGGGGCAAGGTCTCATCAAAAGGAGTCTGTGTGATTTGAACCGGATCGCCCCCCCCAGTCGGCATGACAAAAATGTCCATACTGCCCTTGGCGTTGTGGGCGTAGGCGATGAAACCGCCATCCGGCGACCAGCTTGGCAACCACTCCAACCCTAGAAAACTGGTGAGGGGCTTAACGATCCAAGCCGGGCTCGTTTCCGGACTATCGCGCCGCCACAGGAGAACTCCCGCCAGCAACCCCAGTAGCACAACTCCGCCGGCGACGGCCCATCCCATGCCGCGCCGTGGGACCGTGGTAGCGGGAACGGCCTTGGCTTGTGCGGCAGCCGTGCGCCCGGAACTCGTGTCCCGTTTCAAGCGCTTCAAGTCGGCGCGCACTTCCGCCGCGGTCTGATAGCGCAACTCGCGATCTTTCTCGAGCAGCTTATTCAGGATGCGTTCGAGTTCTGCGGGCAATTGCGGATTCCATCGCACCGGCGATTCCGGCGCGCCGCTCAGAATGGAATTGAAGATCACTGCTGAAGTTGCGCCGCTGAAGGCTTGCTTGCCCGTGGCCATCTCGTAGAGGACTGCGCCCAACGAAAATAAATCCGTCCGCGCGTCGAGCTCTTCGCCGCGCGCCTGCTCCGGGCTCATGTACGCCACCGTGCCAATGGCCACGCCCGGGCTGGTCAGATGCTGCTCGGCAACGTCCGCCGTGGCCATCAGCGACGCGTCCGCAAAGCCCTCCGGCTTCCCTAGCTTGGCCAGCCCAAAATCCAGAATTTTTGCCTGGCCGCGCCGCGTCGCGAAAATGTTGGCCGGCTTGATGTCGCGATGGATGATCCCCTTGGCGTGCGCCGCATCGAGCGCGTCGGCGATTTCGCTGCCCAGATCGAGAATCTCCTCCGTGCCCAGCGGCCCGCGCGCCACACGCTGCCGCAGCGTCTCGCCCTCCAGCAATTCCATAGCGAGGTAGGGCTGTCCGTCGTGCTCTCCAATTTCGTAGATCGTGCAGATGTTCGGGTGGTTCAGCGCGCTGGCCGCGCGGGCCTCGCGTTGGAAGCGCTCCAGCGCATGAGTATCGCGCGCCACTTGCGCGGGCAGGAACTTCAACGCCACCTCTCGCCCTAGCTTGGTGTCCGTGGCGCGATATACCTCACCCATGCCGCCCGCTCCCAGCTTGGTGGTCACTTTGTAATGCGCGATGGATGATCCAATCATTGAGTGGGGAGCGTTTTATCGTAGGCTGCGCGTCTGCAAAGGTCAACAAACCCGCGCGTTTGTAGCACCGGCTTATAGCCTGTGCGCCCTGCTGAAAACCCGCACCGGCTGAAAGCCCGTGCTACGCCCAGTAAGTCCGGTCGAGGGTGCGGTACTGGATGGCTTCGCCGAGGTGGACGGGAGAGATGTCGGCGGCGCCGTGCAGGTCAGCGATGGTGCGCGCCACTTTCA
>Ga0247727_10018517_pt1 | contig 10935 bp, 13 predicted proteins | sample WisWelCaveWW1625_FD_202498 | JGI IMG/M metagenome (GOLD analysis project Ga0247727, IMG submission 202498) | Biofilm microbial communities from Wishing Well Cave, Virginia, United States - WW16-25 | ecosystem: Environmental > Aquatic > Deep subsurface > Groundwater > Cave microbial mat | place...
TGTGCCGATCAATCAACTCCAAGAAAAAGTCGGCGGACTTAATTCGCTGCTGTGGAGCATTCGTCACAGTTTCACGCATAATCAATCGATGCCGCATACCCACGCGCATGCCCCTATCAAAAAACATGTTTTGGTTTGCGGCAATGTGGATTGTGTAGATCAGGGGAGTATCCGCCTTTTGGAAACATTGCGGCGTTTAATTAAAGATAATGGGTTAGAGAAACAAATAAAAATTACAAAAACATCGTGCTTAGGATGTTGCGGTGACGGGCCGACGGTGGCTGTTTATCCGGACGGAATTTGGTATAGACGCTGTGAAGAAAAATATGCTGAAGAGATTTTCCAAAAACACCTGATGAAAGATGAACTGGTTTCAGAAATTGTAGATCAAATCATACAATAGCTTGCCTATCGGCAGGCAGGGAGGAAAAATGGCTTGTCATGAAATAGCAGGATTAAGATTAGGGCTTATGAATGTTTTAGGCATTAAAGATGAAAATGAGAAAAAACATGAATTGGCGGAATTAGGCAAAGCGGCAACAGCACCGGGCCCTATCGCGCCGATGATTAAAGCGCAGACGCTTGGTGAACTTAAACAGTTATATACGCAGTCTTTGATTCATCTGGCGGAAAAAGTTTCGAAGACCAAGGAAAATGATCCCAAGATTGGATATTACCGAGCTCTTATGGTTATGACGAAACAGGTGGAACTGGATCTAAACCGTTTAACCAATGACATGAATCAATTTTATAAAGAACTAGATGAAGTGCATGATTATATGCACGAAGTTTTTCCGAGGTAAACAATGGCTGTTGCTCTCAAAGCGCGAGTTATCAAAACTGAAAAATATAATGATGATACCGTTTATGTGAATTGTGAAATGGTTGAGCCGTATGAGTTGGGGTTCAAAGGTGGACAATATATTATTGTCAATAGCGGGAAACTTCTGGTCAACGGAAAATTAGGCAAGCGGGCCTATTCCATTCCCACTTCGGATGTCGAACAGCATCGGTTTGATCTTGTCGTTAAAAAAGTTCTCGATGGCGTCGGGTCTAATTTTATACACGATTTTAAAGTCAGCGATACGTTTGAATTCAGCGGCCCGTGGGGGAAATATCAAATTGCTGAAGGGACTAAAGAGCGGATCCTTTGCATTGCAACCGATACAGGCATTACTGCCACGTTGGGATTGTTGCGAGGAAAAACGGCAATGCCTTTTTTAAGTGAATCCAAACTCATTTGGTTTCTTTCATCCCCAAATTATTTTATCCCCATTGATAAAGTTCGGTCCTGGTTACCATCGGCTCTTTCATTTCAAATTGTGTCTTCAACCCCAACCATTAATGATCAATCGCGGGGGTTTTTTATAGAAAAAGAGACATCTAAAATTCTACAAGAAAAAGTTTTTACCAAAATTTATTTAAGCGGAGACGGATTTGTATTAAGACATCTTAAAAGTAAATTTCTAGAATCGGGGAATTATCAGCCGGAGCAAATTATGATGGAATCATTTTTTCACCATGAGTCGTTAAAGACGGCTGCTGTTTGAGGGGTTATAGTTGAGTGTCCATGACAGCCGAACAATTAAGACCCAGAGATCCGAAAGGGCATCGCACTGGTTTTACAACAGGTGCATGTGCGGCAGCCTCAGCCAAAGCAGCGGTCAGATATCTTATTCAAGGTGTGCTATTAGAGAAAATTGAGACCACTTTGCCTAACCGACAAAAAGTAACCTTTTCTTTAAAACGTTGTGAGAAAAATGGAAATGAAGTGATTACAAGTATTATTAAAGACGCCGGTGATGATCCAGATTGCACGCATGGAGCAGAAATTACGACGACAGTTAAATTAAAGAAGGAAGCTGGTATTGAATTAATCGATGGTCAAGGGGTGGGCCATATCACCAAGCCTGGTTTAGGACTAGAGGTGGGTTCGCCCTCAATTACACCTATTCCTCGTCGTAATATTACGGAAATGGTTTTAGAAGAATTAAAAGACAGTCGAGAATACAAAGGAGCGCGTATCGAAATCAGTGTCCCCTGCGGTGAAGAAATGGCTAAAGAGACAACCAATGCCCGTTTAGGGATTATTGGGGGCATTTCGATTTTGGGAACGACTGGAATCGTCCAGCCTTATTCGACAGCCGCATTTAAAGCCAGTGTCGTTCAAGAGATTGATGTCGCTGCTGCGCAAAGAATCAACGAGCTTGTGATGACAACCGGTGGAAAGTCCGAAGCATTTGCGATGCAGCTTTTCCCGGGGATAAGAGAGGAAAGTTTTATCCAGGTTGGAGATTTTATCGGAGTTGGACTCAAAAGTGCTGTCAAAAATAAAATGAGCCGAGTGCATATCGTGGGCATGATGGGTAAACTATCCAAAATGGCCAATGGAAAAATGCAAACGCATGTGGCCGGTTCACAAGTCAACACTGAACTTTTAGCGCGCATAGCAAAAGAAGCCGGTGCAAGTGAATCACTCATGCAGCAAATTCTTACCGCGAATACGGCACGACACGCACTCGAACTGGCGGCCAGTGAGAATTTGAATAATTTTACGACGCTGATTTGCCGCGACGTCTGTAAAGTTGCCGAAAATCATATTGCCGGAGCAATAAAGGTCCACACTTACTTATTCGATTTTGATGGAAAACTTTTGGCACAATATTCTTCGAAGGAATGAATTATGAATGAGAAAATTCTTGATCAAGACATGCGGCAGATGACAACACTCGGGCGGCGCATCGAAGATGAAAGTTTTGCAATTATTGATAAAGAAGTCGGCCCACATTCTTTCCCTCCCGGCGAATGGGAAGTTGTCCGACGAGTTATTCATGCCACAGCGGATTTTGAATTTAAACAGATCATGAAGTTTCATCCCAGGGCTGTTGAGTCAGGGATCGCCGCTTTAAGGAGTGGCTGCAACATTATTGTTGATGTCAAGATGATTACAGCCGGCCTTAACGAAGACCGATTAAATGCTTATGGCTGTAAGGTTCATTCTTTTATTTCAGATACTGATGTCATTGAGGACGCTAAAACAAAAAATTCGACGCGAGCGATTGTCTCTATGCAAAAAGCCCACCGATTAGGTTTTCTAGACGGATCGATTATAGCTATCGGCAATGCACCGACGGCATTGATCGAAACAGCCAGAATGGTTCGAGAAGACAAGATTAAACCCGCTCTTATCATCGGCGTTCCCGTTGGATTTGTTTCTGCGGTTGAATCCAAAGAGGGCCTATTGCCTTTGGACGTCCCATTTATTGTCAGTCGCGGCCGTAAAGGCGGAAGCCCGATTGCCGTTGCTATCATTCATGCTTTATTACTTTTATCGAAGGGAAAAAGTTTATGAATTCAATCAAAACTATGAATCAGTTGATTGGGCGTTCTCTGAAAACAAAAACTGTCACAATTGTGGGAATGAGCGATTGCGGCTGCGGTAGTTTGACAGCCCGCGCCATGAATACTGTTTCGCGGGCTCAAGTACTCGTTGGCGGAGAACGGCATTTGACATTTTTTCCTCAATTCGAAGGGATTAAAATTCCAATTAAGGGAAAAATAACGGATGTGATTAAACAGATTGAAGAATTATCCAATGAAAATTATGTCGTTGTTTTATCGTCGGGAGACCCTTTGTATTTTGGGATTGGGGGATTGCTAGTAAAAAAATTGGGGTTGGACAATGTAGAAATCATCGCCCATCCGGGGTCGGTTCAATTGGCCTTTTCTAAAATCGGCGTTAATTGGGACGATGCGCTGACGTTAAGTTTACATGGACGTTCACGTAAAGGTTTTATCACAAAAATTCAAACGCATCATAAGATTGCGGTTTTTACCGATGCAGAAAATTCTCCTAAATCCATTGCCGAATACATGCTTAGCTTTGGCGAAAATAATTGGAAAGCATGGATTTGTGAACATCTCGGTGGAGTGGATGAAAAAGTGCGAATGCTTTCTATTGAAGAACTATCAAAGACAGATGATATCAGTGACTTAAATGTGTTGATTCTTATTCGTGACAACCACAAACAACATGCTCAATCTGTGATTGCATTTTTACATGAAGATGAATTCGAAAAACGTATGCCAAAGAAGGGATTGATTACCAAACGTGAAGTGAGACTTCTTTCATTAGGATTTATGAATTTACGAACGGATTCTGTCGTTTGGGATATTGGAGCTGCCTCAGGATCTGTTTCCATTGAAGCAGCGAGGATTTGTTCTGAAGGAAATATCTATGCGATTGAAATCGATCATGAAAGCGTTGAAATCTGTAAGGAGAATTTAATCACGCATAAAGTGGATAATGTTGAGGTGATTGAAGGAAGGGCCCCGGAAGCTTTACGTGAGCTACCGAAGCCAGACGCTGTTTTCGTTGGTGGAAGTAAAGGAAGCATGCGGGAGATTTTAGAATTTTGTTTAAAACAACTGAATGAGGGCGGCAGTCTTGTTGTTAACGCGATTACCTTTGAGAATGTTCAGGAAACATATCAATATTTTAAAGAAATAAATTTAGAGGCGGAAGTTGTCCTTCTCAATGTTTCCCGCGGAGTTCCTCTGGCGCATTATCACCGCTATGAGGCATTAAATCCTATTCATATTTTTGCGGTTAGAAAGAATAAAGTTGAGGGAAAAATATGAAGCCAGGAAAACTTTATGGCGTTGGTGTTGGCCCAGGAGCATCGGATTTAATGACGCTGCGCTCCGTGGATCGTTTGCGCAAAGTTGATTGCATCGCGATTCCCAGGCGGGATAAATTTTCTCCTTCGATTGCCTGGACAATCGCAGAACCTAACGTGGGGGAAATTCCTCAACAAGAGCGCCTTTTTCTTCATTGGCCAATGACCAGAGATCCAGCAATTCTAAAACCGGCTTGGGAGATTGCTTTCAAAGAGATTGGCGACCGATTGTATGTGGGTAAAAGTGTCGCTTTTATTTCTGAAGGGGACCCTTTTATATACAGCACATTTATCTATCTTTATAATCATGCCAAGAAAAATTGGACGGATGTGGAAATAGAAGTCGTTCCGGCGGTGAGTTCTCTTTCAGCGGTCCCTATTGTGGCCAATATGCCGATTGCCGATGGAGAAGAGAGAATTGCCGTGATCCCAGCTTCCTATAGTATTGGAGATTTACCTACCATTTTGAAAACTTTTGATACGATTCTTCTTTTGAAGGTTTCTTCGGTTATGCCGCAGGTTTGTGAAGCGATCGAAGCCGAGGGATTATTGGATCGCGCGGTGTATGTCTCAAAAGCGACGATGCCGCAACAAAAAATTGTCCGTGATATCGCCTCCATTAAAAATGACCGCTGTGATTATTTTTCGATGGTTGTCGTTTGTAAAAAGGATCGAAGTGGAATTCTAGAGGGCAAAAAAATCAAAGTCCAATCTGTTTTGGGAGTAGAAGTATGATTGATGTTAGAAAACCATGGGCTATTTATGCGATCACGAAACACGGAATTCATATAGCTGAAAAGCTTGTTAAGAACCTTCCTGGAGTAGATCTTTTTGTTTCAGAAAAATTAATTTTGCAGTGTTCTATTGAAGCGCAAAAAATGGGTCTACCGATGGGGCCAACGTTAGAAAAAAATTTCAAAGCGTATGATGCGCATATTTTTATTATTAGCGTTGGTGCAGTCGTACGGATGGTGGCGCCTTTATTTGAAAATAAAAAAGTCGATCCGGCGATTCTTTGCGTGGATGATAACGCGCAGTTTGTCATTCCGATCCTCTCAGGCCATGTCGGCCGGGGCAATGAGTTTACTCATAGGGTCGCGAAAATTTTAGGATCAACGCCAGTCATTACGACTGCCTCTGATGTACGCGGGACTTTGACAGTCGATATTTTGGGCAGAGAGTTGGGTTGGGTTTTAGATGATCCTGATCGAAACGTGACGCTTGGTTGTGCCGCAGTTGTGAACCAACAGCCTGTCCTTATCATTCAAGAGACAGGCGAGCCGAATTTCTGGCCATTAGATCAATCATTGCCGATGGGCGTTGATTACGTTAATAGTTTTGATAATGTGAATGCAAAAAATTATTCTATGTTACTTGTGATAACTGATCGTGATTTTCAAAATGAATATCCGGAAATTTATAACAAAGCAGTTATTTATCGTCCGAAAAGTTTGGTTTTGGGTTTAGGCTGCGACAGCCAAACGCCATTTGAATTGGTTGAGAGAGGAATTCAGACAACTTTAGCAAAACATCAATTGGATATCCGCTGTGTTAAAACGATTGCTTCTGTTGACAAAAAGGCGCATGAACAAGCTTTCCTGAAACTAAAGGAAAAATACGGATGGGAATTTAAAGTTTTTACAGCGGAAGAATTGGATGCGATTAAAAACATACCTAATCCTTCAGATGTCGTTAAGAGTTTTGTAGGTACAAAAGGTGTAGCCGAGCCTAGCGCTTTATTGACCGCTGGGGCTCAGGAATTAGTAGTTGTAAAACAAATTTATAAAGAGCCGGAAATTCCGCGATCAATGACGGTCTCTGTGGCTAGAATTCCTTTTGCAGCACGGCAAAAGCAGCCGGAGCTTATAAAAGTTTAGAGGATATATTGATGACTCAAGAAAAAAAAGGACATTTGTATGTTGTTGGTATCGGCCCTGGAAACGGAGCCCATTTAACACCGGCCGCACTCGAAGCGATTTCAAAAGCCAATTTTATTGTTGGGTATAGCACTTATATTAAACTTGTTAAGCATTTTATCGAGGGAAAAGAAGTTGTCAGGACAGGGATGACGGAAGAAATCGGCCGAGCCCGAACTGCTGTCGAACGCGCTAAAGCTGGAGAAATCGTAGCTCTTGTCTCCTCGGGTGATGCGGGTGTTTATGGAATGGCTGGGCTAGTTTTTGAGGTTTTACGTGAAATGGAATGGAAACGTGGAGATTCACCGGAGCTTCACATCATTCCGGGCATCACCGCGATGAATTCCTGTGCTTCACTCGTTGGCGCCCCTTTGGTTCATGATTTTTGTTCGATTTCTCTTTCAGATCTTTTAACGCCCTGGCCGGTGATTGAAAAAAGAATTGAAGCGGCCGCTCAAGCTGATTTTGTGATCGGACTTTATAATCCCAAAAGCGGACGGCGAACCCAGCAGATCGTGATTGCTCAGCAAATTATTAGCAAATACCGTAAGCCTGAGACTCCCGTCGCATTAGTCAAAAGTGCCTACCGCGATCTTGAGAAAGTCATTTTAACGGATTTAACTAAATTTTTGGATTACGAAATTGGAATGCTGACCACGGTTATTATCGGTAGTAGCAATACCTTTGTTTACGAAGGGTACATGGTCACCCCACGAGGATATACCAACAAATATACATGGGACGGTCAAGCCGTGGCCGGACAAAGGCCGGCGCAATCATTGCGTCTTGATGCACAAGGGAAACCCATTCGAGAAATTGAGATAGAAAATAATGTTTGAAACTCAAACTAAAGTCCTGTCAAAAGTCACTCGATTAGCCGGTGCAATTTTGGCTGAAACAAATGGAGAGTATTATCTGGTTGGAGAGCTCAAAGAGCCCTGCGAGTTTTCTAAATATGGATTTGAGCAGCCACTTGAATTTGATCCAAATAATCCTATCAAATATAAAAAGTTGAAAATTACCGGTGATGTTTTAGTGGACGAAGGTGAGTATCTTGAAATGGAAACTCAAGGAGAGAGTTTAGCTGAACTTCTTTTTAAGCGCTTTGTTATTCTACGCAATTGTTCTGTGAGTGATCGGTTATGGCGCGTTGTGACAGTAAATAAAAATGGAGATGGAAAGGTCGACAGCCGATGGTTAGAGCAGATGCCAGATGATGTTTGGGAGATTGTGCGGGAAAATATTTTGAAGTGTAAATAAATAAGCGAGGAATCAATGAAAGTTTATATTATCGGCGCCGGGCCCGGAGATCCGAAGTTAATTACGGTCAAAGGTGCTGAGTTAATTGAGCGCTGTCCGATTGTTTTTTATACAGGATCTCTGGTCCCGCGTGAAGTCGTTGGCCGTGCACGTCCCGATGCTAAAGTTTTGGATTCCTCAGGGATGGATTTAAATCAAATCATTGAGATCCTTAAAGAAGCCCATCGTAATAATCAGGATGTGGCTCGCGTCCACACAGGCGATCCATCGATATTTGGCTCGACGGCGGAGCAAATCCGTAAAATGGAAGAACTAGGTATTGCTTATGAAATCATTCCCGGTGTTTCATCATTTACTGCGGCGGCGGCTATGTTGGGAAAAGAGCTAACCCTTCCTGAATTATCCCAAACCGTCATTGTGACTAGGGCCGAAGGGCGAACGCTCATGCCGGAAAAAGAAAAATTGCATATGCTTGCTGCCCATGAAGCCACGATCGTTCTATTTTTAAGCGTTAGTCTCATGCGCAAAATCGTTAAAGAGTTAAGTCCGCATTATGGCGAGGATTGTCCGGTGGCGGTTGTGCAAAAGGCGACGTGGCCGGATCAAAAAATTGTTTTGGGAACACTCAAAGATATCGCTGATAAAGTTAGAGAAGCCAAGATAACCGAGACGGCTATTATTATTGTTGGCCGAGTTTTAACATCTAAAGATTTTGCCAATTCCCGTCTTTATGATCCTGAGTTCACGCATCGTTTTCGTAAAGGAAAGACGACCACAGTTCTGGATGCTTCTTAAATGATTTGTTTTATTTTAATTCGGCATGGCGACACATTGTGGACCGAGGAGAAAAGATATCAGGGTAGAACGGATACTCCTCTCTCGTTGATAGGAAGAAAGAAGATGATTATGTTAGAGAGAATTATCCAACGAGTAGACGTGGATGTGCTCTATACATCTTCTCTGGGACGGGCAAAAGAGTCTGGCAGAATCATTGCCGGATCGAGAAGGATAAAGATTAAAGAAGATAAACGTCTTAATGAGATATCTTTTGGTCGATGGGAAGGAAAAACTGGACAGGAATTGTGGGATGAAAAGGATCCTGTTTATAAAAAATGGATGGAAGGCCGCTGGGTGACAGCTCTTCAAGGGGAATCGATTCAATCTCTTAGACAAAGAGTTAAAAAATTTTTAACTGATTGTATTAGACAATATAGAAGCAAAACGGTTGTCATTGTTTCGCATGGCGGGACGATACGCATGATCTTGATTGAACTTTTAAATCTTCCTCTAAAGCACATGTTTTCTTTTCGTATCGATCCAGCCTTGGTGACAGTTGTAAAATATTATTCCAATAATACCGCACAATTAGTGTGCCTTAATACAAGAGATATGGAACCTGCATGGATTCTAAAAAAATAATTTTGATTACCGGTGGTATACGGAGTGGTAAAAGCCGTTACGCTTTATCTTTGGCTCAAAAGATGAACGGTCAAAAAATATTTATCGCCACAGGACAAGCCTTTGATGAATCAATGTCCATAAGGATAAAAAAACATCAACAAGAACGGGGCGATGAATTTACAGTAATAGAAGAGCCGGTTTATTTGGCTAAAGCCATGAGCGCTGTTCCTCAGAGTGACGTGATCCTTATTGATTGTCTTACGCTTTGGGTCAATAATCTCCTCTATTATTTTAAAGAGGATGCTGAAAAAATTCGCCAACAATTTGATTTGTTTCTGGACGTTTTGGCTAATCCTCAACGACAAATAGTTATCGTGACCAATGAAGTTGGTTTAGGCGTTACACCGGAAAATGAGTTAACCAGAACATTTATTGATGAATTAGGATTTATTAATCAAAGGGCTGCTCAGCTTAGTGACGAAGTCATTATGATGGTAGCGGGTCTGCCTCAATTTATAAAAGGAGTTAATCGTTATGAACCAATGGATTATTCGTTCTCAAGAAATACAACCAATCAATAAAGAGTGGATTCAAAAAGCTCACCGGAGACTTGATAGCCAAACGCGTCCGCAAGAGAGCCTAGGATATTTAGAAGATGTTATTGCCAAGTTTGTTTCGATTCAGCAGAAAGATCGTCCCCAGTTGGAGAAAAAAAGAATTTTGGTTTTTGCCAGCGATCACGGCATCGAAAAAGAGGGCGTAAGTCTTTATCCACGCGAAGTCACAAAGGCGATGGTGATGAATTTTCTAAACGGCGGAGCAACGATCAATGCTCTGGCCCGGCAAATCAATGCGGATGTGAAAGTCATTGATGTTGGCGTTGATGCTGATTTCACCGATCATGATTCTCTCATTCAAGCGAAAGTCGGTCGAGGGACAAGAAATTTTAAATTAGTACCAGCTATGACTGTTGAAGAATTAAATAAAGCTCTTGAGATAGGCTGGCGAATGGTTGAGGGAGCCAAAAACGATAATGTAGACATTTTAGCCGTTGGAGAAATGGGAATTGGAAACACAACTGCAGCCAGTGCCGTTATTGCAGCGTGTCTTAAAGTCCAGCCAGCTTTAGTCACAGGACGAGGGACAGGCATTAATCAGGAAGGATTGCAGCATAAAATCCGCGTGATCGAAGAATCGATTGCAAGGCACGCGACTCATCTCGATCAGCCGTTAAATATTCTTCAATATGTAGGCGGCTATGAAATCGCAGCGATGACGGGAGTGATTTTAGCTTGTGCCCATTATTCTTTGCCGGTTGTATTGGATGGCGTCGTAGTTGCAGCGTCGGCTCTTTGCGCCTTTCAATTAAATCCCGTTATTTCAGATTATATTTTTATAGGGCATGAATCGGAAGAACGAGCGCATCGTTTTGTGTTAGAGAAGTTCGGTCAGCAACCGTTGCTACGTCTTTCAATGAGATTAGGAGAGGCCAGCGGTGCTGCTTTGGCTATCAGTATATTGGAAGCGGGAGTCCGTATTTATAATGAAGTGGCCACATTTGAGGAGGCACAAGTTGCCAATAAAAAAGAATCTGTTCCCAATCCTCAATGATTTCTTGATTGCCGTTTCATTTTTGACGATCCTTCCTGTTTCTATTGACGTAACAGAAAAGAAAAATG
>Ga0247727_10018518_pt1 | contig 10934 bp, 9 predicted proteins | sample WisWelCaveWW1625_FD_202498 | JGI IMG/M metagenome (GOLD analysis project Ga0247727, IMG submission 202498) | Biofilm microbial communities from Wishing Well Cave, Virginia, United States - WW16-25 | ecosystem: Environmental > Aquatic > Deep subsurface > Groundwater > Cave microbial mat | place...
CAGACTGTGTGAAAACGCTCGGATTTGTCATTGCGAGCGGAGCGAAGCAATCTCTAACTCCAATACGTGCACGCGCCGGGATTGCTTCGCTGCGCTCGCAATGACGTTTTCACACAATCTGAATCTTGTGAAGGATCGAGTTTGGTACCCATGCGTCACAAGATTCCTCTGAATGACAGTTAGCAAATTGCTGTAAAGCCCTGCTCGAGATTAAAAAGGATTCTTACAGAATGACATTTTAACCCACACAGATCAACATAGAACTTGATTTCAGATGACTAAATTCTGCAATCGCCTCTTCACGGCCTCCCATACCTGCGCGACCGGCAATTGCTGCATGCAATCATGCGTTTGAATTTTGCAGGTTAGGCCATTGCATCCCAGGCAGGGCAAGCCGGATTTCAAAACCACGGTGTGGCCTTCACCCCACGGGCCTTGCAAATCCGGCCGCGTCGGGCCGAAGATCGCGACCACCGGGGTCGATACGGCCGCGGCCAGGTGCATCGGTCCGGAATCATTCGCCACCAGCAAATCCACACGCGCCAGCAGCGCGGCAAGCTGCGGCAAAGTCGTGGGCGGCGCCAATATCGGCGCAGTTTTCATCATGCCCGCCAATTCATTTACTTCTTCCCACTCTCCCGGCCCCCACAGTAAAATTACTTTCGCGGCAGAATCACTTTGCAGCCGGTCACCCAGCTCGGCGAAAGCGCGCAAGGGCCAGCGTTTGGTGTACCATCCGCCAAACGCATTGAATCCGACCACGTATGAAAAAGAGTTCAGTTGTTCCTGCTGCCAGAATTTCTCCATGGCGCGCGCGTCTTCTTCTGCTATCGGCAGGGAAAGCTTGTCTGTCGTAATCGGAATCGCCAGGGCGCGCAAAACATCTAAATTGAATTGCACGGCATGCAAGCGGTCGCCGCGCGGTTTCACCCGAAAGTTATAAGCAAATTTCCGCCCGCGAAAATCAAAGCCAATGCGCCGCGTGGCTCCGCTCAACCACGTGAGCAAAGCCGTGCGGGGATTGCCGAAAAGATCGATGACCCAATCATAGCGGCGGCGGCGCAGCGCGCGCAAAAAATTTCCATAAGCGCGCGCGTGCCTCCACGCGGAAAGTTTTTGCCAGCTTTTGTGCTGCAAGACCATGACTTCATGCAGCGCCGGATGAGGCGCCAGCAGCGGTGCGCCGGGCGGCTCGGTCAAATAATCGATTTGCGCTTGCGGAAAAGCGGCGCGCAAATTATCCAACAACGGCAGGGTTAAAACCACATCGCCAATGCCGCGCAAGCGCATGAGCAAAATTTTTTGGGGAGAATCGGGCATGCGTTGATTTGGTGTGAACTCTAGGCTTAGGAGCGCCGATTAAATAACTTTCCCATTTGCGTCGGGCTGTCATTCCCGCAAGTCTTTAAGCGGGAATCCATTGTACGCCCTCTGCATGCCCGATTAAAGCGCTCGGGCATGACAGATCAAATGAGCAAGTTATTTAATCGGCATTCCTTAGCTCGACAATGTTAAGTTAGTTTGTGGAGGCCCATAAACTCACCCCCCGGCCCCCTCTCTTAAAAAGAGAGGGGGAGTTTCGTGGGTGAAATCGAGAGAGAGCTGAGTATAAATCCAGCTCGACTCCCCCCTTCTCTTCTCAAGAGAAGGGGGCCGGGGGGATGAGTTCAAAGACCACCAGCCGCAAAAGCCATTTCTTTTTTAACTTAACATTGTCAAGTTAGTACTACAACGTTAAGTTCGAGATTTTCATGATGAATTCAAGCCTATCATTCAGCAAAGAAACGTCTACGGCGTCTTCAGTTCCACGCGAAAAATTTGTGGCGGATAAATCGTAGAACCGTAAATATAACCATCCGGCCCAATATCCATGCTGGTCACGGCGAATTTGTGAAACAGGTGCTGGTTGTCGCTCAATTCGCCGGTGACGGAAATTTTGGCGCCGCGCACATAACCTAAAAAAACGTCGTTGAAAAGCAAGCGCCCGTCCAAAAGATTTTTATAAGGATCAGCGCCGGGATTTTCATAAACCACGCCCAGCGCAATGGCGTGGCGCAACTCGCCCACCGGCTCGGGGTTTTCCCGTTGATAGGTGGGATCGTGATGACCGATGCTGAGAAGCGGATTTAGAAATTCCGAGCGGTCGCATGCGCCTTCACATTCCGGCCAGCCGAAATTGGCGCGGCCGCCCGCATAAAAATTGATCTCTTCGTAACGATTCATGCCGACGTCCCCGATCAACATTTTATCGCGCCAGGCCAGCATGCGAAACGGGCTGCGCAGGCCGAATGCCGCAATCTCGCCGCGCACGCGGCTATCGCCGAGATAGGGATTATCGGCAGGAATGGCATAACCGCCGGAAGCTTGCGGCGCGAGGCGCAACAACTTCCCCAATAACGAAGCCGGGTCTTGGGCAAAAGCCGCTTGCGTGGCGTCGCCCAAAGTAGCATACAAATAACCCTCGGCGCCGAACGCCAGCGCATAAATGCCGTGAAAGGGATGCGCGGGCGCCATGCGATCGACGTTCAAAATCACCGTGCTGGAATTTACGATGGCTGCGTAATTGTTCGACCATTGCATGCGCACGATGCGATTCCAGCGATTGTCGCCGGTGGCGAAACAAAAATAAACGAAGCCGGTGGCGCGAAATTGCGGATCGAACGCCACGTCGGTGAGTCCGATTTCAACCGGACCCGGCGCGACTTCCGGTACGAGCAACCCTCCCAGGTGACGCGCCGAATCTCCTTCCAAAACGAAATGAAACACTTCTCCGCCTTGCCCCAAAACTAAAAATTCACGCGCTGCCGGAAAAAATTTCATGCGCGTAGTACGCGGCGGCAAAACCGCGGCCGGCAGAATTTCTTTCGTGGTGAAACGATTATAGGCCTCTTCGGAGTTTTCGTTCTGATAAATCAAATCTCCTTTTTGCGGGCAGGCGCTAAAAAGCAAGCCCAACAACAACGGCGCGATTTTAAGGCAGTTCAGTCGGGCAATCATGTTAGTGAATCAACCTTGTTTAATTCGCCGGCGTGGCCGAAGAAGTATGATCGTGCACGATGCGCCAGCCCTCCTCGAACCGCCGCACGACCAACGTAAACCAGCCGCGCGGGGTTTGCGGCAAGCCGCGCAATTCCCACTCGCCCAAAACTTTCGCCCACTCCGCAGACATCAGATCGATTTGGGCTATGGTGAATTTCAGCTTGCCCATTTTTTCGGGGGTGGGATAGCCGCGTTGATAGCGCGCTAACATCGTCTGCCAGCCGCGCGACATGCTGCCGGAAGCAAACACCGTGGAATCGCTTTTCCAATAACCGCGCATGAAGCGCTCGAGATCGCCGTCATTCCACGCCTGTTCCTGCCAGCGCAAAATCGCGCGAATTTCGCGCTGCGATCGCGCCGGCGAAAAGCGCCAGCGCTGCAAAGCTTCGCGGCCATAAGCCCGGCCGTTTTGAATGACCATAAACGGCTGCCGCAAGGCCGCAAATTTTTCATACGGATGCTCATCGAGCACGATCACGTCTGCGCGCATGCCTTCGCCGATTTGCCCGAGATCGTGCTGCCGCAGCGCATGGCCGGCATTGATCGTCGCCGCTTCCAACACAAAGCGCGGCGCCAGGCCCGCCGCAATCCACGCCGCCATTTCATCGTGCAAAGAGGGCCGCCAATATTCTTCCGCAGAATAGCCGGAGGCCATCACCAGCGGAACTTGCAAATCAAACGCGGCGCGCAGCAGCGCTTGAAACTTCTCGCGGATTTTAGGCGCGCGGCCGGCATGCGCCGTGTGCACGAATTCCTCGAATCTTTTTTCCTCCCATGCCAGCATCGGGGCGACAAACACCGCGCGGCTCGCGAGCAATCCCATCTTTTTGCGGCCTTCTTTGGCCGGATCGATTTTATCCCACGCTTCAAAAAAAAGCTTTTCGGTTTTAACGCCATACAAAGCCGACGGTGACGCGGCCCAAGCCTGGGCGAATTTCTTGCGTTCGCCTCCACTCAGCGAAGCGCTGACCAGGCTGTTTATATCATAAAGCCAGTTAATGCCGTGGCGCGCCGCCTCTTCAAAAGAAAAATCGAGCGCCGCGCCGGCAGCGAGCAGGTTGAGCGCTTGCGCTTCCTGCAACGCCGCTTTGACGAGATTGCCTTCCAGCCGGGGATCGAGATAAATCACGCTCGCGTTCCGGGCCTTGGCCGTGCGCACCGCTTGCTTCGCTTCTTGTTCATTTTTGATGAGAATCGAGCCGGGCGCAGAAGCGTGATTCGCCGCGGCCGCCGGTAGTAAGCGGCAGCCGGAAAAAATCCGCAGCGTGGGCGGGGGATTCAAATCCTGCCCATGATTTGCCGCCGCCGTATTTGCACCGTCCAGATCCAAAATCGTCGTCACTCCCGCACTCAACAATTCCAACAAATCCTGGCGCACGGCAATGGAATCTCCGGCACCGAGGTTGGCATGCAAATCGATCAAACCGGGAATCAGCCATTTGCCGGAAGCATCGATCTGCTCGATGCCGGGATGAGGCTTGTTGCTTGCCGGCCGGAGCGAAACGATTTTGCCGTTTTCCAGCAGCACGTCGCGGCCGGTTTGATCCACGCCGCCGCCGAGCGCGACGAGGTTGGCATTCTTGAGCAATAGCGGCGAAGCGGATTGTCCCCACAATGAAGAGGCCAGGATCAAAACCGGTACGCACATCAAACTTTTTTTCATAACACAACCTCCTCTTTCCGGCTAGCGGCGCGGCGCATGTGAATATCGCAAAAATGATCGGAGTAACAAACCTCAGTTTGTCCAGCAAAATTTCTTTGGAAATTTGCCGGAGTGACAAACTTCAGTTTGTCCAACAAAATTTCTTTGGAAATTTGCAGGAATTTCTTCATACTGGCAACAAGTATTTTTGCGGATGGTCTCTTTTCGAAAGATTTCAATGCCGCTGTTTTTTCATTCAACTTTCATGAGGAGTATTTTATGCCCCGTTTGACGGCTGTGATACTATCGTTGTCTGCTTTGCTAGCGGCCGTGGCGCCGGCGCAGGAAAAGGTCGTCATCATTCCCAAATCGGTCGAAGGCGCGCCTTTTAAAGTGGAAGACCATACGGATTTGTTCGCGAAGTCATATCGCTTTTTCATCGAAGGCGAGCCGGAGATGGCGGCGGACAGCTTGCGCAAACTCATTGCCATGAGCAACTTTCAAATCAATCCCGAGGCTTATTACCTGGTGGTGGCAAATTTCACCGACCGCGTTTCTCCCATGGGATTGTTTCACGCCGGTTCGGATTTTCTCGACACGCGCCTGTACGGCTTGAAAACCGATAGCTTGTATTACATGTTTATTTCGCGCACCGAGAACGCGCCTTCTTTCATCTCGGTCATGCTCAAAACCAAGCCCACGCCGTTCGAAGCCAATCTGCCGGCTTTTTTGCAATTGATCGGCTTCGGGTTGCCGGGCGCGCTGGCCGATCCCGGGAAAAAAACCACCTGGATCGACGTGCGCCGTTTCGAGATGCCGGACAAATTCAAAAGAGTTTCGGATATTTCCGTGATCGTGAAAAAGACGCTGGAAGACGATCGCTATCTCGCTGCTGCGGTGTTTGACAACACGCCGTTGGAAAGATGGAGCTACGGCGTCGCCACTGCCATCACGACGATCAACGACGTCAATCTCGAAGTCGGCGAGGGTGGCACGATTATCGTCAAGCCCAAACCCACGGGCGATCTGGCCGCATTCGGGGTGATTAATTTTCATTTCAAAGCGGTGGATACCAAAGCGCCGACGCTGGCAAGCTCGTTTCATTTGCTCGGCGGCCTGCGCCTGGCGCGCAGCATCGAGCCGATTTTGGGTTTGGGATTCGGCATTCCGGTGACGGGATTTGAATTGCACATTTTTGGCGGCGGCAGCTTGGCGTTCAACAACGCTTTGAAAGAAAACTTTGTGATCGGCCAAACGCTGGAAGATGAAGTCGACCCCTTCAAAGTCGAAGCGAAATTTTATCCGAGGTTCGGTTTGGAAGTGAAGTTTCCGTGAACAAAGCAAACAAAAAAGCCTCACTCATTTGAGTGAGGCTTTCCATGTGCGGAAGGGGGGACTCGAACCCCCACGGGCGACGCCCACTACCCCCTCAAGATAGCGTGTCTACCAGTTTCACCACTTCCGCGTTTCGTAGCGCAAGCTTCAATCACCCACAAATTTTGCTAGGGCTGATTTTGTTTTTCGGGCTCTGCCGGCGGCAGAGTTGCAGGCGCGTTTTGTGAGCCCGGAACGATGGGAACGCCGACCGCGGCCGGTGAAGTGGTTCTTTCCTGGCGTTCTTTTTCGATCAAGCTGCGGGAGCCGCTGGTGCCGGATTTCATGAAGCCCAGAATCAAAGCCAGTACCATGAAAGAGCCCGCCAAAATCGCCGTGAATTTGCTGAGAAAAGTTGCCGTGCCGCGGCTGCCGAAGACCGTGCCCATGCCGCCCGCGCCAAACGAGCCAGCCAAGCCGCCGCCTTTGCTGGATTGCATCAAAATCAACAAAATTTGCAAAATGGCGACTAAGACAAAAATGATGATGAGAAAAGTGTACATGTCTATCCTTGCAAAATTACCGCATTCTTTGTTTGCGTGAAGAGACGCCTAAATCATTTAACCTATCATTCAGAAAGAAGCAGATGACGCATTTGCACTCAGTTTGAGGCAGCAAAAGTTACTTCACAATTTCTTCCGCGGCTTTGATGATGGCAGCAAAACCTTCCGCTTCCAAACTCGCGCCGCCCACCAATGCGCCGTCAACATCGCGCTGGCTCATCAAATCTTTCGCATTCGCGGGCTTGACGCTTCCGCCATATTGAATGCGGCAGACCTGCGCAAGTTCCGCGCCGTACAGGTTTGCCAACAAATTGCGGATCAAGGCATGCACTTCCTGCGCCTGCTCCGGGGTGGCGTTCAAGCCCGTGCCGATCGCCCACACCGGCTCATAAGCAATCGTCACGCGGCCAAAATCGGAGGCCGCCACTTCTTTGAAGGTGCCGCGAATTTGCGTTTCAACCACTTTGGCAGTCTCGTTGGCCTGACGTTGCGCCAAGGTTTCGCCCACGCACACAATCGGCATCAAAGTCGAAGCCAGCGCGCGCCGCAAGCGGCGGTTCACGGTTTCATCCGCTTCGCCGAAATATTGCCGCCGCTCGGAATGGCCGATAATGACGAAACGGCAACCTGCGCCCGCCAGCATCTCCGCCGAAATCTCGCCTGTGAATGCGCCCTTCTCTTCCCAATACAAATTCTGCGCGCCCAAATGCACGTTCGTGCCTTTGAGCAAATCCGCCGCCACTGCCAGATTCGTGAACGGCGGGCAGACCGCGATTTCGGTATTTTTGATATTCACGACTTTGACTTTGAGCGACTTGATCAAACTGGCCGCTTCCGCCGGCGTCGTAAACATTTTCCAATTGCCGGCAACGAAGTTTCGCCGTGTCGAGATGGGCATATTCTTTCCTTAAGTTTACGCCTTACGTTTTACGCATTACTTGAAACGTAATGCGTAAAAACGTAAGACGTAAAGTAAAACAAACTCACTGAGCGCAGCTTACGATTACATCGAGCGTCCCATCAACTGAATCAAATCGATCACCCGTTTCGCAAAGCCCCATTCGTTGTCATACCACGACAACACTTTCACACAATTGCCGTCCATCACGAAGGTGCAAAGCAAATCCACGATGGAAGAATTTGGGTTCAAGCGAAAATCAATCGACACCAGCGGCTCGTTCGTGTAGGCGAGCACGCCCTTCAATTTGCCGTTGGCCGCGGCGATCAGTGCGTTGTTCACTTCTTCAACGGAAGTTTTCTTTTCAACGTTGAACACCACATCGACCAGCGACACATTCGGCGTGGGCACGCGCACGGCCAAGCCGTCCATCTTGCCTTTCAATGCCGGAATCACTTCCGCTACTGCCTTGGCCGCGCCGGTGGTGGTGGGAATCATGGACAAAGCCGCGGCGCGCGCGCGGCGCAAATCTTTGTGCGGCAGATCGAGAATTTGCTGATCGTTGGTATACGAATGGATCGTGGTCATCAAGCCGTTTTTGATGCCGAAGGAATCCATAATCACCTTTGCCACCGGCGTCAAACAATTGGTCGTGCACGAAGCGTTGGAAATCACGTGATGCTTGGCGGGATCGTACATGTCGTCATTCACGCCGATCACCACCGTGAGATCGTGGCCTTTTGCCGGCGCGCTAATGATGACTTTCTTCGCGCCGCCGGAATTGATGTGTTTGACCGCGTCTTGTTTGTCGGTGAAAAGGCCGGTCGATTCGATTACGATATCGACGCCGTTGTCCTTCCATTTCAAGTTCGCCGGATCTTTCTCAGAAAACACTTTGACGAGCTTGCCGTTGACGCTGATGTTGTTGCCTTCGGCTTTAATCTCCGCGTCGAGATTGCCGAGCAGCGAATCATACTTCAATAAATGCGCCAGGGTTTTGGCGTCGGTGATGTCGTTGACGGCTAAAACCTCGAGGTTTTTTTCCTTCATCGCGGCGCGATAAATGTTGCGCCCGATTCTTCCAAATCCGTTGATGCCGACTTTCAGTGCCATATACTCCTCCTAGATTCTATCCAAAAAACACTTCCGCCAATTCCAACAATTTCGGATCGACGACTTTATGGCCTTTCAATACTTCGGCCAGCGGGGTCTCCGTCAGCTCCGTGCCGCGCAAAGCCGCCATATAACCGAATTTTTTTTCATGTGCCATGTCTGCAGCTTTCACGCCGAAACGCGTGGCCAGCAGGCGATCGGCAACCGAGGGCGAGCCGCCGCGCTGCATCGGGCCGAGCGCTGCAACGCGCACTTCCCACGTCCCGCGATTTTCCAGCTCGCGACGAATAAAGTCGCCGATGCCGCCGAGCTTGCGATGGCCAAATTCGTCGTATTGGGCCGCCTCATCTTTGCCGGGATCGTAATTGATCGGCAATGCGCCTTCGGCAATCACAATGATGCTGAAATTTTTTCTATGCCGCTGCCGGCTTTTCAAAATATGCTCGATGCCTTCGAGTGAAAATGGCCGCTCCGGAACCAGTATGCAATCCGCACCGCCGGCAATGCCGGCCGTGGTGGCAATCGCGCCGGAATAACGGCCCATCACTTCGAGAATCACAATGCGGTGATGCGCCTCCGCGGTGCTGTGCAAACGATCGATGGCTTCGGTTGCGATGGTGACGGCGGTATCAAAACCGAAAGAAAAATCCGTGCCGGCCAGATCGTTGTCAATCGACTTGGGAATGCCGACGAAATTCAGGCCTTTTTTCGCCAGCGTTTGCGTCACGCCCAAAGTGTCTTCACCGCCGATCACCACGATCGCATCCATTTCATAGCGCTGATAGTTGTCAACCATCTTCGCAAGATTTTCTTCGTGCTTGAAGGGATTGTGGCGCGAGGTGCCCAGAATCGTGCCGCCTTTGGGCAAAATGCCGGAGACCGAATACAGGCTCAACGGCTCGACATCGCCTGTAACCAAGCCGTCCCAACCGTGCTTGATGCCCAACACTTGGTCATCGTAGGCCGCAATCGCGCGTCGCGTGACCGCACGAATGGCCGCATTCAAGCCCGGACAATCCCCACCGCCGGTGAGTACGCCAATCCTCATAGGAGAAATCCTTCAGCGAAAAAATGTCGGTCGAACATTGCACTTCTTCAAAAAATCGACACCGAAGATAGCAAAAATGGGGAGGATTGTCAAGTTTTTATCTTGTGATTTTGGGAGGAAGTGGGGGCTTTAAATACTGCGTGCGTTCAAATAATTTGATTCTGTTATTTCGTAGTTATTACAACTATTCTTGCCGAAAACCCTTGTCCAAATCTACCTCTGTACTTTATTATTTGTCACGAACTTCTTTCGATCTGGGGATGCTGGGCTAACACCGGTGTTGTGCGGCGGCGCGACTTCGAGATCGTTGGAATTAAAAATCATGCCGCCGTCGCGCCGTCCGCAACAACACCGCGTTAGAAAGATAACTTGCCATTTTCCACGAATTTCTTTGTCCGAAGTTAAATGCAAATTTTGTTTCTTCCACGAACTTGCTTTTTGCTCTTTCAAGCTTTATCTTCATCAACCAATTTTTATTCTATTCTTGATTGCCTCGTGATTGAGGAGATAATCGTAATGGCTTTCTATATCGCCAATGGTATCGTCATCATATTGCAATGCTTCATTTGGATACTTCTCAGCAGCAATTTTTAAGACCTTCTTGATCGAGCTTCCCTTTCTCAACTCTTGAATGATTGCATTATCATAAGCAGCTTCACCTGCTGTTCTTTCCTCTAATTCTTTTTCAAACCAAGCATTCCTTTGCATGTACGATTCGATTACCCCTGTGGCAATCTTCTGTTTGAATTCGTCATTTTGCACTTTTTGCATGCAGCACAACTTATATTTTTTCCCACTACCACATGGGCAAGGATCATTTCTGCCAACTTTAATATCCATATTTTATTCCTTTGGCTTTTAAAATGGGGGTGAAAAGCTTTCGGACTGGCACTCAGTTTCACCGAAGTCAGCACGACTTTTCACAGCTTAACTCAGACCATTTGACCTTACCGCACGAAAGACAGCTTGCGGCTCTGTACAGACACGCCCGCTTGCAGGCGATAAATGTAAACGCCCGAGCTCACTTCCTTGCCGGACTCATCCCTGCCATCCCACACCACCGAGTTCACACCGGCAGACTGTCGCGCATTGACCAGCGTGCGCACTTCTTGGCCAAAAATGTTGTACACCTTGAGCACGACCTGCGTGGTTTTCGGCAACTGGTAGCGAATGGTGGTTGTCCCGCTCCGAGCGCATGCGCGTCAACCGAAGGAACGGAGTTTTTGTGGGTAACTTTTGCGCGCGCGTTTTTCATAACGACAATGATAGAGCATTTGTTGGAGAATGAATTCTTTGTTTGGTTGCGTCGCTGGGGTG
>Ga0247727_10018519_pt1 | contig 10934 bp, 9 predicted proteins | sample WisWelCaveWW1625_FD_202498 | JGI IMG/M metagenome (GOLD analysis project Ga0247727, IMG submission 202498) | Biofilm microbial communities from Wishing Well Cave, Virginia, United States - WW16-25 | ecosystem: Environmental > Aquatic > Deep subsurface > Groundwater > Cave microbial mat | place...
CGAGCACATTTCGTCCATGGCCAGTACCATTTCGCTGATCTCCAGATCACCAATGCCATGGTTCTTCAATGAGGTACTGATAAAGTCCCTCACCCCTTTCAGGTTCTCGATGCTGCATCCAACTTTATACTTATACTTCATGCACCTTCTTCTTTGCTTCCACTTTATCTTTGGCTATCGTAAGTAATTCGTAGAGCCCCAATATCTCAAACGTATTGGCTACTTTTTCGCTCATGCCAAACAAAACCATTTTTAAATTCTTGTCCTTAAACTCTTCGATGTAGGACATAAACACACCCAGCCCGGCAGAGGAAATGTATTCCAGTGAACTACAGTCTACCAGAATTTTTGTGAATCCCTCGCCTACACTCTTGGCTATGGTTAAGTCCAATTCAATGGATGAGCTGGCGTCTATTTCACCAATCGGGGTGATAATATCAGCTCCGTCTTCCTGTAGTCGTTTAATGTGGACCATATATTTTTAACGGTTTAAAATCGTTTGTGTTTGGTGGTTAAACTTGATGATCATAGTCGTGTAATCATCATTAATATTTTTAGTGCCTGAAAATTCGTACAGCTTATTAATTAAATGATCCTGGATTTGCAATGGAGTAAGTGTTCGCACCTCCATCAATACTTCGGCCAGTCGTTCGTATCCAAACTCATCACCTTTGGTGCTTTTTGCTTCGGTAACTCCATCGGTATAGAGCACCATAATGTCACCGGGCCCGTATTGGAATTCATTTGCTTCTATAAAATTGCCGTAGCTGTTGTTGCGGACCATGCCCAACGCCACGCCCTTATCTTTTAAATATTCCGACTTATCTGTAGCGGCAGAATAGTATAACACTGGACAATGACCCGCACGGGCATATCGTACTTTTCTATCGTGCGTATTCACCAGGAAGAAAGATGCAGATATAAAAGAGCCTCGCTCCAGGCAGTACACTAATGCCCGATTGGCACGTATCATAAATTCATCGGGCTCAATGCAACTTTGCGCCAAGCTGTGAAAAATCCCTTTCATTTGCGACATGTGAAAGGCCGCAGTGGTTCCCTTTCCCGAAACGTCTGCAATAATCAGGGATGTTTCTTGCGGATTAATGCGAAGGGTATCATAATAATCGCCTCCCACTTCATCTGCCGACTCAGAAAAGGCAGCTATTTCAAACTGACTGTCTTTCTCCAGCATTTGTGGGAGTAAGCTTTTCTGAACGGCCTTGGCAATTTTTAGCTCCTCTTTATAGCGTTCACTTTGCAGGGCCTCTTCCAGCAAGCGGAAGTTCTCAATGGAAATCCCCGCCTGATTGGCAAACGTGGAAACGATTTTTGTCATCTCCTTATTGAAGCCATCCGGAAGTTCTTTCAGCAAGGCTAACTTGCCAATGTTTTCACCCTTCACATAGATTGGAAAAGCAAGAATGGAACGATACCGGGACCCTCGCAAGGAACCTAAATGCTTAGAGAGATTTTTTGTTTTATCCGTGCTTTGATCCAGCACTCCGGTAACATGATGGCTTTTCAAGTGGTCGATTATTTCAGTGGCCTCTTTCTCGGAAATGCGGTACGTGAACACCCGGTGATCCTGTTCGCTGATTTTTATTTCGAACCAGGCGGCATCAGCAAACACACTGCTTACGGATGTCTCCAATAAAATATTGTAAACACTTTCTTCGCTTTGTTCGGTTTGTATCGATTGACTAATCCGTTGAAAGTTTACCACTTCTTCCAACTTCTGTTCAAATACGGATGTGGTGGGAAGATTGAAGAGTATTACTAGAAAAGAAAAAATACTGTACACCGTAACGAAAGCAATCAGTGATTGAATAAACACGTGGGTCCGGTAATCGGCAAAACCGCTCTCTTCACCCGACACACTCATGGCTAATGCGCTGTTGGTGTAGAAACTATACACCAGGTAAAAAATGGTGAGCAACAGCAGTAATAGGCTTGTCCACTTCTGGCGGAAGTTCAGGAACGCCACCCACTTTAAATTGCCCGATAGCACGAGACCAACGACCACAAAAAATCCTATCAACGTATTGTATAACCAATCGGCTTTTGGAATAATACTGCTGTTGTACAGCAGCGAGATTAATAGTGAATACTCAAAGAAAGCCCACAGTCGAAGCAACCATTTTGATTTCTGATACAGTATGAGTCGTTTCCAGGCGCTGAAGGCTGCCAGCAAAAAGCTGATCATCAACCCCAGGTTAATGAGATACGTTATTTCGATGTAAACAACATTGCCGGCAAGAGACGTAGCGCCAATCAGGTACTCTATTAACCTGATGATGAGCGAAAAAACGGTAGCCACCAAGCCGGTAGCAAACACCCTCCACAACAGGTCAACGAAATTCAGTTGGTCGTCACGGTCAATCTTGAGTTTGTAGTAATAATAAAGCGCAATCACGTACAGATTAAGAATTACCCCCGGAAGCCAGGTGGGTATTTCAGCCGGCAGGTTTCGTTTTGTACTGAAAACAACGGAAATGTCGGTAAAAAGCAAGGCTACCCAGGTGATGACACCTACTGCAAACAGTAACCTGGAGAGTGCTTTTGTACGCATACATTAAAAAAGCCAATCAAGATAGGATTGGCACTGCAATGATAGGGAAAAATGAGGATTTTACGTGTAATCCGAACGGGCGGGTTATTTCAGTCTCCGATTTACTTACGACTGTAATTTGGTGCTTCTCGTGTAATAGCCACATCATGCGGATGACTTTCTGTTACTCCGGCAGCAGTAATTTTAACAAACCGGGCCTTCTTCAGAGACTCAATATTTTTAGCCCCGCAATATCCCATACCCGCTCGAAGGCCACCCACCATTTGATACAACACTTCAGACACAAGTCCTTTAAACGGAACCCTTCCAGAAATTCCCTCGGGTACAAGCTTTTTAATATCATCTTCTGCATCCTGAAAGTAACGGTCTTTCGAACCCACTTCCATCGCTTCCAGCGAACCCATTCCGCGATACGATTTGAATTTTCTGCCTTCATAAATAATCATTTCACCCGGAGCTTCATCCGTTCCCGCTAACAATGATCCGATCATTACACTATCAGCACCGGCTGCCAGCGCTTTTACGATATCTCCTGAAAAACGAATACCACCATCGGCAATTACCGGAACGCCAGAACCTTTTAATGCCTTGGCTGCTTCATACACTGCAGAAAGCTGTGGCAAGCCCACACCGGCAACTACTCGTGTAGTGCAAATACTACCGGGGCCAACGCCAACTTTTACTGCATCTGCACCAGCTTTCGCCAATGCTTTTGCTGCTTCTCCGGTTGCAATGTTGCCCACGATCACTTCGAGTCCTGAAAATTTCTTTTTCACGCGCTTCGCAGCATCAATCACGCCTTTTGAATGACCATGTGCGGTGTCAATGCTGATCACGTCTACACCGGCATTTTTCAACGCTTCAATTCTTTCCAGTATATCTGGCGTAACACCTACTGCTGCACCCACACGCAATCGGCCAAAGGTATCGTTACAGGCGCTTGGTTTGTTCTTCTTTTTTTGAATATCCCTAAACGTAATCAGTCCGGTGAGCTTTCCTTTTTTATTAACGATCGGAAGTTTTTCAATTTTGTATTTCTGTAAAATCGTTTCCGCTTTTTCGAGTGTAATGCTTTCGGGTGCTGTGACCAGGTTCTCTTTTGTCATGATGGTTTCAACGGCCACGCTCATGTTTTTTTGAAAGCGCAAATCACGATTAGTAATAATGCCCAACAATTTTCCGTTTCCATCCACAATGGGGATTCCCCCGATTTTGAATTCCCGCATAATATTTTCGGCATCCTGAACAGTAGAATTCACCGAAAGGGTTATAGGATCAAGGATCAATCCGCTTTGTGAGCGCTTTACTTTGCGTACCTGCTCAGCTTGCTGACGGATGGTCATGTTCTTATGGATAAACCCCAGGCCGCCTTCTAACGCGATAGCAATAGCCAGCTCTGCCTCGGTAACAGTATCCATGGCAGCCGAAACAATGGGGATATTGAGTTTAATCTTGGAAGTTAACCTGCTGGAAGTGTTGGTTTCGCGGGGGAGAACATCAGAATACGCAGGAACGAGAAGTACATCATCGTACGTAAGCGCTTCGAACAGAAATTTGGAGGAATCTAAGGCCATGGCAAATAATTTACGATCCATTATTTGCCGGGTAAAGGTAGACTAATTTATCAATAACCCAATGTGCTGATAAGTCGATTGATTACTTTTGACAAAAAACCAAACAGCTAAACCATGAAAAGACTTTGCCTGCTATTGCTTTCTATGGGTGTTCCCCTGATTACACAAGCGCAGATACAAACGGGGAAGGCCTCTTTTTATGCTGATAAATTTGAAGGAAGGCCTACTGCCAGCGGTGAAAAATATAAACACAATAAACTTACCGCAGCCCATAAGTCGCTTCCGTTTGGTACAAAAGTTAAGGTGACTAACATCGCCAATAATCAAAAGGTAGAAGTTGTCGTTAACGATCGCGGCCCTTATGTGGAAGGGCGAATTATTGATTTGTCGAAATCTGCGGCTGAGCAACTTGGCTTCGTTAATCAGGGTCTTGCCGAAGTGCATGTAGAAATAATTGATCCAGGCCAGGGAAAAACCAGTGATCCCATCCAGGTGATTGGACAGGTTTCAGTAGAGGAGAAAGAGTTTTATGGCTTTCAGATTGAACGTTTAATCCCTGCAGGATTTGGCGTGCAGATTGGTACATATCAGGAACTGGTAAACCTCATGCGTTTGGCTGATAATCTTAAAAATTCGTATCAGAAAAAAGTTACTGTTCAGGTGAAAGTAGTGAATGGTATAAAATATTACGGACTTATCCTGGGGCAGTTTCCCACCCGCGCAAAAGCAGAAATGTTTAGAGAAGAACTCAGAAAAAAATTCCCAGATGCTTTTATAGTGGAGTACAAAAAACTCTCATGATTCGATGGAAATTCTGGGGTATGTCGCCTGCATCTTTATCGGAATTATTTTAGGCATATTGGGTGGTGGTGGGTCTATCTTATCTATTCCAATCTTAGTCTATCTTCTTCATGTAGATGCAGTAATGGCCTCGGCTTATTCTCTTTTTATTGTTGGTGCTACCAGTTTCGTGGGCGCGATACCCAAATACAAAGATCATTTAGTACATGTTAAAACAGGAATTCTGTTTGGGTTGCCCTCCATCGCCACCATATTCATTACGCGCAAATGGATCGTGCCTGCCATACCTGATATAGTTTTTCAAACAGAGTCGTTTGCAGTAACCAAGAGAATTTTAATTCTGGGTGTATTTGCCATACTCATGATCCTCGCTTCTTTTTCGATGATTAAGGAGAGAACGGAAATAGAAAATGAGAATCAACGCTTTAGAGTAGTGTTAATCGTCCTGGAAGGAATGATCATCGGGTTCCTGACAGGATTGGTAGGTGCGGGTGGCGGGTTCCTGATCATACCTGCGCTTGTTTTGCTTACTGGATTGAAATTCAAAACCGCTGTGGGTACCTCTCTTTTTATTATCGCAATCAATTCGCTGATTGGCTTTTTAGGAGACGTGCTCAACTACACAATACCGTGGGGGTTTTTAATTTCAGTTACGTCATTGGCCGTGGTTGGGATTTTAATTGGAAATCAGATTTCTAAACGGATCTCCGCTAACCGGTTGCGAAAAACTTTTGGTTGGTTTGTGTTATTCATGGGGTGTTGGATTTTGACAAGAGAAATATTTCTCTGATACATCTGCTGAAATCGGCATAGTTAGCCAACAATTGATTCAATCAATTCTTCTGCTGCACGCCTGCCAGACTTAAGAGCTCCGCTGATGGTGCCAAACTCTCCTGTTACATCAGTGGCTTCACCGGCAAAATATAAATTTTCGCCTACCGGAGCTGCCAATGCTACCCGATCATCATTAGTACCTCCCACTAACGGGTACGACTGACCTCCTTTAATGTAAGGTTCTTTCGTCCAATCCTGAACAACTTTTATTATCCCTTCGTCTATAAGTCCACCATTAACGATGTCATCCACAAACTTGTGGCGCACATGGCGCGTGGCAAACAAAGATGGCGACACATTATCTAACTCAGTCAATATGCGCTCAACTTTTTCCAAATCAGCTAGTGCTGAAAGTTCTGCAGCCTTCGGTCCGTTAATAGTAAAACTCAACGTTCTGTTATTCGTAATCGCACTTCTGCCGGCTCCAGACATAAACGAGGAAGGTGACTCAGCGCCACCAAAAATAAATGCAGTGTCTGCACCAAAAATATCGTTGCGATTAAACTCAAGAATGATCCGGATCGAAGCATCCATGCCAATACGGCTTAACGCTGTACCTTTTGAGCCTGGCAATGCCGGAGTAAATCCAATATCTCCCGATTTTAAAATGGATACCGGAACAGCAACAATCAATTTATTTACCGTTTCACTGGTAACTACATCTGTTGTGGTGATCTCACCTGTCATCTCATCGGTAACAGTGCCTCTGACAGAAAGTGTAATTAATTCACCTGAGTAATCAACAGACTCCACTGCTTTATTAAGCTGAACTTTTGTTACGGCATTGTTAAAGCGAGAGAGAAGCACATCACTCATGGGATTAATATTGAGTGTCAACTCTTTGCCATCATGCTCGATTAATGAAAGAGCCTCACCTAACGCTTTCGCAGAAATATTTGTACTGTTTGTTCCGTATGCATTGCCAAGCCATGAGTTCAGAATTCCATTCATCCTGGGATTTAATGATGCAGCATCTTGAACTGATTCAGGACCTGTATACGTTGGAAGTATATTGTCTCTGAAATTAATCAACTCCTGAAAGTCAGGATCAGAAGCTACCGCTGATGAGGTTTTGTATAAATTGTCGAGTATAAACTTATCTATGGCATTTACATTGCTCCCTCGAAAATCAACAGTAGGAACATTAAGAAGGTTAACGAGATTTCCCCACTCCGAATCAGAACCCAGAATCCTGTCGGCACCAAGTTCAACGGGAAAATCTGCAATTAAATCATTAAACAATTGATCGGAAGTTCTGATAGAGCGTATCCTTCCGCCAATGCGATTGGAGGCTTCAAATATTTTTACTTTGATCCCTTTCGCAATCAAATAATCAGCAGCAAATAATCCGGCTGCTCCGGCACCGATAATGCCCACCACACCATCATAATCAACCTCAGGCCCTGCTGGATCATCCATACAGGAACTTAACCAGGGCAATGCTAATCCTGCCGTAACGCCAAAACCTATATTTTTAAGTGCTTTTCTTCTTTTCATTTCAGCTTGTTTTTTTGGAAAGATAACGATCCTTAAAATTTTAAGAAAATATACTCACTTTAGGCTTATGGATACTGGAAAGAGCGCCAAGGTAAAAAAAATTGCCATCGTGGGGCCAGAATGCACCGGAAAGACCGATTTGGCACGCTTTCTTGCCCTTCATTATCAAACTTTATGGGTGCCTGAATTTGCCAGAAGCTACATAGAAAAGCTAAACAGGCCGTATGAAAAACATGATCTCACGATAATTGCAAAAGAACAAATCAGGCTGGAAAACGAACTTGAAGTAAAATCCAATAAACTTCTTATTTGCGACACCACATTGCTTGTTATTAAGATCTGGAGCGAGTTCAAATACGGTGATTGCGATTCCGAGATATTGAAAGAATTGTCAAATCAGAACTACGATTTACACCTGCTTACGTACATCGATATTCCATGGGAAGAGGATCCCCAACGGGAACATCCTAATCAGCGGGAACGTTTATTCGAACTTTACAAGGGTGAACTAATCAAGCTCCATACTCCTTTTGTAGAAATACGCAGGGAGAACCACATGCGAAGGTCAACTGCTATTCAAGCTATTGAAAAAATTCTGTAGGAATTCTTTCAAGTCGTGCCACCACTTGAGTGGTGGCACGACTACTTAACCGACAATCGGCATTCGTTTAAACGGTTTTGTTTCATCAAACAATTTTCGATACGTGGCGTGCTTTTTCACCACCTCCGTTTGCACCTGTTCCGATACGCGCATCATTTTCGGATTGAAATCACCAATCCATCCAAACTCATAATCTTCGTACCGTAAATATTCTTCTTGCACTAATTTTCTGAAACCTAAAATCATTCCTCCATCAACACCTTTGCCGTGGTGTTCAGGCACGATACCAAACAAAATACCGAATGCCTTTTTGTTTGTTTTACGCCACTTGTGCCAGAGAAATTTTAGTTTGCCTATCAGGTCAAGTTTCCCGTTCAGGTGTTTAAAAATCTGGTTCAGTTCGGGTATGGATATAAAAAATGAAATAGGTTCGCCTTTATAGTAACCGAACCAAATTAAATGTTTATCCATCACAGGTTTCATCTGTTTCACCATGTTTCGTGCTTGCACCTGTGATAACTCGGCAATCTCTCCGCGTTTGGCCCACGCCCGGTTATAGACAGACCTGATATCATCAGCCAATTTGTTGAAATCTTTTCCATGAAAAAAATCAAACGTATAGTTTGCGTCTTCTGCTACCCGGTTTGATTTATCCCAGAGTCGATCAGACAATGGCGTCATTACATTTCTTCCGTAGGTGAACTGAAAAAAATAAACCTGAAAGCCATAAGCCTCAAAAAACTTCTGGTAGTATGGAAAGTTGTAATTGCACTGATAATTTGGTTCCTGATCATACCCCTCAACCAATAATCCCCACCAGCGGTCACGGGGGCCAAAATTGATTGGCCCGTCCATCGCTTCCATTCCCTTTTCCTTCAGCCACTGTTTACACAGGACAAATAAAGCGAAAGCAACTTGTTGATCGTTAATGCAGTCAAAAAAACCCATGCCTCCCGTGGGTTGATCATTTCCTTTGTTTACTGTTTTTTGATCTATGAAGGCCGCAACACGACCCACCGTTTCACTAGAATCATTTTGCATGATCCAGCGAACGCATTCACCGTGTGAAAAAAACTTATTCTTCTGTGGGTTAAAAACTGACTCAACGTCCGTTTCAATTGGTCTGATCCAACGGGGTTCTTGTTCATACAGTTTCAGGGGAAACCTGATAAACTCACGGATGTGCTGAGGTGTTTTTACTTCTATTGCTTTCATTGCTTTTGCACTGCAAAGTGAACGGGGTTTTCCGTTGCTATAACTCCGCAGAACGATCCGGCAATATAATCGTAAATGTAGTACCAACTCCGGTTTCACTGTGTACGGAAATAGTTCCGCCTAATTTTTCTGCAGCATTTTTTACGATGTACAGCCCGATACCCGAGCCGTCTGATTGTTCTGTAGCGCGGTAAAACATTTCAAAAATTTTGGTCAAATTTTCCTTTTGAATGCCAATACCGTTATCAGTAAAAATAATTTCTGTTTGCAAATGACCGGCATTTACCTCAATCCTGATCTCGGGTGTCGGGCCGTTTATCTGCCGATACTTAATAGCATTTGAAACAAGGTTTCGGAAGATTTCCGATATCCTCCACGGGTCGCTATAAAAGTCAGTGTTATCAACTTTCCGGTACACCATCATCTCAGAAGCTCCTTCGAGGTAGTTGAGGTCTGTAAATGTTCTGGAGATGATCGCATTGAAATCAACCCGGGTGATGCTCACATCCATCTTCAGGTTTTTCGAATGACTCAGCACATCGCCAATAAAATGATCCAGGTCTTCTACTTTATCACCGATGATATTAATGTAATCCATCGGGTTATCATCGTTGCCTGGAAGTCGGGCCAGGTTTACCAATCCGAGAATCGATGAAAGCGGAGCCCTCAGGTCGTGCGAGACTTTATAAACAAAATTATCAAGCTCAATATTTCTGATTTTGAGTTCTTCCTCCACTTTTTTTCGTTCTGTTATATCCACGTACACACCATAGATGCCAATGGTGCGATGGTCAAGCTCGACAGGAACACCGTATAGAAGAACATCAACCAGGCGACCCTTCCGATGTTTGCGTCTGGTTACAACACTTATAATTTTGTTGGCGGTAATCAAATTGTTAAGATCAATACCTTCGTTTTTCAAATCATCCGGAACAATGAAGTCGTTCAGGTCCATGCCCTTCAACGCACTCAAATCATAGCCAAACATTTCGCGGAATCCCTGGTTAACAAGTTCAACCTTTCCATGATCATCCAACACTACAACACCCATCGGGGCACTGTTAAACAGTTGGGTAAACATGGTTTCATTTCTTTTGCTGACGGCTTCCGCTTCCTGTTCTTTATGTTTCCGGTCGGTGATATCGAGTATAATTCCCCTTCGGATTACAGCATTGTCTTTCTTTTCAAAATTGGAGCGAGCCTCAATCCATCGGATTTCGTTTTGCACAATAATGCGTCCTTCCCAACTCCACAAGGTTTGTTTACTGTAATTTTCTTTCGAGGATTGTTTAAAAGACTCGAGATCATCGGGTATAATGGCGTGATCCAACAAGAATCCGTCTTGCATAATATCCCGGGCGGATATTCCAAGCATCTGCTGGCAGTTATCACTCATAAATGTAAACACTCTGCTGCCATCCGGGTAGATCGTGAGTTCGTAAATCACCCCGGGGAGTTGCTGAAAAATTTCGGACATGTGTTGGTGGATTCTTCGGTTAGGTTAAGCTGGTAATGGAAAGCGCTAAAGATAATTTGTAAACCGAACTCTACATAACATAAATAAGGTTTTAGTGAAATTTGTTCTTTTAGCAGGCTCGTTTCCAGATTGTTACTGCTGCGTTTGACTTAATCGCAATATGATTATTTCGTACTCCTTGTAAGAAAAGCAGCAAATATGTTAAAATTTTGGTGCATGAGGGTTCATCGCAGGAACATAATCGAGTAGGAAGGGGAAGTAATTAACCGACTCCCCTGTCCTCTCACACCACTGTACGTACTTGCGTATACAGCGGTTTCTCTGATGTTTTAACAGCAATCGTGCTAAGGCTTCGTTCTTAACTTA
>Ga0247727_10018520_pt1 | contig 10934 bp, 7 predicted proteins | sample WisWelCaveWW1625_FD_202498 | JGI IMG/M metagenome (GOLD analysis project Ga0247727, IMG submission 202498) | Biofilm microbial communities from Wishing Well Cave, Virginia, United States - WW16-25 | ecosystem: Environmental > Aquatic > Deep subsurface > Groundwater > Cave microbial mat | place...
GGGCCCGGTCGCGCGCTGGAATTGCTGTTGACCGGTGAATCGATTTCGGCTCAACGGGCCTACGAGATAGGGCTTGTCAACGGCGTTTATCCACAAACGGAGCTGATCACGCAGGCTGAAAATTTACTGCGCAAAATGCTGGCAAACGGACCCGTTGCCGTAAAACTTACAATGGAAGCCGTCATACACGGAAGCCAGATGTCACTCGCTGAAGGGCTCAATCTGGAAGCAAGTTTGTTTGCCCTGAGTTGCACATCAGAAGATATGAAAGAAGGTACGCGGGCTTTCGTGGAAAAACGTCCGGCACAGTTTAAAGGAAGATGAAATCACTCGACCATGTAGGGCGGGCGTCACTGCCGGCAATTTTTTCGTCAAGGAACTTCTCTGGCGGGAACGGAGGCCCGCCCTCCCCGTTCAGGTGACCGAATGGATGAAAAAGATTTTTGTGAAAATGTACTGCAGGAAGCGATCACGCGAGGTGTCGATTACGCTGATGTTCGCATGATTCCGCTGGCACGTACTGAGGATATCACTGTCAAAAACGGAGTCGTTGAGAACCTTGAATACAGCGAGTCGGCTGGATTTGGTGTACGCGTTTTGCTGAATGGTGTCTGGGGATTTGCTTCCAGTTTTCGCGTTGAGGAAAAGGAAATTGCATCCATCATTGAGATGGCAATTAAGATCGCGAATGCCGGTGCGATCACACGCAGGCGACCCGTTCGGCTCGCAGCCTCCATCATCTGGAAAGATGCCCGGTACGTCACTCCGGTCAAAATCGATCCATTTAAAGTGTCTCTGGAAGAAAAAGTGGACCTGCTTGTGCGCGCCGACGAAGTAATGCGCAAACACGGAAAGAAGGTCAAGATCCGTGAGGGCGATTTAACTTTTCATCATTTTCGTAAAATCTTTCTTTCAACAGAAGGCTCTTCGATTACACAGGAAATAACCGTCAGCGGTGGCGGCATCAGCGCAAAAGCAGTTGAGGGGGACGAGATCCAGCAGCGTTCCTATCCCAACAGCTTTCGAGGCAACCTGGCTACCTGCGGGTACGAGTTCATAGAAGGCATGGATTTACTCGCGCACGCGGCCAGAGTCGCCGAAGAAGCGGACGAACTTCTGACTGTGCCGGATTGTCCCGAGTTGGATACCAGCATTATTTTGATGCCTTCTCAGCTTTGCCTGCAGATACATGAATCCATCGGACATGCTATTGAACTGGATCGAATTCTGGGGACCGAAATTACTTATGCGGGCGGCAGCTTTTTGACGCCTTTGCTCCATCAACTTGGCTCCTACCAGTTTGGTTCGCCGCTTGTCAACATAACCGCAGATGCCACGCTGCCCACCGGCATCGGCAGTTTCGGATTTGACGATGAAGGCGTTGAAGCGCAAAAATTTCCAGTCATCCGTGATGGTATTTTGAAGAATCTGTTGACCTCCCGCGAAACGGTTACGGAAATAAATGAATTACTGGGAAGGGATTACTTTCAATCCAGCAACGGCACAATGCGCGGATCATTCACAAACAGAATTCCGCTGATCAGAATGACGAATCTGTACCTTGAACCCGGCGAGTCCGAATTCCAGGATTTGATTGCGTCTACCGATCATGGATTTATTCTCGATACAAATGTGAGCTGGAGCATCGATGACCTGCGAAAGAATTTCAGCTTCGGTGTCGAGACCGCCCGCGAGATACGGAACGGCAGGATCGGACAGTTGTATAAGAATGCCCATTACACGGGAATGACAACTTCATTCTGGAATTCGTGCGACGCCGTGTGCAACCGGAATTACTCGGAAATATACGGAACTCCCAACTGCGGCAAAGGACAACCGGGACAGGTCATGATGGTGGGGCATGCTGCTCCTCCCGCCAGATTCCGTAACGTAAAAACAGGTTCTCGAAAAAAGTAATCCCATGATCGGCGAAAAACACTGTTACGAAATCCTGAAATCAGCATTAAAGTATGCCCGGTCAAAAAATGTCGATTTTGTGGATTTTCTGTTGATGAGCTGGGACAGCAGTGTCACGCGAGTAGCGAATTCTCAGATTCATCAAAATGTGTCGGAGACCGAGGCTTCACTGGCCGTCGATATCATTCATAATCTGCGAATCGGATCTGCGTCAACGAGCGTGCTTACGGATGAATCGATCCGGAAAACGATTGATGCGGCTCTGGAGTCCACAAAGCACAAAGCGCAATTGCCCGGACCTCTGAAGCTGGAAGAATTCACAAAAGGTACAAAGTCCGGGAAATTCTTTGATCGAACAGCGGGTTTTTCTCCGCATGACCGCGCCGGCATCATTAAAGAGATCATTGAAAGAGCTTCCGCGCTTAAACTTGTTACTTCTGCTAAATTCCACACCGGCGCCGGAGAAATTGCCGTCGCCAATTCCCTGCAAACGATGGCATATACCTGCTTCACGGATGCAAACCTGAGCGTAATTCTCTCCGGAGAGCATGATAGCGCTTACAGTTCGATTGCTTCGGCGGATGCAGGAGATCTGAATATTGATGTTTTCACTGATGATCTGATTGCCAAATGCAGGCGTCAAAATAAAATTCCCCTGGACCTTTTTGCCGGTAAAAAGGCGGGCGAAGAAATTTACTATGATGTGATTCTGGAGCCCGCCGCTGTTGCCGAGTGGATCGATTTTCTTTCTTTTACAGGGTTCAACGGCCTCAGCTACCTTGAAGAAGAGAGTTTTCTTTGCCGGAAACTCGGTCAGAGAGTGATGAAGGAAAACGTCACAATCTGCGATGACGGTAACAACCTGATGGGCTATCTGTTGCCCTTTGATTTTGAGGGCACACCCAAATCAAGAATTGCTTTTATTGAAAACGGGATCGCAAAAAACATTGCATACGATGGATTACTTGCTGTTAAGGCTGAGACCAGAAGCACCGGTCATTCTCTTGGAGCAGGACAACGCCATCTGGGGGCTGTTCCCTTCAATCTTCTTATGGAAGGAGGCGACCAGTCCCTTGACTACATGATGGCTTCATCCGAAGAACCGACTGTTTATGTAACGCGGTTTCATTACACAAATGTCGCCGACACAAAAAATGTTGTCCTGACCGGCATGACCAAAGACGGCACATTCCTGGTTCAGGGAGGTGAAATTGTTGCCCCGCTGGTCAATCTCAGGTATCTGCAAAGCGTGGTGGATGCCTTTAACAGGATCGAAATGCTTTCTGATCCCGTTCTGGTTCATGATCCGGATGTGTACGGCGCTCTGATTCCTTCGTGCAGCGTAGTTCCTGCGCTTAAGATTCACCAGGTGCGTTTCATCGGCAGCACAGGAACGTAGTATAATCATTCCGACACCACGTTTCATATCTTCTTTGGAGAGTTCATGAAAGATGTTACCGAAAAAAAGGATACAAGTCTCGACAGGATCGATGACGTTATCATTAACGTAATGCACCGTTACCGCAGTTTTTTTCTTGGGCCGGGAATCAATATGGATGAATACAGTGTTCCACTCAGGCATCGTCCGGATTTTGTCGCGCCTCTCGTTACCGTCATGGGGTACACTTTCGGGTTGAAGTCGCTAAAAGAAGGTACCGACAACTATATTGAAGTTTCGGGAAATGTCTATTCGAGTGGTTTTAGTCTCGAGCGTTTTCGTGAAAAAATCAAACTCGAGCTCAGCGCTAAAATTGCTCCGACCATCATGAAAAACTTTGCGGAAGACAAAGACCTGAAATTTGTTTCAGACGGTGACCTGATGGAATTTGCAAGCTATTTCGATTTTTCTCCTGAAGAGGATATTTTTCTATCTACTAAAATGAAAAAGGAAGAAAGCAAGGTCACCAAGAAAATGGAAGATCTCATTTTACAACTGCGGTTTCGAATCAAGAAAAAATACTTAAGTGAGCTTCTTAAAGCACCGGACAAGTTCTCCAGCGCCGTATATCTGTATTGTCTCAGGTTGTTTGTCAGCGCCTATCGTAAGAGTCTTTGAGGAGGAGGTTATGAATTTTCGAGGAAGCATCGCATTTATTGGCGTCTTCTGTGTAGCGGGAGCGCTTTTCGCAAAAACAGATGAGTCGCGCTGGTGCGGCACAAAAGGTGTCGCGAGAACCCAGTACATGCTCAAGATGCATGAGCAACGCAAAGAAAAACCGGCAGGCATTCAGGCCGCAATGCCACACATCAATACGGACATTGGCGAGATTGCCGTCATTGAAGGCACCGATAGTACGATCGTTACGCCAAACCCGTTTGATATTTCAGGGAAAAAGGTAATCATAACGGAGCCCTCCTCAGGCGTCTACAATATGAAAATTCGAAACGGCTCGGTTTCGGGTACACAGGGCAGCTCAATTACTCTGGGTGATGACGACTCACTCAAAGTGGATTTTACCTCCGGCTTTGCGTTTCCGTTTTACGGCACAACGTACACTTCCGTGTTTATCAACTCGGATGGAAATCTGACGTTTACGGAAAAAGACGACGCCAGTTCCCCCCGTGATGTGTTTCGCACTCTGGAAGGCCCACCTCGCGTGGCCGGTTTCTTTTCGGATCTCGATCCTTCGTCAAAAGGCGAAGTAAAAGTACTTCAGAGCTCTACAAAATTCCGGGTCACATGGAAAGATGTTACTGAATTCGGTGGAAGCAACAGCAACACTTTTCAGATCACACTCTTCAAGAACGGTAACATCCAGATTGTGTTCGGGCAAACTGTGGAGACCGGCGCTGCGATTGTAGGCATCTCTCCCGGTAATACGTCGCCTGGTGATTCCACATTTGTGGATTTCTCTGAAACGGGTCCTGTTAAGGGTTTTAGCAACGCTATTCTGGAGAGATTCGCGACGGAAAGGGATCTGGATTACATTGCGTTGATTCAGGAATTTCATGATACGCATCCGCAGATTTTTGATTTAGTTACAATCTTTACGGATTCGCGTTATCTTCAGGGTAGCGGGGCCTTCGCATTTTTTTCATCGATTCAAAATCATGATGAAGGCATTGGATTGCCCATCTTTGATTTTTCTGAATTTTTTGGAAGCGACAAAATTCAGGGCTTCCTCATGATGGAATCGATCGTGAAATACCCCGCAGACGTAAATACTGATTTTCTGGGAACGAATAATACTCTGGATATCATGGGTCAGGAAACCGGACATCGCTGGATGGCGTATCCGCGTGCCGTCATCAGCGGCGTTCCATCAACTGAAATTCTGGGCCGTGATCTTTCACACTGGAACTTCTTTCTGGATTCGGACGCGTCCGACATGGAAGGAAATGACTGGCAGGATAACGGTAACGGTACGTTCACAACGATTGCAGCAACAGAACAATTCAGCAAACTGGACCGTTATTTGATGGGTCTGATTCCACCATCGCAGGTGCCTCCCTTTTTCCTGGTTCGAGCTGCCGGCAATCCGGGAGATGCTCCGGCCGTGGGCGTAACCGTAACGGGAACCAGAGTGGATGTAACCGTCGATGATGTCATTGCGGCTGAAGGCGCCAGGAATCCATCAAGTGCTGCGTCCCAGAAGAAATGGAAACAGGCGTTTATTTATTTCATCGAACCAGGCACAAATCCCGATCCGGCGCGACTGGCTCAAGTGGATTTGATTCGTCGTAAATGGCAATCTTATTTCCGCGCTGCAACCGGCAGAAAAGGCAAAATCACAACGAAGCTTCCTTAACAGTAAAAATTCGAATTTGTTTCGAATTTGTTTTGAATTTCGGATTTAGAGTTTCGGATTTTCGGATTTCGATATCAGGATTTCGAATTTTTTCGAGAGGCTTCCCATTCGGCAAGACGTTTGCGAATCACGGATTCAAAACCGCGATCCGTCGGTTGATAAAATTTAGTACCGGCCAGGGATTCCGGCAGACAGCTCATATCGGTGAGGGCGTCTTCATAATCGTGTGCGTACCGGTAGCCTTTCCCGTAACCGAGGTCCTTCATAAGAGGAGTCGGCGCGTTTCTGATGTGTAACGGGACCGGTTCATTCGGTTTTTCGCGGACCGACTGCGCCGCCCGGCTGTAACCCGTGTACAGGGCATTGCTCTTCGGAGCCGTTGCCAGATATACAACGGCCTGAGCCAGCGCCGTGTTTGCCTCAGGCATCCCGATGAAATGGGCCGCCTGTTGCGCCGCTACGGCCACATTCAGGGCCTGCGGATCGGCGAGCCCGACATCCTCGCTTGCAAACCGCACCAATCGTCTGGCAACGTATAATGGATCCTCACCGGCCTCAAGCATCCGCGCAAGCCAGTAGATACCCGCGTCAGGATCACTGTTTCGTAGACTCTTGTGTAAAGCGGAGATCAGATTGAAATGCTCCTCGCCTTGCTTGTCGTAAAGAAGCATTTTCCGTTGCAAAGCCTCTTCCAGTTCTGTTTTAGAAATCTGCTTTGATCCTGCCGATAATGCCAGATCGGATGCGATCTCCAGCAGATTCAGGGCCGTCCTCGCGTCCCCGTCCGACAGATTCACCAGTACGTCAATGTTTCCCGGTTCCAGTTGCAAACCGGTCCCACCCAGGCCGTTTTGTTCATCTTTCAACGTTCTTTCTATGATCATTCTGAGGTGTTCCGGCTTTAATGGATGTAGTACTATAACTTTAATACGTGATAATAGTGCTGAATTAATTTCAAAGGACGGATTTTCCGTGGTGGCTCCCAGCAGAACAATGTCACCTCTTTCAACGTAGGGCAGAAATGCATCCTGCTGTGCCCTGTTAAAGCGATGGATTTCATCAATAAACAGAATCGTTTGACGGCCGAAATGCTTGCGCTGCTGTTCCGCTTCCAGCATGACCGATTTGATCTCCTTGATGCCGGAGATCACGGCCGAATATGTGATGAAATGAGCTTGAGTCGATGATGCAATCATTCGAGCAAGAGTGGTTTTTCCAACGCCGGGCGGTCCCCAGAAAATCATGGATCGAATCAGGTTCGTTTCGGCCATTCGTCGCAAAATACGACCGGGACCGGTTAAATCTTCCTGTCCCACAAACTCGTCGAAGCTGTGGGGCCGCATTCGATCGGCAAGCGGTCCGGCCGCGGGCGCTTTCGAAGGATGATCAAAAAGACCCGGAGTTGAGCGATCTTTCATTGTATTAGCCTAAATGGCGGCTTAAAAGGATCTTACCAGGTGCGACGTTCGCGCGTCATCTTCCTGAAGGATGAATTCCGTAAAGGGTAACCAGATTAAAGCAAAGCGCAACACTTCAACGTCTGCACGGCCGATTCGAATCAAGTCTTTTTCCCGGAATCTTGCGATTTGCGTTACATTCTCTTCAAACTCCTTTCTTTTTTCCACGCTAACCGTTTCCAGATTCTCCATTTCCTTCTTGATGTCTTCAATCGTTGCAATTGATTCCTGAACATCCATTTCGTTCTGTATGTCCATCTCGCTGCCTGACCGTTGCCTTCTTTGCGTCTGAATCGGCATTCCATCTGCTGTCAGGCCGGCCTGAAGTTCGAGCTGCTCTTTGCCGATTTCCCTGATCTCCCTGTCAAGCTTTTCCCTTAACCTGTTCTGAAATCGCTGAAGTGTGTCTTCCAGGGTCTGTGTCTCAGGCCCTAACTCCTGATGAGCTCTTTCGAGACATCGTGACAGAAAATTTCCCTCCGTTTCTTCCGGTTTTTTGTCCATTTTCAAATACGGATTGCATTCCACTTCCAGGACTTCGTGAGAAAGCAGATGCTGAATGAAATCCTCCTGAAGTTCCTGGAAGCGTTCACGCGAAAAATCAAAAGTAGAATCGTAAGCAAAGAAAGAGACTCCCTGCGGCATACTGCATGAATCACGGTTATCCCAGGAATCATGGAAACAGTCTTCCCAGGCTGCGAGCTGAGGCTTCGGGGGAAACGATACTACTTTCCAGATATCTCTTTCGTGATGAAGGTCCCAGCGACTTCCATGAAAATTAATTCGAGCTCCGGCCAGAATCCCCGGCCTGTACAGGATCTGACTGGTAACCATCTTTTCGCGAAAATGATGGATGCTCTGTTCCAGGAGAAGGTCGGATCTCTGTCTGAAAATGTTTTCGATGGATGGATCCAGCTTCGGCAATGCGGCTGGATGAACGGATGACGGAGTTTTGCGTGCACTGTACCTTTTCCGTCCTCTACTGCCTTCCGCCATATTTTCCCTTTACCGTATCGTCCATCACGCCAGTCCTGGCGTCCGTTGCGGGCGCCTGTTCCGCTAACGGAATGCAGGCTACATTGTTTCAAAGTTAGTTTCCCATAGCAGAAAAGTTAAGTCAAAATACAGCACTCTTCAAGTTTGATGGAAAGCATTGTATGATCTATCAGAGTAGTAGAGAAGATTTTGACAGGGGAACAGTTCAGGATCTTACTTTTAGAGGAAGATTCTTCAGATGCAGAGTTGGTTTTACGATCTCTGAATCAGGGTGTGCTCCAATTCATGGGGGCGCGTGTTGATAATCTGGAAGAGGCCATGGAAAGAGCCTCTTCATCAGATATAGTGTTGTTCGGTCTTTCACGCAACATATCTCTGGAGCATCTGGTAAAGTTCCGTGCCCGCGTTCCCTCAGTTCCCGTTATTGTTCTTGCAAATCTTGACGACACCGTGGTTGCTTTGAGAGCGGTGCGTGAAGGCGCTCAGGAATATTTGCTGAAAGGGCAAACGAGCAGCACGTTGATGGTTAGAACCATCCGGTATGCAATTGAACGAAAGCGCGCTGAAGAAGCTTTGCGTTACCGTATGGAATTCGAAAAGTTGATTGCCACCATTTCTACTCATTTCATTAACATTTCGCTTGAGCAGATGGACCGTGGCATTAATCGCGCGTTGCAGGCCATCGGTGAATTTTCGGGAGTCGACCGGAGCTATCTTTATCAATTTTCTACTCAGGAAGCAGGAACGGGGTATGGTTACGAGTGGTGCAGGGAAGGAGTTGAGCCTCAACTTGCGCGAAGAAGGGCGCTGATCGGAAATGAATTCGTCTGGTCGGCTGAAAAACTCAAACACGCGGACAGCATCATGCTTTCGGAATTATCGGATCTGCCTCTTGAAGCCGGACCGGAAAAGCACGAGCTCGAGCAGTCCGGAGTTCAGTCACTCATTTGTATCCCGCTCATCTATGCCGGTTCTGTAGTCGGATGTCTGGGGTTTGAGACGGTGCGTGCTCAGAAAGATTGGTCTGAGGATATCGTTTCTTTATTGAAGTTTGCCGGAGACATGTTTGTAAATGCTCTTCAACGAAAACATGCAGAGTGGGAATTGCAACGAAGTCGAGAGCTTCTGACGCTCTATTCGCGAGCGACAAACGACGTGTTGTGGGATTGGAACCTGCAAACTAACGAAGTGTGGTGGAACGAAAATTTGCAAAGAGTCTTCGGTCATGTCGCTGAACGTGTTCAGCATCAATGGTGGATCGATCATATTCATCCGGATGATCGCGAAGCCACGGTTGCGAAAGTCGGGAAAATCATTCAGAGCGGCGGAACATTTTCAGCTCAGGAATACCGCTTTCGCTGCTGGGATGGATCCTACGCAAAGGTTCTTGACCGTGGATACGTTGTCTTTAATGAACAGAAGCGCCCGGTTCGAATGGTTGGCGCACTCATGGATATTACCGAAAGGAAATCTCCAATCGCTGAAAATGTTCCAGCCCAAAATCCGCCGGCTCCCGGTCAAGCCTGATTGATCGTGTTCCTGATACGTCGCTACGACGAGATTATGGCGACATACAAATCCATTACGTTAGTTCCGGTTGGACCGGAAATAATGGTTTGTCCCGTGCGCTTAAAATAGTGGAATGAATCGAAATTGCTAAGACACTCCCGGTAGAATGAATCTCCACCCGCACGATCATAGGTGGTCTCATCAGTCCATGCTCCTGCCGCTGTAGAATTTCCGTCAATTCCATCCGTGCCCGCCGCCGCGAAGGTAATCCGGGTGCCGCGAATTTTTTCCGTCATCAATAGTGCGAGGTGCTGATTCCGGCCTCCTGTACCGTTTCCTTCGATTCGAATCGTAGTTTCACCCCCGAAGACGAGAACCGTGCCGGCGGCCTCCATGTTGATTTCTTGAAGGATTCTTTTCGCAGCCTCTTCAACCGTATCCTGAACGGTAGTTTCAGCGATCCGGACCGGATATTGCAGTTTCAGCGCCTGTTGTGCGGCTGCCCGCCGGGCGATGGAGTTAGAGGCGATGATCCGGTGAGGGATTGAGATCGATCCTGGTTTCGGCGTCTCGGGAATTGCGCCTTCAACGCCGGATTCAATCGACGTTCGAACGTCCTGCGGGACGCTGTTCCAGATTCCGAAACCGGTGAGCACATTCTTCGCATCTAAAAATGTAGTAGGATCCGGGTAGAAAGGCCCCGATCCGATCGTGGCCGGGTCGTCTCCCGCAACATCAGAAATCACCAGAACAGAACAGTTCACGTGGTCCACAAGTCGCGCGAGTTGTCCGCCCTTAACGGAAGATAAATGCTTCCGTACTGTATTTATTTCCCGTATTGCAGCCCCGGATCGAATCAGCATCTCATTCACTTTCATCTTGGACTCACAACTGACCGAAGGAAGTGGTGAAACGCATAGCGCAGAAGAGCCTCCGGATAGGATGACCAGAAGAGTAGCGTTCGGCGGAAGGTCTCGCAACCATTCCGTCAACCGGCGCGTTGCCTCAAAGCTCCTGTGATCAGGAATCGGATGTGTCCCCAGATGAACTTTCAGGCGCCGATTTGAATCGTCATATGGCGATAGTACGAAATAGTCTTGCGTTGAAACCAGATTTAGAACGATGCTTACCGAATCGATCGACGCCTTTCCGAGAGCTAACAGATATCTGCCGGGAGACTCTCGCCAGGATTGAATCTCAGGAATGGATTCGGTAAACAGTTGCGGAAAAAGATGAGCCGGACGAACTGCGCTGATTCCTGCTTCAATAATGGTCAGTAGATCGGAAGAACGGCTCACCGGATCAT
>Ga0247727_10018521_pt1 | contig 10933 bp, 10 predicted proteins | sample WisWelCaveWW1625_FD_202498 | JGI IMG/M metagenome (GOLD analysis project Ga0247727, IMG submission 202498) | Biofilm microbial communities from Wishing Well Cave, Virginia, United States - WW16-25 | ecosystem: Environmental > Aquatic > Deep subsurface > Groundwater > Cave microbial mat | place...
GCGGCTTGGCACTATCGCCATCGTCCAAACGCTTCAAGCTTGAAGCGCCGGCGTCAGGGCCAACCACCAGAGGTCGTGGCTCTCGCCGACAAGGCGATGCACCGGCTGCACGTCGCTTCAACCGCCTCTCGAGTTGCTCGCGGCTTTCCATCAGGGCCCTCCTTCCGCTACGCCGGCGAGTCGCCGATCGTGTCCTCGAGCAGGCGCAGGATGCGCGCGCCGGCGGCCTTCTGGTAGGGCTTCGCGTAGAAGTCCTCGAGCGGCAGCGGCGGGTGGATCTTGAGCGAGCACTGCTTGAACAGCTTGCCCGGGACCTGCTTGTGGAGCAGCAGCTCGCGGAAGCCCTCGACCCGCATCGGCAGACCCACCGCCTTCGTGTTGTGGAGCAGGCGCATCACCCCGGAGCGGATCGGCGCGCCCTTCTTCGTGGTGCCGGCGGGGAAGTGCAGCAGCCAGCCGTCGTGGATCGCCTCCTCGACGCGCGCGACGCCGTCCATGTCCACCGAGCGCCTCACGTCCTCGCCCGCCTCGCGGAAGCTGCGCCTGAAGGTCACCCCGCCCGCTAGCGTCATGAGCTTGGTGAGCAGATTCTGCTTCATCGTCTCCTCGGCCGCCGAGAAGCGCACGATCGGGCTCTCGAGCGGCATCTGGTGCCGCACGTAGACCAGGTCGAAGAAAGCGATCGCCTCGAGAAAATAGGTCTGGTGGTTCGCGAGGAACACGACGTTGCGGCGCGGCAGCTCGCGCAGCACCTCGTCGCCCTCGACGTGGACGTCGTTGAGGATCGCGAAGTAGGGGACCGTGAAGCCGACGCCGAAGCCCGCCAGCAGGCCGCGGCGCAGCCAGCGGCCGAGGAACGTGCGGGCGACGACGGTCTCGGCGAGAGCGGGCGCGCGGGACGACGGAGCTTCGGCCGAGTCTGCGTCTCGCGATCCGGCTCGGGTCAAGGGGCCTCCTGACGCGCTGCGTCCGGAATCATATACTCGCGCGAACCCGCCACCGGAGGAACCCGATGCGTCGAGACGGAACCGCCCTCGCCACCCTCGCCCTCGTTCTGCTCGCCGCCGCGGTGCCGCGGGCGTCCGGGGGCGAGGCCGCGCGCCTGCGCTTCGCGGTGCGCTTTCCACAGTCGCTCGCGGCGGGCCCGCTCGACGGCCGGCTGCTCCTGCTGCTCTCGACCGATGCCTCGGCCGAGCCACGTTTCCAGGTGCGTGACACCAACGTGCCGAAAAGCCAGCAGGGTTTCGGGATCGACGTCCTGGCGTGGAAGCCGGGCGAGGACGCCGTGATCGACGGCCGCGTGCTCGGGTTTCCTGCGGAGAGCCTGGCGGACGTAGAGCCCGGCCGCTACCGGGTCCAGGCGCTGCTCCACAAGTACGAGACGTTCCGGCGTGCCGACGGCCACGTGGTGAAGCTGCCCATGGACCGCGGCGAGGGCCAGCAGTGGAACCGCGCACCCGGCAACCTGCTCAGCACGCCACAGGAGATGGCCGTCGACCCTTCGCGCGACGCGACGCTCCACATCGAGCTCGACAAGGTCATCCCCGAGATCCCCGCGCCCGCCGACACGCGTTACGTGAAGCACATCCGGATCCAGAGCGAGCGCCTGACGAAGTTCTGGGGGCGGCCGATGCACCTCGGCGCTGTGGTGCTCGTGCCGCACGGCTACGACGAGCATCCCGAGGCCCGCTTTCCGCTCGCGGTGTTCCACGGGCACTTCCCGTACACGGCAGGTGGCTTCCGCGAGGCGCCACCGGATCCCAGCCTGCCCTGCGAGTACTCCGACCGCTTCCGGCTCGATTGCTACAACCGGATCCAGCAGGAGCTCGCGCATCAGCTCTACCAGGACTGGACGGCGCCCGGCTTCCCGCGCTTCCTGGTGGTGGAGATCCAGCACGCGAACCCGTACTACGACGACTCGTACGCGGTGAACTCCCAGAACCTCGGCCCCTACGGCGACGCGATCCAGTACGAGCTCATCCCCGAGATCGAGCGGCGCTTCCGCGGCATCGGCCAAGGCTGGGCGCGTTTCATGTACGGCGGCTCGACGGGCGGCTGGGAGGCGCTCGCGGTGCAGGTGCTCTACCCGGACGAGTGGAACGGCTGCTGGGCGGCCTGCCCCGACCCGATCGACTTCCGCGCCTACATGACCACCAACATCTACGAGGACACGAACGCATACTGGGCCGTGGGTCCCTTCGGCCGCGTGGAGCGGCCCGGCCACCGCAATTGGCTCGGCCACGTCTCCGCGACGATCCGGGACATGAACCGCGCCGAGCTCGTGCTCGGGACGAAAGGCCGCTCCGGAGGGCAGTTCGACATCTGGGAGGCGGTCTACTCGCAGGTGGGGTCGGACGGCTATCCGAAGCGGATCTGGGACCGCACCACGGGCGTCATCGACCCGGCCGTGGCCGCGCACTGGCGGGAGAACTACGACCTCGGCCACATCCTGCGGCGCGACTGGTCGAAGGGCCTCGGCCGCAAGCTCGCGGGCAAGATCCACCTCTACACGGGCGACATGGACAACTACTACCTCAACAACGCCGTGTACCTGGTCGAGGAGTTCCTGAAGAGCACGAGCGACCCGCCGTACGGCGGCGAAGTGGACTACGGCGACCGCGCCGAGCACTGCTGGAACGGCGATCAAACGCGGCCGAACGCCTACTCGCGCCTGCGCTACATCCAGATGCACGCGCCGAAGATGCTGAAGCGGATCGAAGCGAGCGCCCCAGCGGGGGCTGACACGAAGAGCTGGCGCTATTGACTAGCGTTTCCCCTCGAGGAGCGGCGCGAGGCGCGCGCGGAGGCGGTAGCCGAGCGACTGCCGCTCATTCAGCCCCTGGATCTGATCGAGGATCGCGCCCTCGCCGTCGGCCACGCCTGAGGCGCCGCCGAGAATCGCTGCGAGCACGAGCCCAGCGGGCAGCATGGGCGGAAGTCTAGCAGCCTCGCTGCTTCGCAGGGGACGGGGCTCTTTGTCTGCTCGAGCACGTCGAGGTCGCCGTCGATGGTGTGTGACGACACGCCGAGCGAACGCGCCAGGTCGGAGACGTTCAGTTCAAAAATACAAGGTGAATGTGTGGCTGCCCGCGGGGTCTCAGCGCACGAGATCGGGTAGCGGGGGAGCGGCTTTCGGCGAGGCTTTCTGGAAGTCCTGGCCCAGGAGCGCGGCGACCGTGGCGGCGAGCTGGGACTGCGTCGCCTCGACGCCTTCACGCAATCCGAGCGCCGGCGTGTGCGGCCCCATCACCGCCATCCAGATCGGCTCGGCCGCGGGCACCTTCTCGCCGTGATCGGTCCAGTCGAGGGGAGTCGAGCCACGGCCGTGGTCGGTCGCAAGAACGAGCGCGGTTCGCCCGCGATACGCCGGCAGCGACTGCGCCTCCTCCCACAGCCGGCGTACGAAGCGGTCGGAGCGCCAGGCGGCGTCGAGGTACAGGTCGTAACGCCGCCCGTGCGCCCACTCGTCGGTCTCGCCGAGCATCACGTAGAGGACGCGGGGCTGGCGCGTGCGCAGGTACTCGAGTGCCCCGTTCATCGTCGGCGCATCGAAGCGCGCACCGGCCCAGTAGCGTGGAAGGTCGTCCGTGAAGGCGTTCAGCAGCCGATCGCGGTCGCTCGCGGGCCCCAGCACCGCGGGCCCATCGCCGTTCACGTGCAGGCCCGAGCGGTCTGCGGCCACGATGAAAGGCAGCACGTCCCAGCTCCCGAAGGCCGCGACGCGGCCCTCGAATCCGGGCCGGCGGTTCAGCCATTCGAGCACGGTCAGGTTCGGGTTCACGTTCTTGTCGTTGCTGTCGACGCGCGCGTCGGCGAACCCCGAGAGCATCTCGTTGTAGCCCGGGTAGGAGAACCACAGGCCGTTCGTGATGCGCACACGGCTCTGGCGGGAGGCGTCGCCCAGGATCTGACCCTCACGGGCGACGACCGTCCAGATGAACGGCAGCAGCGCCTCGCGCCGCGCCTCGGGTGTCGGCAAGTCGAAGCGCGCCGCCAACGGCTCCGGCTTCGCGACACCGCCTTCTTTCTTGGTGTTGAGCGAAGCGTCGTAGCCGCCGAACATCTCCTGCCAGCGGAAGCCGTCGAAGGTCACGACCAGGACGTTCTCGACCGGCGCGCGATCCGAGCGGTCCTCCGCGCGGGCCCCAGGCGCGGCTCCGCTACTCACGAGGCACGCGGCAGCGAGCAAGGCCAGGCCCCACGCGTTCCGCCGGCGGGCCGCTGGTTTGGTCCACGCCAGACCGTGCCTCATGCGAGGTGCAGCTCCTTCATGAGCGCGGCCTTCAGCGTGCGGCACTCGGCGTCGAGCCGCGTGCGCGCCGGGGCGACCGCCTCGCGGTCCTTCGCCTGCCCGACGAGCTCCAGGTAGAACTTGATCTTGGGCTCGGTGCCGCTCGGACGGATCGTGAGTCGGGCGCCGTCCTCCGACTGGAAGGCCAGCAGGTCCGATTGCGGCAGCCCGGAGGGCCGCCGCTCCCCGCGCACGATCTCCTCGCAGTTCACGCCATCGAGACGGCGCAGGATCGGGCTCGTGCCGATCCGCTGCGGCGGCCTCTTGCGCAGCGCCGCCATCGCGGCGTCGATGCGCGCACGGCCTTCCGCCCCCGGCAGCGTGGCCGACCACTGGACCTGGTGCGAGAGGCCGTGGGTCACCAGCAGCTGGTCGAGGCGTCCCAGCAGCGTCTCGCCGCGGGCCGCGAGGTGTCGCGTCAGCTCGGCCATGCGCAGCGCGGCGCCGATGCCGTCCTTGTCCCGGACGAGCGGCCCGACCGAGTAGCCGAGCGCCTCCTCGTAGCCGAGCACGAAGGCGATGCCGTCGCGCTCGGCGCGCAGCGCCGCGTCGGCGATCCACTTGAAGCCGGTGAGCGTCTCGCGATACTGCGCGCCGCGGTCGCGCGCCATGCGTGAGAGCAGGCTCGACGACACGACCGTGGTGACCACGAGCTTCGGCCTTCCGCCCGTGTCGGCGTGCTCGAGCGCGTCGTCGGCGAGCAGCACGCCGATCTCGTTGCCCGAGAGCATCCGGTAGCCGCGGCCTGACGGGTCGGGCACGGCGGCCGCGAGCCGGTCGGCGTCCGGGTCGTTGGCCAACACGAGCTCCGCGCCGGTCTCCACGGCGAGCGCGAGGACGCGGTCCATGGCCCCCGGCTCCTCGGGGTTGGGGAAGGAGACCGTCCGGAACGCGCCGTCGGGATCTGCCTGCACGGGCTCCGCGGCGACGCCCTCGAACCCGGCCCGGGTGAGCGCGCGGATCGCGAGCCGGTGGCCGACCCCGTGCATCGGCGTGTAGGCGATGCGGAGCGGCCTGCTGTCGCCGCGGTGCAGGGCCGCACGGGCGAGCCCGTCGAGATACGCCTCCTCGACGGCCGAGTCGTGCGCGTCCACGAGCGAGCGCAGGCCGCGCGCGGCCGCGTCCGCCGGCGCGGGGCGAGGGATGCCGTCGGCGCCCGGGGCCGCTTCGATCTGCCGGGCGATCGCTGTGTCGACGGGCGGAATGATCTGGCCTCCGCTCGCGAGGTAGACCTTGTAGCCGTTGTCGTAGGGCGGGTTGTGGCTGGCCGTGACCATGACGCCGCCCGCCGCCTGGAGGTGCGGCACCGAGAATGCGAGGAGCGGCGTCGGCACGGGGTCGGGAAACAGCCGCACGGGTATCTTCAAGCCCGCGAGCACCGCAGCCGCGTCCTCGGCGAAGCGCCGGCTGGAATGGCGGCCGTCGAACCCGATCACCACGCCGCGCTTTCGCGCGTCCGCCCCCGCGTCCGCGATCAGGTGAGAGCCGAAGCCCCAGGTCGCCTTGATCACGACCAGCCGGTTCATGCGCGCAAGCCCGGCCTCGACGCGCCCGCGCAGGCCCGCGGTGCCGAACTCGAGCGGACCGGCGAAACGGTCGGCGAGATCGCGCCGCGCGGCCTCGTCACCGCTCTCGGCGCGCTTCAAGAGGGCTTCGAGCTCGGCTCGCGTCTCGGGGTCCGGATCCTCGGAGAGCAGCGCGCGCGCGAGAGAGACGGGATCGCTCACCGCCGCATTCTAGCGCTAGGATGTGCCGTGCTCCTGGGCTCGAGGCTCAGGCCGCCTGGGTGCTCGCCCGGCGCAACAGAGGCCGGACGGCGGCCATCAGGATGAGCACGAGGCCAAACGTGCAGATCATGGCGGCCCCGGTCGGCAGGTCCAGCTTCACCGACAGGTAGATGCCGAGGGCCGACACGACCGTCCCCATCGTCCAGCCGATCGCGAGCCGCGGGCCCACGCGGTCGGCGTAGAGCATGGCGGCCACCGAGGGCACGATCAGGTAGCAGAACACGAGCAGCACGCCGGCGATCAACACCGACGAGGTCACCACGAAGCCGAACGACGCATAGAAGAGGAAATCCCAGAACCGCACCTGGAGCCCGTCGCGCTCGGCCTTCTCGTGGTCCATGGAGATCGCGAGGAACTGGCGGCGGAAGACGTAGTGGAAGACGCCGATGGCCGCGTAGAGGGCGGCGGTCTCGCCGACCTCGCCCCACGAGACGGCGAGGATGTTGCCGACCAGCATGTCCTTGAGGTGCTCGCTCTCCGAGGTGGCCTGGCTCATCGCGAGGATCGTCGCGGCCGAGGCTACGGCGTAGGCGATCCCGATGATCGCCTCCTGCGGGATGCGGGCGTGCCGGATCCGGATGGTCGAGAAGATCGCGGCCCCGATGAAGGTGAAGGCGAGGCCGGTCCAGTAGACCCAGGGTCCGTGCGGGTCCTGCCCGGTGAACGGGAGCAGGATCGCGATCGTGGAGCCGAGGGCTGCGATCTGCGCGAGCGAAAGGTCCACGAAGATGACGCCGCGCTCGACCACGTGCACGCCCAGGTAGGCGTGGATGCCGGTGAGGATCAGGCTGGCCACGAACGGGGCCGCCAGGAACCTGAGAACGTCGAGGTCCATGCTACTTCGCCCCCGTTTCCCTGATCGCGGCCACGAGCAGGCCGAGATCGTAGTCGAAGAGCTTGATGTAGTCCGTGATCTCCTTCTCGCCCCCGACCGAGGGCAGCATCACGAGCACCCTGGCGCCCGTCTCGCGCCCGATCGAGTGCGGCGTCTTCAGGTCGAAGTACGGCTCCACCAGCAGGATCTTCACGTTCTGTCGCTTCATCTCCCCGATCAGGTCGATGGTGTGGCCCGGCGAGGGCGGGATCCCGGGCCGCGGCTCGACGTAGCCGATGACGTCGAGGCCGAAGCGGTCCGTGAAGTTCGGCCAGGAGCGGTGGTAGGTGACAACCTTCAGGCCCTTGTAAGGTGCCATCAGGGCGTCCCAGCGCTTCTCGGCCTCGCCTAGGCGCCTGTCGAAGTCGGCATAGCGCGACGCGAAGTAGGCCGCGTCCGCAGGGGCCATCCGGGAGAGCTTGTCCAAGATGGCCTTCGCGACCCGCCGGCCGTTGCCCGGGTCGAGCCAGTAGTGGGGGTTGCCGAGCGGGTGGACGTCGCCCATCGCCCGGGTGATCTGGGTGGTCGGGATCTCGAGGATCCTCGCGGTGAGCGAGGCGTCGAGATACCCGTCGGCACCCACCTGGATCCGCGCGTTGCGGCTCTGTTGGACGAGCGGCGGCAGCCAGCCGATCTCGAGCTCGCGGCCCACCGCGACCAGGAGCTCGGCCTTCGCCAGCTTCAGGATGAAGCTGGGTTTGGCTTCGACGTAGTGCGGGTCCTGGTAGCCGCGCGAGATCGACTCGACCTTCACCCGGTCGCCGCCGACCTGGCGCGTGAGGTCGGCCAGGTCCTCGGTGCTGGCCACGACGTTCAAGGCGGCGCCGGCCGGCGGAACGGACGCCAGCAGGGCGAGTGTGGCGATGCTCAGGAGGCTCATGGCGACCTCGATCAGAAGGGATGGGCGCCGTGGGCGCCGATCGCGAACAGAAACTGGAACAGCAGCTCGTTGACCGGGCTGTCGACGTCGGCGAAGCTCGTGCGGCGGTACTGGGCGCGGACGAGGCTGAACTCACTCGGCTTGAAGGTCAGGATGAACGAGCCGCCCTTGTCCCGAAGCCCTGGGGCTTCCGCGCGCTCGGAGTTGTCGTAGCGCAGGCCGGCGGTGAAGCGGCGCGCGAACTGGTACTCGAGGTAGCCGTAACCTCCCACGGCATCGAGCGGGCCGTCGGCCGTGCCGGTCCGGCTCCACGCCAGCTCGCCCCGGGCGAGGAAGTGTGTGTAGATCGAGCGGCGCAGCGGTTTCCAGCGGAGCGTGGCGTCGACGCCCAGCAGCCGCGTCGTGGCGTCCTCGGTGACGCCGTTGTGGCCGTACGCGATCGAGCCGCCGAGGTCGACGTTCGTGGACTCGCCGAGGTCCCGGTACGCGCGCAGATGGCCGACGTATGCGAGGTCTCCGCGAGTCGGGGCCTTGAAGACCTCGGAGTTGCCCTGGTAGACCTGCCCGGTCGCCTCCAGGAACAGCCAGGAGTTCGGGATCAGGCGGGCGACCGAGATCCCGGCGTCCGCGAGGCCGTCCTCGCCGCCGGTGATGTTCTGCGTCACGAGGGGCCGGTCGATGAACGGGAGCGTGTGCGCGTGTTGCCCGTTCAGCTTGCCGAACGCGTCGCGCATCTTCCCGACCTTCGTGAGCAAGCCGCCGGGCAAGGTCGGGAAGGTGATGTAGCCCTCCTCGAGCGCCACCTCGTCCGGCCCCAGCGTGACGAAGAAGTCGGCCCGTGCGTACGGGTCGACCACCGCCTGGAAGGAGAGCTCCGCCTCCTGCATGTTGAGCGACGGCTCGCCGCCTCCCGGCGATTGCCCGGCAGCCCCGACGAAGTTGCCGATCGCGGCAATGTCGGGGTTGAAGATCTTGGAAGCACCCGCCGCCTGCGGAGCTGGGCTCGGCGCGAGTGCGGCTGCTTGCGCCTGCGCCCCCTCGAAAGCCAAGAGCCGAGCCTCGAGGGCGGCGATCCGGGTGGCGTAGTCCTGGCGCAGGCTCTCGAGCTCACGTCGGAGCTCACCGACTTCGTCACCGACGGAAGACGCCGTCGTCCCGACCGGCGGGCCCTGCTCGGCAGCCGTCACGGCGGCCGGGAGCGCGAGCACACCGCTCGCGGCCAGGAACAGGCCCGGCACGAAGCAAACGCAGCAACGCATGATTGCCCTCGCGAAACCGATTGAACCCGAGTCGAGCCGGGAGTAGCACCCGCGCACGACGACGCGAGAGCGCCCGGCGGAAACGTCCAGTTTGTGGCTCGGTTCAGGCGGGCGGCGGGCCGCGCGACGAAACGCTCTCCGGGGCCGCGTCCTCGCGCGCCGGGGGCGGTGCCGGAACGACACGGTCGACCACGACGACGGCTCTCGTCAGGAAGAAGCTGACCGTGACGACCCCCGGGGTCCGCAGCCGGAGCAGGCAGGCGTTGCAGTGCGTCTCCACGACGCACCCGTCGTCCGTGTGCGAGAACGACGCTTCCAGCATCGCCCCGGTCAGGCCCAGAAGGGCCAGAACGGCGGCGGCGAGGAGCTTTCTCGGGGCCATGCGCAGGATCCCACTCTATACCGAGAGCGCACCGGCAGGTCAAACCTGGCGCCGGCTGCGAGACGACGCCGTCTCGGGAGAGAATCGGGGCGATGCACATCCCCGACGGTTTCCTGAGCGCGGGCGTCGCGGCCTCGACCTGGACGCTGGGCGCGGGCAGCCTCGCGTGGGCGCTGCGCGCGGAGAAGACCCTGGCCGATCGCACGCCGGCGGGAACGCTGGGCGCGCTCGCCGCCTTCGTCTTCGCCGGCCAGCTCGTCAACCTGCCGTTGCTGCCTGGGACGAGCGGGCACCTCGTGGGTGGCACGCTCGCGGCGGCGATCGTCGGTCCCTGGCGCGGACTCGTCGTGATGGCGGTGGTGCTCGCGGTACAGGCGCTCTTGTTCCAGGACGGCGGGATCACGGCCTTCGGCGCGAACCTGCTGGCGATGGGGGGCGCGGGCGCCCTCGGCGGACACGCCGTGGCCGCGTTCGTCGCGCGCCTGCGCCCCGGAGTGCGCGGCCTGGTGGCGGGATCGGTGATCGGGGCGTTCGTGGCGACACTCGTCGGTGCCGCCTTCATCGCGATGGCACTCGCCGCCTCGGGCCTCTACCCGGCGACGCTGGCGCTGCCCGTGATGCTGTCGTTCCACGTGCCGATCGCGCTCGTGGAGGCCGCGCTCACCGGCGCGATCCTCGCCACGCTCGTACGCTGGCGTCCGGACATCGTGCGCGGCCTGCAGCGAGCGCGGGAGGGCCCGGCGCCGGCCCTCGGGTTGCTGGTCGTGGCGCTCGCCGTCGCGGCCTTCGTGGCGCCGTTCGCGTCGCCTTTTCCCGACGCGCTAGAGTCGGTCGCGGAGCGGCTCGGCTTCGCCGAGGCGGCACGGGGCCTGTGGCCGGCCCCCGCGCCCGACTACCCACTGCAGTGGCTCGCGCTCGGGCGCGCTTCCACCGCGCTCGCTGGCGTCGTCGGCACTCTCGCCGCGGCCGCGCTCGCCTGGGGGCTCACGCGCCGGCTCGCGGCCCCGCGAGGTCTGGAGCCGCACGGATGAGCCGTGCGCCGGAGCCCGGGCCACGGGCAGGGACGCGCCGGCCAGGCCTGTTGCTCGCCGCGGGTCTCGTCACCACGACTCTCGCCGCCCTCGCCCCCGCGGGGCTCATGGGAGAGCCCGTGCCGGCGCGCTCGTGGGTCCTGCGGCTCCTCGCGCTCACGGCGGGCGTCTTCGCGTTCCGCCGTGCCGGCAGCACGCTGCCGCAGCTCGCTCGCCGGATCGCGTGGCTCCTGCCGTTCGTACTGACGCTCGCGCTGCCCGCCGCGCTCGGCGCGCCGCCCGGCACGCGCCTCGCCGCCGCCGCGGCACTCGTGAGCCGGGCGCTCGCCGCGACCACGGCGGCAGCGGGCGTCGCGTTCCTGCTCGGTCCACTCGGTCTCGTGCGCGGCGCCCATTCTTTGCGCGTGCCCGAACGGCTCGTGGACGTGC
>Ga0247727_10018522_pt1 | contig 10933 bp, 2 predicted proteins | sample WisWelCaveWW1625_FD_202498 | JGI IMG/M metagenome (GOLD analysis project Ga0247727, IMG submission 202498) | Biofilm microbial communities from Wishing Well Cave, Virginia, United States - WW16-25 | ecosystem: Environmental > Aquatic > Deep subsurface > Groundwater > Cave microbial mat | place...
ACTGCAATGCGTTCGCCTTCTTCCCAGGAAGTTCCACCATTAAATCGCCAAACGCGATAATCTTTGTCCGCACCGTATGCGCCCAAATTCGTAAAAACCTCTGAGAATATGCCATTCGCGACAACGAGCGGCAAAGAAATAAGCCGATACGCCGGGCCGCCGCTGCCGCCCGGAAGTCCCACCGAACTGCCGGCTTCTCCAGCACGAATGGAAACCGGAATGGAGAAGAAATTCAGATTGCCGTTGCGCAGCGTTTGCTTATTGCCGGCGGAATCTTCGGCGACGATTTGATAATCGACGCCGCGATTGGTGACGAGCGTTGCCGGAATCTGCGCCAGATTATTTTGAAACGCCGCCTTGTTTTGATTGTCCCACTTCTCTCCGGCCTTGCGATAATAGAGCACAAAGCTTTTGACGCCGCTGCCGGCATCGGTTGGCGCGGCCAAACTGACGGCAACGGTTTGATTCAGCGAAGGTGTGGCGACACTCAATTGCGGTGTGTTCGTTGAAAAAGCCGGCGTTTGCGTATCGAGAAAAATCGACCGAAAGGCCGTGGCAATATTCCCGGCGCGGTCTTTGAATTGCGCTTGCAAGTCTTTCCGGCCATCGCCCGATGTGAGCGTGATCGGAATTTGGGTGCGGACTTGATTGACCGGATCAAAGAGTTGAAAACGTGTGAGATCGTTGTTGGTGAGATTGCCGATCAATCTAACCGAATCTGCCTCGGCAGCGGAAAGACGCAGCGTGACGTTCGCCGTTTTGGTGTAAGCGTCACCGGTCGCGATTTGCAAAACTGGATTTTGCGGCGGGCGGGTGTCAATTGTCATCTGCGCGGTTGGCGAGGCGACGCTCTCGACATCCGAGGCGTTTTTAGCATATACGCGAAAGAAATAGAAACCATCCGAAAGGGCTTGCGTAAAGGTGTAACTCGGCGCCGACAAATCAGGGATGGTCACAGCGTTGGCAAAATTGGAGGAAGCGGCATATTGCAAACGATAACTCACGGCGCCTTCGACTTGCGACCACGAGATGGTGGGGGTGTTGTCGTTCGTGAGTCCCGCAGGGAGTTGAATGGCCGGCGCTGCCGGAGCTTGGCCGACATTGACCACAAAACTATCGGTGGGCGAAACGCTTTCATTGCCGGCGCGATCAATGGCTGTGACACGCCAGTACCATTTCGCATCGGCCAAGACTGGCGTCGTGTAGCTCGGATTATCCGAAGCAAACACGCTGTCGCGCGTGGTAGTGACGCCAGAGAAATTTCGGGCTTGAGAAAGATGAACACGATAGCGGTCAACACCGCTGGTGGCGTCGGTTGATTTTGTCCAGGATAGGATGCGTTTGTTCGGTTGGCCAGGCACGAGTTGAGGTACTTGCTTGGCTGGAACCGATGGAGATGTTTCGTCGAGGGTTATGCTCGCTTGGAGATTGTTCGAAAAGTTGTACGAAATGTCGCTGAATTTCACGTAGATGGTTTTGAGGCCATCGCCACCGGAAAGTTTAAAGATAGGATTTACTTGATAGGCTTGTAAAGTAGAATTGTTAAAAGTCGGGGTTTCTGCCAGTATCATGGAATCGGCGGCATCAGCAATCAGAGTTAATTGAATATTTCGTTGCTTAGTAAAAGCAACTCCGTCATTAATTTTTATAGATATAGCGCCGGGTGGCGTTGTATCCAGAGTTTGGAAATAAACGCCATTGGCTGTAGCCGCATAAAGACGATTTAATTCCGGTAAATAGGCCAGCCCGTTTATCTTTTTTTCACGCAGACCGGCATTAAGTGGAAGCCAGTTATTGCCCTCATCCGTGCTGCGAATTATACCATTGCTTGACACCGCATAGAAAGTTTTATCTACTGAAATGATTGTTGGCACAATGCCGTTATTTGTCGATGAATTAGTCGGCGCCCAATTGATGCCATCAAAACTTTTAAATGTGCCTGATGTCGTTCCTGAATAGATCGTTCCCCCGACTGAAATCAAGACCATCACGGTCTTATCATTCATCGGCGCAGTTGCCTGTATCCAGGTGGAACCTCCATCTGTGCTACGGAATACGCCATGATTATTTGTTCCGGCATAGAATATTCCGTTTACGGAAATGATCTTATTTAAATCCTTGTCAGCAAGTGGCGGATTGACCATTGTCCAATTGACCCCGCGATCGATGCTCCAAAATACTCCAGTTGTGGTTTCCACAAAGGCTTTATCATCTACCGAAAAAAATTTTTCAATAGACTTATCATTCAATGGAGGATTGGCCCTCTGCCAACTATTGCCGCTGATTTTTCTAAAAAATAAACCTTCTCTTGAATTCACATAGACGACGCTATCCGTTGCAAATAAACCCTCAATGTGAGTACCATAGCCGATAGGGGGCGCTCCTAAACTTTGCCAGGTTATGCCCGCATCGTTGCTAAAATAGACGAAAGACGGAATACCGCCTGGGGTTATACTGTTGGTATTAGCATATATTTTGTTGCCGGCCAAAAACATGCGAGCAACAGCGCCTTTCAATTGATGAGACCACTGAAATCCTCCGTCAAGACTTTGAAATATGCCCAATCGCGGTGCAGTATCCTCGCGCTCAAGACTGGCGGTGGAAGGTTTAAGCGCAAGTATAAAATTGCGATCGACGATCAGTTGTTGGCAATTAACCGTCGTTATTAAAGTGCTGCTGTTCGATTGAAGCCAGTTAAGCCCTCGATCAAAGCTTCTGAAAATGCCGTTATTCGTCCCTGCGAAGAGAACTCCCGCCGCGGAAATAACGTCATAAACGATTTTATCAGTAAGAACGTGCCCCGATTGAACGCCGGAAAAAAATAATCCATCACTTTCTCCAACCGGATTCGTGCCTCCGGTCGGCTTCTTTGTCGTTCCAGTATATAATGTTCCATCAATGGATTTAATAAAAGTTACGTTGATCCTCCCTATAACGGCGGTCCAGGTTACACCGCCATTATTGCTCACATATAAGCCTCGATATTCGGGATGCAGAGAAAAATTATCAATACCGATAAATCCGGCATAAAGCTTTCCTCCCGTCAAGATCATACTTTTGACGGATATCGTTCTTAACCCTAAAAATGCAAGCTGGCTTTGAGTCCAGTTAGCCCCGCCATCCAAGCTGCGAAATATTGCATCACCCGTGCTGGCATAAAGTGTATCATGTGCAGCAATTAAAATGGCAATCGGCTTATTGGGTGTGGGCATATTGACCGAACTCCAATTGCGGCCTCGATCACGGCTTCTGAAAATATTTTCAGACGTAGAATCGGTTACGGCATACAGCGCGCCGCCTCCGGAAGTTAAAGTGCGCACCAATTTATTATTTAAAGGCGCATTGGCTTGAATCCAAATACGGCCGCCATCAGCGCTGCGAAATAGACCGTTATGAAGCGTGCTCGCGTAAAGCGTGTCGTTAAAAGCAAAAAGGTCCGTCACCGTGCCCACATTAAAAGGCCAATTCGGTCTGCTCCAAACGGTTCCGCCATCGCTACTCGTGAAAACGCCGTCGCTGTTAACCGCAAAAAGTGTCGAGCCGAGCAATATCATTTTATACAGTCCGGCGTCAAATGGCGGCGTGGCCAGCTCCCAGGTTAAGCCAAAATCCAAACTCTGAAAGCTGCCGGCATAAATAATGCGATTATTGATCGGGTTAGCGATAAGCCTGCCAATGGTGCTTGGTCCAAGCGAGGGGCCGAAGCTTTCCCACAATCCTGGAGTTGGGGCAAGAGTAAAATTTAGAGCCTGTGATGCTCCTGGTATTTGAGCCGAAACAATTTCAAAAACCGCAAATACCATGAAACATGCAATCCCCCGCGCAATCTGAAAAAATGGCCTGCACTTCATTTTGGCCTCCGCGATTTACGAATTTGGAATTTTATTTTCACTTCTCTCCGCTTCACGGAAACTCCGGATGGCTCGCCAGCGGCTCCGGTGGTTTCGTCGTTTCTTTTCCACCGAGAAAATACACCGCGCCACCCGCAAGCGCGCCAGCCGTGCCGGAGAGAAACCACCATTTGCGATAAAACGGTTTTTTGATCGCCTCGAGTTTTTCGGAAAGCCGAAGCTCTTCCGGACCGAGTGCAATGTCGATGACTTTTTCGGCGTAAGTGTAACCGGCTTTTTTCAACAAGAAGCGATAACTGCCCGGCTCGAGATAGATCGCACCTGGGGCAACGCCTTTGGCTTCGCCGTTAATCAAGATGCCGGCTTCCTCGAGCTTGTTCGCAAGATCAATTTGCACGCGCACCGCGGTTTGCGTCAGCTCCGGTTCCCACGCGGCCACTTTTTTCGATTCCACATCCAAAGCTTTTTCAACGGCGCGATAACCTTCCTTGAAAACTTGCACATAATGCCGTCCGGGCAAGGCTTCTTCAAAACGATACGGCGTTCTGGCATCCACCAACACGCCGTCGATGCGCAGACTCGCGCCCTCCGGCTTGGTTTTAATGAAAAGCGTCCCCGGCACCGGTTTCACTTGCGAGACTTTCAGGCGATAGGCGCGTTTGGCGCGGAGATTGATGATGTCGGTTTTCACCGGCAAATAGGTGGGCGCACGGATGGTGAGAATCTGGCGGCCCGGCTCGACCACAAGCTGCCATTCACTGGCGCCGCGCGGCCGGGCTTCGAAAATCCGGCGCGTGCTCTCGAACTGCAAATCCGGCACTTCGGAGACGATGATGAGCGCCGATTGCGTTTCACTGCGCACGACGACAGTCAAAGATTCCGGCTCGCTCACGGTTAGCTCGCCGTATTTTTCCTGGCCCCAAACCGTTTCGCCGGCCAAAAGGCCAAGCAGAATGAATACAGATCGAAGCTTCATGAAAGCCTCCAATGACGTTTTACGCTTTACGTTTTACGCCTTCGTTTTATCCTCTATTTACTGTACGCTGTAATCCTGCACCCAGATTGCTTTTTTCCCGGAAAATTGTTCCGGCAGACGCGGGTAGGTTTCCTTTGAATTCACCCCGTAATAAACATCGCTCTTGAATTGAAAGACGCCAAGAACATTTTGCTCATCGTAGACAAAAACATAGCAACCTTCCAGAGAATCAAAGTCTTTTTCTTCTCCGGCGGCGATTTGCATGTCTTGCTGATAGGCTCGCAGCTTTGTCTGCAAGGTTTTGGTGTCCGTAATGCCGGCTAATTCCATGATCAAAGGCGAATGCGTTGGGCGCTTACTTTTAAGTGAATCACCCGCAGCGGGCGGGGCGGATTTTTCCGGCAAAGCCGAAGTCTCCAAAAACTTGTAGACTCCCCAAGCCACACCTAAAACGATCACTGAAACGGTTAGAGGCAAAGTTTGGCGCAGCCAGGGACGTTTTTTTTCGCCATTGGGTTTTGGGGGCGGCAAAGGCGGCGCCGGAACCGGCTTTGGTTTAGGCGGCGGAATCGTTTGCGTTTCGCGCTCAAACTGTGCAATCGCGTTCAGCATTTCCTCGGCGCTTTGAAAACGTTGCTCCGGCTTTTTTGCCAGCGCGGTCATGACAATCGCCGATAGGGCTTTGGGTATGCTAGGCTTGACGTGGTGTGGAGGCAAATATTCGTCCTGAACAATGAGCTTGATCAAGTCAGCCTGTGCCGTCATCTCAAAAGGCAAGCGGCCGGTCAAAATTTCGTAGAGCACAATGCTCAGTGAATAAATATCGCTTCTCCGATCAATCGGGGCGACGCCGATGAATTGCTCAGGTGACATGTAGTAGGGCGTTCCAGCCCAAATGCTCGGTTTGGCGGGATCCAAACCTTCCTGAATTTTGGCCACGCCGAAATCCATGACCTTGACGACGCCCTGCTGTGTGAGCATGACGTTGCTCGGTTTGATATCGCGATGAATAATCTGAAACTGATGCGCGTAACCGATGGCGGCCAACATTGGCTTGAAGATGTGCAGGGCCTCGCTATAGGGAAGCGCGCCGGAGCCTTCAAGTTTTTTGGCGAGCGTGATCCCATCTATAAACTGCATGACAATAAAAAAACTGCCTTCCAACTCCCCCAATTCGTAGACCGTCACGATGTTGGGATGCTCCAATTTCGCCAAGGCTTTGGCCTCGATCAGAAAGCGTTTGAGCAAGCTTTCATCTTTGATCAGATCCGGCCGCATCACCTTCAAAGCGACGGTTCTATCCAACTTCATATCCTGCGCTTTGTAAACGATGCCCATGCCGCCATCACCGAGGCGCGCCTCGATGCGGTATTTGTTGTTGATGACTTCGCCGATCATGGAGAATTCCCTTTTGCAAAATTTTTTTGCCGAGCCGCGCCCCATTCAACACGGAGACGCGGAGAGCACTGAGCTTCACGAAGATTCTTTTCCATTATGTTACATTTTGCGAACAAAATCAAGAAAAATCACTTGCTTTTTGCCAAATATTTCGTTAAGATGCACTCAGTTGTTATAAAACATTAACCAGCCGAGGCAGACGATCTTTGGCCTTTTTCCACACTTCGATGCGGCGTTTTGACATGAATCTGCTCGGACGACAACCGCGACCAACGCTGGGCTGCCTGATCGCCGGCCTGTTGGTTATGGGAACGCTTTCACCGGCAAGCGGGCAAACCTATCTCAATGTTCATGTCACCAACATCTCCATCTCCGGCGAGCTTTCCGCCCGCGGCTTGACGGCGGCGTTTCCGCATCCGATTCTGGCGACGATTTCGGTTACGGATTACAACGGCAATCCGGTTTTGGGATTGGCGAGCACCTCGCGTTGGCTGGCACCGCAGGAAATATCCGATGCCGGTGCGCCGGTCGCCGAGCTTTGGAAACGCGTGCTGGAATATCACCGCGACGAGCGCACGTTCCCGCCGAATCCGAATGTCTTCGATCAAATTCCGGTGCCGCTCTTCACCGAATTTCGCAAAAGCACGCCGTTTCCGACCAGTACGATGCTGGTGATGGACATCAGCGGCAGCATGATCGAAGAATTGCCAGACGCCAAAAACGGCGCGCTGGCTTATCTCGACGAACTGCGGCCAGTCGATCGCGCCGGCGTGATTCAATTCTGTTCCTTCATCAAAGATAGTATCGGCTTCACCAGCGAGCAAGCGCCGCTGCGCGCCAAAATCGCGGCGACCGATACCTGCACCGGAACGGCGATCTACGACGCGCTCATCTTTGCGATTCAGCAGACCAAGCTGGAGAAAACGCGGCGCGCGATTATCCTCTACACCGACGGCTACGACAACGCTTCGCGCGCGACCGAGCAAGCCGTGGTCGACAGCGCCAAAGCGTACAAGATTCCCATTCACACGATTGCGCTGGGCGAAAGCGCCTTTCCCGACCCGCTGTTGAATATTTCGACCCAAACCGGCGGCCGTTTTTTTCAAACCAACAATTCCCCCCAATTCACCGACATCTACAAACAGCTTGCCGCCCTTACGCAAAACTTCTACATGCTGGCGTACAGCTCGCCCGATCCGGCCCGCAACGGCACGTGGCGCACGCTCGAGGTGACGGTTTGCGATACCCGCATGCGCCAGGGCAGCGGCACCGGCGACTATTTCATTCCCGGGCGTTCGCAGCCGCGCTTGACCGACTTGGCGGTGGCGTTGACCTCATTCACCGATCTCGCGGTGTTTGAAAATGGCCGGGCGGTCAAAGCCGTGCAGCCGGCCGATCGCTACACCTACCGGCTGCAGGTGAAAAATTTGGGAGGTGAGCGAGCGGAAAGCATTCGCCTGACTCAACTTTTGCCGCCATCGGTGAGTTTTCTTGAAGCGACGCCAACGCCGTTTTATATAAATGGAGATTCTTTACTCTGGCAAATCGCGCGGCTCGACGCCGGCGCTGCCGATTCCATCACCGTCACGGCGCAGTTTGCCGCCAACGCGCCGCAGAATTTGCAGCGGCTCATCAGCCGCCTGAGACTATCCGCGCGTCAGGATAACAATGCGGGAAACAATACCGCGCGCGATACCGTGCGCGCCGTTTTTGCGCCGCCAACGCCGGCGCAAAAAACCGACCTTGTGGTGAAACAGTTTACCACAACCGATTCGTTTGCCGTGAGCGGCGGCGATACGGTGCGTTTCGCCGCCAGCGGCGGAACGATTCGCTATCTCATCGCCATCGCCAACCCCAGCGCCGTCACCGCGCAAAACGTTCGCGTCACCAACTTCCCTCCCGATTCGGCGCGCGCCGGCGGCTTGCAACCGGCGCCGGCCAGCAGCGAGGCGGATTCGATTGTTTGGATCAATCCGAATTTGCCGCCGCAATCGCGGCGCCTTTTTAGTTTCAGCGCCGTCGTGTCGCCCAACATGCCGCCGGGAAAGAATTTGTTGATCAACACGGCGACGGCGCGAGCGGATAACGAAGATCCCGCCAAGCGGGACGATAACACGGCGATCGATACCGTCTACAATATCGTCAAGCCCCGTTCTGCGGGGCAAACCACGCTCGGTTTGAATTTAGCCTCGCGGACCGACACTTCAGTGGTGGAAAATGGCCGCCTCGTTAATGCAACCGAACCGGGGCGGCTTTACGATTATCACATCAACCTGCGCAATCTCGGGCCGGTGCAAGCCGATGGCATTCGCGTTCGCCAAATTCTGCCGGATTCCGTGCGCTACGTTGCGGCTTCGACAACGCCGGCGATCATCAGCAGCGATTCTCTGGTTTGGCAAATTGCTCGAATAGACGCCGGCAACCTCGACTCGATCAGAGTGACCGTGCAATTGGCGCCGCAAGTTCCGCCGGCGGTGACGAGCCTCATCAGCCGGGTTGATTTTTCCGCAGACAATGCCGCGCCGCGCTCCGCGACCGATACGGTGCGCGTCGTTATCCCGACGACATTTGCCGATCTCGCGGTGGCCCAATTCGTCAAAACCGATTCGTTTAGTGTTGTGGGAAATGACACCGTGCGCTTCGCGAAAAGCGGCGAAACGATTTTTTATCGAATCGTCGTGACGAATAAAGCCGCCATCACGGCGCGAAATGTTCGGGTCACTGATTTCCTGCCGGATTCCGTTCGGGCAAATGGTTTTCAACCTCCGCCGGCCGGCGCTGATGCCGATTCGCTTTTGTGGATCATCCCGGCTTTATCGGCGCGGACAGATACGAGTTTCATCTTCAACGCAACAGTCTCGTCAAACATGCCGGTGGGCACGAATTTGCTGATCAACAAAGCGGTTGTCAAAGCCGACAATGACGACCCGACAAAGCTCGAAGATAATACGTCTGTTGATACCGTTTACAATATCGTCGAGCCGCCGCCGAGCCAAACCGATCTCGCCATCGCATTAAATTCCCGCACGATCAGCACGATTGTCGAAAACGGCCGCATCGTCAATGCCGTCAAGCCCGGCGAGCCGATTGATTATAAAATTCGCGTGCGCAATCTTGGCCTGCAACAAGCGAGCAGCATTCGCGTACGACAATTGCTGCCGGATTCCGTCCGCTTCATTGGCGCATCAAAAGCACTTGCGGTGACAAGCAGAGATTCACTGATTTGGCAAATCCCGCAACTCAATTCCGGTGGCGCGGATTCGATTACGGTGACGGTGCAATTTGCTTCGCAAGTTCCGGCGACGTTGACGCGGTTGATCAGCCGCGCGGATTTGTTTTCAGCCAACGATAATTCCCCGGCGAACAATTCGGCTGTGGACACCGTGCGCGTGGTGATTCCGCCGCCACCAGCGACTGATCTGGCCCTCACGTTAAATTCGCGCACCATCAGCACGATAGTCGAAAATGGCCGTATCGTCAACGCCGTCAAACCCGGCGAGCCGATTGATTACAAAATCCGTGTGCGCAACCTCGGCCTGCAACAAGCGAGCAGCATTCGCGTGCGGCAATTGCTGCCGGATTCGGTGCGCTTTATTGGCGCGTCAAAAGCTCTTTCGGTTACGAGCAGAGATTCGCTGGTTTGGCAAATTAGCCAACTCAGCGCCGGCGGCGCGGATTCGATTACGGTGACGGTGCAATTTGCTTCGCAAGTTCCGGCGACGTTGACGCGGTTGATCTGCCGCGCGGATTTGTTTTCAGCCAACGATAATTCCCCGGCGAACAATTCGGCTGTGGACACCGTGCGCGTGGTGATTCCGCCGCCGCCCGCGACTGATCTGGCCCTCACGTTAAATTCGCGCACCAACAGCACAATAGTTGAAAATGGCCGCATCGTCAACGCCGTAAAATCCGGCGAGCCGATTGATTATAAAATTCGCGTGCGCAATCTCGGCTTGCAACAAGCGAGCAGCATTCGCGTGCGGCAATTGCTGCCGGATTCAGTGCGCTTTATTGGCGCATCCAAAGCTCTCGCGGTGGCAAACAAAGATTCTTTGGTTTGGCAGATCCCGCAGATCAACGCCGGCGACGCGGATTCGATTACGGTGACGGTGCAATTCGCTTCGCAAGTTCCGGCGACGTTGACGCGGTTGATCAGCCGCGCGGATTTGTTTTCAGCGAACGATAATTCCCCGGCGAACAACTCGGCGTCGGACACCGTGCGCGTGGTGATTCCGCCGCCACCCACGACTGATCTCGCCCTCACGTTAAATTCCCGCACCAACAGCACGATTGTCGAAAATGGCCGCATCGTCAACGCCGTCAAACCCGGCGAGCCGATTGATTACAAAATACGCGTGCGCAATCTCGGCCTGCAAGAAGCGAGCAGCATTCGCGTTCGGCAATTGTTGCCAGATTCCGTTCGCTTTATTGGCGCATCAAAAGTTCTCTCGGTGGCAAACAAAGATTCTTTGGTTTGGCAAATCCCGCAGCTCAATTCCGGCGGCGCGGATTCGATTACCGTGACGGTGCAATTCGCCGCGCAAGTTCCGGCGACGTTGACGCGCTTGATCAGCCGGGCGGATTTGTTTTCAGCGAACGATAATTCACCGGCGAACAACTCGGCGTCGGATACCGTGCGCGTGGTGATTCTGCCGCCACCTGCGACTGATCTTGCCATCTCGTTGAATTCTCGCACCAACAGCACGAT
>Ga0247727_10018523_pt1 | contig 10933 bp, 9 predicted proteins | sample WisWelCaveWW1625_FD_202498 | JGI IMG/M metagenome (GOLD analysis project Ga0247727, IMG submission 202498) | Biofilm microbial communities from Wishing Well Cave, Virginia, United States - WW16-25 | ecosystem: Environmental > Aquatic > Deep subsurface > Groundwater > Cave microbial mat | place...
ACCTTCCGACCTCCGGTGGGTTCGACGCGAGCTACGGCGGGAGCGAGGACGCGTTCGTAGCCAAGGTCGACGCGGCGGGGACCAGCCTGGCGTGGTCGTCGTACCTTGGAGGATCGGACCTCGACGAGGGCTACGCGGTTGCGGTCGATGGCGGCGGCAACGTCTACGTGACCGGATTCACAGTCTCGCCCGACTTTCCCTCCTCGGGCGGATTCGACACGACTTTCGACCCGAGCGGGGATGCGTTCGTGGCCAAGGTCGACGCGGTGGGAACCAGCCTGGCGTGGTCTTCGTACCTGGGAGGCAGCGACTTCGACGAAGGCTACGGTATCGCGGTCGACGGCGTCGGCGACGTTTACGTCACGGGCGACACGTTCTCTTTGGACTTCCCCTCCTCGGGCGGGTTCGACACGACTCCCGACGCGGCCGGAGAGGCGTTCGTGACCAGGGTCGACGCGGCGGGGTCGATTCTGACGTGGTCCTCGTATCTGGGGGGAAGCGACTCCGAGAACGGCACCGGCATCGTGGTGGCTCCCGGCGGCAGCATCTACGTCACCGGGTACACGTTTTCCTCCGACTTCCCGTCGTCCGGAGGGTTCGACACGAGCCTGGGCGGGAGCGCGGACGCGTTTGTGACTTTGATCTCCGACCTGTGCGGCAACGCCGCCTGCGACGTGGACGAGACCCCCTGCACGTGCCCCGCGGACTGCGGGGACTTTTGCGGCGACTGCTGCTGCACCGGCGCCGAGGACCCTGTGACCTGCTCCATGGATTGCCCCGGACTTTGCGGCGACGGGGTGTGCAACGCCCCGTGCGAGGATCTCGTCAACTGCGCGGCCGATTGCAGCGTCTGCGGCGATGGAAACTGCACCGGCCCGGAGGACACCTGCTCGTGCGCGGCCGACTGCGGCGACAACTGTGGTGACGGCTGTTGTACCGTCGGCGAGGCCCCGTGCACGTGCCCCGGCGACTGCATCATCAACATCTGCGGCGATGGCTGCTGCACGGTCGCCGAGGACTCCTGCAGCTGCGTGCTCGACTGCCCCGGGACGTGCTGCGGCGACGCATCCTGCGACCCGGGTGAGACACGCTGCGGCTGCCCCACCGATTGCATCGCCGACGTCTGCGGCGACCTCGGCTGCTGCGGCCCGACCGAGGACGCGTGCGGCTGCCCAGCCGACTGCGGCGCGGATACCTGCGGCAACGGCTGCTGCGGCCCGGCGGAGGACACCTGCGCGTGCGCCACCGACTGCGGGGACGCTTGCGGCGACTGCTGCTGCACCGGCGCCGAGGACGGCGTGACCTGCTCCACGGATTGCGCCGGCCCTTGCGGCGACGGGCTGTGCAACGCCCCGTGCGAAGACCTCGGCAACTGCCCGGCCGATTGCAGCGTCTGCGGCGACGCAAGCTGCACCGGCCCGGAGGATGCCTGCAACTGCGTTCTCGACTGTGCCGCGGTGTGCGGGGACGGCTGCTGCACGGGCGCGGAGGATTGTGCAGGCTGCACGTTGGACTGCGGCGGCTGCCCGGAGCCCTCCCCGGACATGATGTCGGACGTAGGCGGCGATGGGCAGATCACCGACGGCTCCGACGCTGCCGGTGACGGGCAGGTCACCGATGGTTCCGACGCTGCCGGTGACGCGCAGATTACGGACGGCTCCGACGCTGCCGGTGACGCGCAGATCACGGACGGCTCCGACGCTGCCGGTGACGCGCAGATCACCGACGGTCAAGAGGAAGCCGACGCTCCGGACGGCAACGACCTCGTAGGCTTCTCCCCGCCCCCCGACGACGGTTGCCAGTGCGCGACGGGGCAGGCGTCACAGCGGCGAGCGCTGCCGCTCTTGGTATCGCTTTTTCTGCTGCTTGGTCTGGGCTTCTCATCCGTCAAAGGTCCCGCCCTAACGCCCAGGAGGTAACCCATGGACGCAAAGCTTCGTGGAATGATGGCACTCGTGCTGGCGCTCGGCGCCTGTGAAAGGGACAGAAGCGCTGGCGATCCCCCGGCGATCGAGATCTGTGGTGACGCCGTCGACAACGATGACGACGGAGCGCTCGACTGCGCCGATACGGAGTGTGCGGACGACGCAACCTGCGCTGTCCTTGCGCGTTTCGGATCACTGGTCGGGACGGTCGTGGACACGACCGGCGACCCGCTGGCCAACGTGCGGGTCCACGTCGGAGCCAACGTCACGTTGACGGACGATGGCGGCCACTTCGTGCTGGTGAACCTCCCGGTTCCCGACGATCCCACGCTGGCCACGTTCGAGCGGCCCGGCTACGGCGGCCATACACGCCGGGTCCAGCTGCTGGCGGACCAGGTCGTGCAGATGCGCGTGGTGCTGAAGGCCGTGGACGTCGCCGTCTCGTCACAGGACCCGTTGGCCGGCTTCACCGTGACCATTGCGGACGACGTGCGCGTCATTGTCCCGCCCGGCTCCTTGCTCGATGACCAAGGCACGCCCATCGATAGTCCCGTGGACGTCGAGATCACCGTCGGCGACCCGACCGACCCGCTCGATGCACCGGTCATGCCCGGCGACTACATGTCCGACGAAGATGGCGGCACGCCGCTGGACTCGGTCGCGTTCGTCGACATCACCATACGGACCGAAACGGGCGCCGAGGTGAACCGCGTCGATCCCGATGCCCCGGTGGTGGTGGAGATGCGCATCCCGGACGCGCTGCAGGAGAGCACCACGCCGGGCGCGACGATCCCGTGGTGGCGCTTCGACGAGAGCGTGGGTTTTTGGCGGCGCAACGGCGCGGCCACGGTCTTCCAGGGGAGTACCAGCAGCTTGTGGACGCGCGCCAACGTCACGAACCTGGGCTGGTGGAACTGCGACTACCCGATCACGGCACACGGCTGCGTGTGCGTCGACGTGATTGATGGCGCGGGCGATCCGATCGTGGCGGCGCAGGTCGTCGCCTGGGGCGTCACGTACAACGGCACCAGCACACCCGTGTACACCGACGACAACGGCCGCGCCTGCGTGACGGTCAAGAACTCAGCGAGTTCGCCCGAGCAGGTCGACCTCTTCGTGCCGGTGGGCCCTGCGGGAGTGCCGTACGCCGGCAACCCAGTCGATACGCCCACGGTCGTGGCCTCGTGCCTACGCGACATCGACTGCCCGGAGAGTTGCGATGTCCTCCCCGAACCGATCCTCGTGGACCGCGCGGGCCAAGTCAGCGGCACCGTGACGCTGCGCAGCGGTGCGCCGGCTGTGGAACTGCTGGTATCAACCGACCACGGCTCGTCCACCACCACCGATGCGGCCGGCGCCTACCGGCTGCCCGTCTTCTTGGACATCCCGCTCACCGTGTTCACGATCGGCTACACCTCACCCGAGCTCGTGGCCACCGTTGCCGCCCCTGAGGTCGTCCACAATATTGCGCTTCCCAATCTTCCACCGCTGCTCGTTGATCTCTCGGTGAACGGCGTAGCACAGTCCCTTCCGGCGTCCGCCGGTGACGGGGTCTGGCAGCTCTGGGTGGACGTGGACGTGTCTGGCGGCAGCGCTCCGATCGAGTTCGACGCGACGGTCATCGATTTCGACGGCGACCCGGTCACCTATGTCTGGTCCGGCTCCTGCGATGACGGGGTTGCGACGATTCCGCTGCCCTGCGAGCCACCCGATGCGCCCATCACGACCTGCCAACCGCTGGACGCCTGCACCGAGATCCCCGATGGCAGGCGCGGCGATGTCATCCTGACCCTCGATGACGGGCACATCGCCGAGCCGATCCAATGGCACATCTGGGTGAAGGAATGGCCGGTGGTCCGGCCGGGCCTAGTGCGCGGAACCGTGACCTCGCTGCGCAGCGGGGCGCGGGCACCTGGGCTGTTCGTGGCGACCAGTCATAGCTCATTCGTGTACACGGACGCCGTGGGGAACTACAGCCTGCCGGTGTTCCTCGACGCCCCGATCACGGTGTCCATGTACCAGTATGATTACTATTCGCCCGAGCTGTGGGTCACGGCCGCGTCCCCGGACGTGGTCCACGACATCGCGCTCGACAACCTGCCGCCGCGGCTCGTCGACCTGTCGGTCAACGGCGTCCCCCAAGACATTTCCGGCACCGTGCTCGTGGACGAATGGAACGGGCGCTCCGTCGTGGTGCCCGACCTGAGCGTCCCCGTCCAAATCGAGGCGATCGTCATCGACGGCGACGGCGACGCCGTCACGTATGCGTGGTCGGGAATCTGCGACGGCGGTTCCGGCGATCCGATCCCATTGGGCTGCGTACCGTACGACGGGCCGAGCACGGCATGTGAGCCTCCGGCCTCGGCCGGTTGCAGCAGCCCGGCGGTGGGTTGGTACAACCTCTACCTCGACGACGGCTTCGACTGGGTTGGGTGGGCCTTCAGGCTGTCGGAAGGCCCGTAGTGCGGGCGTGCTCGTGGAGACGGCTAACTAGCTGAACTTGCCGCTGACGGCGAGGAAGGTGAGCTTGTCGTCGGTTTCGCGCAGGCGGCGGGCCAGGATGCGCACCATGTTCCAGAGCATCTCGTAGGCCAGCGTCCGATCGACGAACATCAGGTCTTCCATGTCGTTCTTCTTGATGACGAACAGGCGGCAGGTTTCGTGGACGCGCGCGTCCGCCGAGCGCGGCGCATCGTCGATCAGCGCCATCTCGCCGAAGCAGTCGCCGCCGCGCAGGATGGCGAGCGCCTCCTCTCCCATCCCCGCGATCTGCCGCCCGATGCGCACCGCGCCGTCGATGATGAGGAAGAACCGGTCGCCGGCTTCCCCTTCGGAAAACAACACCTCGCCGAGCTTGTGCGTCTCCTCGCTGCCGATGGTCGCCAGCCGCGCGCGGTGAAGCGGCGAGAGCCCCGAGAACAACGACGCTCGCGCCAGCATGTCCGCTACGGACTCGGGAGAGCTGGGGATCTGCGTGCTCATGCCATCACCCCGCCGCGCCCAGGAAGCGCTCGGCGTCCAGCGCCGCCATGCACCCGGTGCCCGCCGCCGTGACCGCCTGCCGGTAGACGTGGTCGGCCACGTCGCCCGCGGCGAACACGCCGGGCACGCTGGTCCGCGTCGATCCCGGCAGCACCTTGAGGTAGCCGACCTCGTCCATCTCGAGCTGGCCGCGGAACGGGTCGGAGTTGGGCTTGTGGCCGATGGCCACGAACACGCCGGTGCAATCGATGGTCCGCGTGCTGGAGTCGCGCAGGTCGCGCAGCCGCGCGCCGATCACCGCCTTGCCGTCCGGGCGGCCGATCACCTCGTCGATCGCCGAGTGCCAGACGAGCTCGATCTTGGGGTTGGTGCGGGCGCGCTCCTGCATGATCTTGGAGGCGCGCAGCTCGCCGCGGCGGTGCACCACCGTGACCTTCTTGCACATGCGGGTGAGGAACGTCGCCTCCTCCATGGCCGTGTCGCCGCCACCCACTACCAGCACGTTCTGCCCCTTGTAGAGCGGCCCGTCGCAGGTCGCGCAAGCGCTCACCCCGTAGCCCATCAGGCGCGTCTCGGACTCGATGTTGAGCAGCTTGGCGCTCGCCCCGGTGGAGATGATCAACGTGTCGCAAGTGAGCGTGTCGTTTTCGACCCAAACCGTGAACGGCCGGCGCGAGAGATCGACGCGCTCGATATTGCCTTCGATGATCCGCGTGCCGAAGCGCAGCGCCTGTTTGCGGAACAAGTCCATCAGATCCGGGCCCATCACGCCCTCGGGGAAACCCGGGTAGTTCTCCACGTCGGTGGTGATGGTGAGCTGGCCGCCCGGCGCCAGGTCGTTGAGCGGCCGGTCGATGGCGCCTTCCACTACGATAGGCTCGAGGTTGGCGCGCGCCGCGTAGATCGCGGCGGTCAGCCCGGCCGGCCCCGAGCCCATGATGAGGACGCGTCCATGTGCGTAAGGAAGGGCCATTGGCGGCAGTATATCGATTGACCGCCGCGGGGGCCAAATCCCATACTGGCCGCGTGCGGGCACGGATGATCGACGTCGGAGCCAAGCCGGAGACCGAGCGAATCGCCGTCGCTACGGGTGAGATTCGCATGGCGGCGGCCACGCTGCGGCGGATCGCCGCTGGGCGCGTGCCCAAGGGCGACGTGCTCGGTGTGGCCCGCGTCGCCGCCATCATGGCCGCCAAGCACACCCCGGACCTCTTGCCCCTTTGCCACCCGATCCGCCTGACCGGCATCGAGGTCGATCTGCGCGTCGATGCCAAGCGCAAGGCGGTGCGCATCGAGGCCCGGGTTTCCGCGCACGACCGCACCGGCGTCGAGATGGAGGCGCTCACCGCGGTGGTGGCGGCGGCGCTGTGCATCTACGACATGTGCAAAGCGCTCGACCGCGGCATGACGCTTGATGCGATCCGGCTCGAAGAGAAGCGCGGCGGCCGCAGCGGTCTCTGGACACGCTCGGCTTCGGCGGTCAGCGCACGTTCTGGACCACGACGCCGGTAGCCGGCGCCCGCGCCAGGGGGCCATCCGCGGTGAGCACGGTCGCGCCCGTTCGTCGGGCGGCGGCAAGATAGAGGGCGTCGTAGGCGGTCACGTTCGCGCGCAACGCCCACGCGTCCAGGAGAAGCGCCGCGTGGCCGAGCCGGCGGACGTTCCAGTGGCGCAGGTCGTCGATCGCCGCTCTTGCCCGGGGTTCGCCCAGCCGCTTCTCGAGGACGGCGCGGCGCAAGACGGCGAGCACCTCGGCGTCCAGCAGCTCCGGCGCCAGCAACATGGCGGAATCGAGCATGGGCGCCACGGCGCGCCCCATCGCCGTACGCAGCAGGTACTCGACCGCCACCGAGGCGTCCACCACGATCCTCACGATCCGAGCTTGTCGCCACGCTCGCTGCGCGCCGCAGCAAGCAGGTCGGCGGCCGGCACTCTCAGATCGACGGGCGCCCGGCGGGAGAGGCGCGCGACGAACTCTTCGTGCGAGAGCTCGCGAAGCACCGCTTCCAGTACGACGTCGCGTACGCTGCGCCCTCGGCGCATGGCGTAGCGTCGTAGGCGGCGGTGGATTGCCTCGGGCACGTTCTTGACTTGGAGGTTCGCCATGGCATGCTTATAGCATGCCATGGGCATGCCTGGCAACCCGGGCCACCCCGGCAGACGCGATTTCGCTGATTTTGCCCGGCCGCTCCGGGGCGTGGTACGCTTGCCGCGATGTTCCAGGGCGGCCTGCGGGACCTGGCGCTGACCTGCGCCACCTGCGGCATCGTCGCCGCCGGGGCTTGGACCACCTTCAGGGTCAGTCGGGCATCGGCCGGCCGCCAGCCCGCGCCCGTGGCGGCCATCGTTCCAGGTCCTTTGCCCGAGATCGATCCGCTCCGTGCTCCCTCGCCTTCGCGGACCGCGGCCGGAACCTTCCTGGGCATGCCGGACGAGGCCTTGATCGAACGCCTGCGCACCGCCGAGATCCGGCGCATCCGCATCAACCGCGGCGGCTCCAGCCTCTCGCTGCGCCTGCAGTTCGAGGACGGCTCCAAGGCGGCGTTCAAGCCGCGCCAGATCTTCGCCCACTCGATTCCACGCAAGGAGATCGCCGCCTATCTGCTCAATCGGGAGCTCGGCCTCAACGGCGTGCCTCCGGCCACCGCGCGCCTGGTGAGCCGCGCCGAGATAGTCGCGCGCCTGGATGCGCGTGATCGAGCGGACCTGCCGCGTATCCTGGCCGAGGCGCAATTCGAACCCGACGGGCGGCTGGCCGGCGAGGCGTCCTACTGGATCCCGGTCGTCCGCGATGCCGATCTGGAGGAACGCTCGCAAGTCGCACGTTGGTCGCGCTGGCTGGCGGTGGATGGGGTGATCGGACCGGCGGACGGCAACCATGCGAGGCAGATCTCGGCCATGGTGGTGTTCGACTTCCTGATCAACAACGCCGATCGTTTCTCCGGGGCGAACACCCTCGGAGACGAACGGTTGGACCGCCTGTTCTTCATGGACAACACGATGAGCTTCGGACCCGAGCCGCAAGGGCACGAGAACTCGCTGCATGCGCTCTGGCGCGTGCAACGCTTCTCGCGCCGCCTGCTCGATGCGACGCGCGCGCTGTCCGATGCGAGCATCCGGACGGCGCTGGCTGCCGAGCCCGACCCGCCCTTCCCGCTGCTGCTCGACGAGGAGATCCGCGGGCTGCTCGATCGCCGGGACTTCCTGCTCCAGCACGTCGCCGCGCTCGCCGCCACACACGGCCAAGACCGGGTGATCTGCTTCGAATGACCTGCGCGACCTGCGGATCTGCGCTCGATGTGCGCGCCCCCCTGGTGCGGGTGCGCGGGACCTCAGTCGTCGCCTTCTGCTCGACCGACTGCCTGGAAGGCCGCCTGCCCGAGCCCCCCGCCCCGGCGCCCGTCCCCAGCGAAGCCGCCCTCGCGGTCGCGGCGCCCGTACAGGTCCCCTTGCGATCACCCACGCCGGCGCGACGAACGCTGTTCTGGAGCGTGGCGCGGGTGTTCGTCGGCGCCACGGTCGCGGGCGCGCTTATCGGCGTGCTGATCGAGGCCGTGCCCAGCCGCCCGGAAACGGCCGCCGCCACGCCCGCCCCGCTTTCCGCCCCGGCGCCGGGCCCGCCCGAGCCGCCGCTGCGCGACCGTGCGCGTGCGGTGCTCGATCGCTTTTCCAGGGCGGACGACCCCGATCTGGCGTTCCAGGCGACCCTGGCCTTGGCCCGCCTGGGCGACCCGGCGGCCTTGGCCTCGCTGCGCGGCCTGGTCCCCGATGCGCACAACCCGCGCCGGTTCCGCGCGGCCGAATGGCTCGCCGGGCAAGGTGATGCCGGGGCGCTGGCCATGCTGCGTTCGCGACTGGCAAGCTCGCGGCGCGAGGAACGGGCGGCCGCCGCCCGGGCGCTCGCACAAGCCGGCGACGCGTCGGGCCGGGAGGGGCTGCGCGACCTGCTGCGTTCGCGCCTGACCCGGGTCGGGGCCGCCTGCGCTTTGGCGGCGCTCGGCGACGAGCAGGCCGTCGGTCTCCTGCGCGACGCGCTCGAGTCCGATGCGCTCGAGGCACGCGCCCGCGCCGCCGTCGCTCTGGGGCGGCGGGGCGACCGGGCCGCCGTGCCGGAATTGCGGCGCTTGCTCTCCGACCGGCGCTTCGAGGTGGGCGCGGCGGTCGCGCTGTCGTACGTCGCCGACTCCGAAGCCCGGCCGGCGCTGCTGCAGAGCCTGCGCCACTCGGCGCTGCGCGTCGAGGCGGCCGAATCATTGCTGCGCTTGGGAGCGGATCCCGGCGAGGCGCTGGCCGACGGGCTGGCCGACGCTCTGGCCGAGGAGTCCCCGGCCGGCCGGATCAGCGCGGCACACGCCATCCTGCTGCTCTCGGGAGCCCGTTGATGGCCCGCAACCTGCGCCTCTTCTACCTCTACCGCTTCCTCTCGGAGGCGTACTTCTTCATCCCCGCCCTGTGGCTGTTCCTGCAGGCAAGGGGGCTGTCGGCCACCGAGATCCTGCTGCTCAACAGCGTGTTCTGCAGCGTGGTCGTGCTCTTCGAGGTGCCCACCGGCGCTTTTGCCGATCGCGTCGGCCGCCGCCCATCGATGATGCTCGGATCGCTGGCCATGGCGGCGGCGTGCGTCACGTACTGGGCGAGTCACAGCTTCTGGGGATTCGCCGCTGCGGAGGCGCTGCTGGGGCTCGGCTTCACGCTCTCTTCGGGCGCCGACTCGGCGTATCTGTACGACGGCCTCAAACATGCCTCGCGGGTCGAGGAGTACCAGCGGCGCGAGGGCACCGCGTCCGCCTTCAAACACGTCGGCTACGCCGTCGCCTGCGCGGCGGGCGGCCTGTTGGCCACGCTCGACCTGGCGCTCCCCTATCTGGTCTCGGCCGCCACATGCCTGCTCGCGGTCGGCGTGGCCTGGCGGCTGGGCGAGCCGGTCCGGCCGCGGCCGCTCACGCCGCTGCCGGCCGCCGCCGACATCGCCCACGGGATGCGCCACGCGGTATCGCTCTGCTTCCGTCGCGAGCGGCTGCGCTTCGCCATCCTGTTCGGGGCGCTGCTGTTCGTGCTGGCGCGTAGCGGCCTATATCTCTACCAGCCCAAGCTCAAGGAGGTCGGGTTCGGCGTGGCGGGAATCGGGCTCACCTTCGGCCTGATGCACCTACTGGCGGCATGGGCGTCGCACCATGTCGATGCGCTCAAGCGCCTGCTCGGCGAAGCGGCGCTGATCTGGGTGCTGCCCGCGGCCTTGGTGGTGGGCTACGTCGTCCTCGGCTTCGCGTCCGCGGCCTGGTGCGCCACGGTGCTCCTGCTCCAGAGCGCGGCGGGCGGAGCGTCGTCGCCGCTGGTCAAGGATCTCCTGCAACGCGAGATCGCCGACAGCCGCGTGCGCGCCACGGTGCTGAGCGTGGAGAGCCTGGTGCGACGGCTGGCTTTCGGCCTGTTCACGCCTGCGCTGGGTCTGCTCATCGATCAGACCGGCGGGCTGGCGCCGGCGCTGTTCTTCGCCGCCGGCGCCGGCCTGCTGGGCACGCTGCTGCTGCTGGGCTCCCGCCTGCGCCTGCTCACCTCCCTCGCCGCGCTTTTCCGCCCTCGCTCCGCCGAAACCGACCCGTAGGCTTGCTCGCGGATCCACCAAAGCTCGACATCGAGGCCCGCGCGGGGCAACATCGGTCGCCATGATCCTTCAGGAAGAGACCGTCGATCTGGAAACGCCCAGCGGGCCGATGCGCACGTACGTCTACCGGCCGGTGGCCGGTGGGCGCTATCCCGGCCTGATGCTGTTCTCCGAGATCTTCCAGCGCACCGGCCCGATTCGGCGCACCGCCGCGCTTTTGGCGGGGCACGGGTTCCTGGTGGCGGTCCCCGAGATCTTCCATGAATTGGAGCCGGCAGGCACGGAGATCCCGTATGACGGCGGAGGCGCGGATCGCGGTAACCGCAACAAGGTGGGCAAGCCCATCGGCGCCTTCGACGCGGACGCACGCGCGCTGATCGCGGACCTGTCCGGCCACCCGCAATGTACCGGACGCATCGGC
>Ga0247727_10018524_pt1 | contig 10933 bp, 11 predicted proteins | sample WisWelCaveWW1625_FD_202498 | JGI IMG/M metagenome (GOLD analysis project Ga0247727, IMG submission 202498) | Biofilm microbial communities from Wishing Well Cave, Virginia, United States - WW16-25 | ecosystem: Environmental > Aquatic > Deep subsurface > Groundwater > Cave microbial mat | place...
ATGTCGGCGATCCTGAGGGTTTTGAAATCCTCGTAGAGGATGGTCCCGATCACCGGGCTGGTCGTCGTGAAAGGATAGGGCGCGATTTTCGGGTGAGCCTTTGAGAGTTTCGAGAGGAGGCTGGATTTGCCGGCATTGGGATATCCCACAATACCGACATCGGCCACGGTCTTCAACTCCAGCCCGAACTCGCCCTCCTCACCGGGTTGGCCGTGGCCGAACTCCCGCGGCGCCTGGTGCGTGGAACTCTTGAATGTGTAATTCCCCCGGCCGCCCCGTCCTCCCGCACAAAGGACGAACTCCTCTCCCACGCGCACGAGATCGGTTACCGGCTCACCTCCCGGCAGCCGGCGTACCACGGTTCCCGGCGGCACCTTCACCGGGAGCTCGGGACCATTGGCCCCATGTTGCTTCTTCCCGCGGCCATGGCCGCCGCGCCCGGCGATCAGGCGTGGTTGATAGAGCAAACCTGCCAGATGATCCGTGTCCTTGTCCACGCGCAGCAACACGTCACCACCGCAGCCGCCGTTGCCTCCATCGGGACCGCCGCGCGGGACATACTTCTCCCGCCGGAAGCTGACGCAGCCACGTCCCCCGTCGCCCGCCTTGGCGTAAATCTTGACGCGATCCACAAACATCTGTCAATCAAGTGGGGAGCACACGCGGCTCGCGTGTTCTGCCCGCCGTCCCGGCGGGCAGTTCCCCTCCGAGAAAATCGGCGGGACGCCGATTTTTGCACGCGAGACGCGCGCGCTCCTCACTTTCTATAGGATGACTGTGAATTTTTTCCTCTCCATCGACTGGGGGAAGGGGGGGGTTAATACAGCCATCTCTTGATCCGGCCGTCTCTGTCGAGGATCACGCCCTGTCGCCGATACGCCCAGCACATGTAGCTGATCGAAACGAAGAAGCTGGCCGGCAGACGGTTCAACACTCCGATCTTGCAGCCGAGCAGGGTCGTCTTGCCGCCGAATCCCATCGGCCCGATTCCCAGATGGTTGGAGGTCTCGGTGATGTCACGTTCCAGGCGCTCCAGTTCGGCGCTCGGGTTGCGATCATCCATCGCGCGCAGGAATTGTTCCTTGGAGTGCATGTAGCCGGTCGCGCGATCGCCGCCGATGCACACACCGAGGATGCCGGGTCCGCACCCTTTGCCCTGGGCCTGGAGAACCGCGTCCAGGATCGCCTTCCGGCAGCCATCGAGATCACGGTTGGCCTGCAGCTTTTCACTGGGCAGGGAATACTGCGCCCCCACGTTCTCGCACCCGCCGCCCTTCAGCACCAGGCGCACATCCACGTTCGCGCTGCGACCCTGGTGGAAGTGGAGCGAAGGGGAGCCGGGCCCGAGATTGGTTCCGTCGTTCTTTCCCGAGAGGGAATCCACCGAGTTCTGCCGGAGATGTCCCTTGCGGGTGGCGGCGAGCACGGCGGAACGCGCAATCTTCTGGAATTGGTCCTGATCGAGGCCGCGCGGCGCCCGGATGAAAAAGAGGATCGAGCCGGTGTCCTGGCAGATGGGTTGCGACTTCTGTCTGGCCATCTCGATGTTCCGATGGATGATCTTCAGCGCCTCCTCTCCGATGGTGTTTTTCTCCTCGGTCTCCAGGGCATTCAGAATCACGCGTTGGACATCATCCGGGATCTCGACGGATGCCCGCCGGATCAGCTCCAAAAGCGATTCCTTCAAATGTTTCATGCTGGCTCGGATTGTATCACACCATCCCCGCACGTGGCAAACGGGGAGGTCAGCGCCCGGGCGCGGGATCCTTCGCCGCCGGGCCGGGGGTCGGGGTGGCCGGTAATTGCGGGATCTTCATTTCGCTGTAGCCCGCCGGCACCTCGAAGATCGAATCCGGGATCTTTGCCAGGTCGAAACGGCTGACGGTGGCCTGTCGGACGAGCTGGGCGTTCTTGTATTCGACGATTCGCATCGGAAACCCGCGCAGCTCGGGCCTCTTTTCGAACTGCTCTTTGAGTTGTGCAAAACCAAGATCCATCAGGCTCCGGAACTCATTCAACAGGACATTCATGTCCAACGCCTGGTCCGCGATCCAGAGCTCGGTGGTGGCTCCGTTCTTTTCCTTGATCCGCACCTGCCGGCAGCTAAAACCGCCGATCTGCTCCGTGGCGCCTGTGGACTCGATCACGAGGTCACCGGGGGCCTCCGGCTGGTTCTTGGCCTCGGCCGGGTCCGGCTTGATCTGGTCGTGGGGCAGGACAGCATATTGCCGCAGTTCGTGCATCAGCGAGTAGGTCACGCGCTTGTCGTTGAGGATGATGCTCGACATGCGCGGGCCCTGGTCCAGGCGGATGCGCAGACCGCTCACGTAGAGGGTGATCTGCTCCTTTCGAACCGTCTTTCCCTGGGCGAGGTATTCAAGGACCTGCGCCACGGTGAGATCGGCGCGCGCCTCGACCGCCGCAAGGCAAAGCAACACACCGCCCACGATCATCCTGCCGGTTACCGTCTGACTTCCGCCATGCATCAATCAACTCCATCCGCGTCGCCGGCCGCCGGCGCGCGGATTTGCATCGAGGCGGCGTGTGCCGGCAGGTTTTCCGCTTCTGCAAATACGGCCACGCCGGCGGCTGCCCGGCCCAGGGAGACGGAGGGATACTCGACCATGCTGGTCCGGCGCATGAAATCGGCAACGCGCAACCCCGAGATGGCGCGCCCGGCGCCGCCTGTGGGGAGAGTGTGGCTCGGCCCCGCCACGAAATCGCCGAGCACCGTCGGAGAGTGATTTCCCAGGAAAATCGCCCCCGCGGCCCGGATCTTCGAGGCGACCTGCCGCGCCTGCTGCGTCATGATCTGCAGGTGCTCCGGGGCCAGTGCGTTGGCGACCTCGACCATGCCCTTGCGTGTGCGGGTTTGGATCCACCATGTTCCCTCGCTCAGCACACGCGCCAGGCTGCGGTTGGAGATGTACCGTCCGGCCTGACGATGGAGTTCATCATGGATGGCCCGGAGGACCGTCCGGGAGGGACTCACACAAAAGATACGTTCGTACCCGCTCCCATGCTCCGCCTGGGCCAGCAGATCCGCGGCGGCCCAATCCATGCGGGCCGATTCGTCCGCGAGGACCATCAACTCGCTCGGGCCCGCAAGCAGGTCCACCGCCACCACCCCGAAGAGCTGCCGCTTGGCCTCGGTGACGTAGCTGTTGCCGGGGCCAAAAATCTTGTCCACCGCCGAGATCGTCCCGGTCCCATAGGCCATGGCTGCAATGGCTTGGGCGCCGCCGATTTGATAAACCTCCGTGGCGTCGCACTCGCCCAGCGCCCAGAGCAGCGGCGCCGCGATGGGCGGCGGCGTGCAGACCGCAATCTCGCGCACGCCTGCCACACGGGCCAACGCTACGGTCATGTAAACCGTGCTCATCAGGGGCACGGATCCGCCGGGGATGTAAACTCCCACCCGCCCCAACGGGTCGAATTTTTCGCCCACAGAGGCCCCATGGGCGTTCCGCCGGGTCCAGTCCCTCGGGAGGGAAGCCAGCGCAAAGGCGCGCACCTCCCTGAGTGTTCCGCGCGCCGCCCGTGCCAACCCGGGAGACACCCCGGCCCTCCGCAGAACGGATGGCGACACGCGCATGGCGGATCGTTTCAGGCTCACGCCATCGAAACGGCGGGTGAGGGCAACAAGGGCATCGTCCCCGCGCTCGCGGACCGCTCGCAGGATCCCGGTGACCGCGCGTTCCACCGCCGGAGGCGTTGGGCGGAGCGCCCGGGCGAGCCGGTCGAATTCCCTCGAGGGATGAGGCAACCACTGCATGTCCGCAGACTAGCGGAAAGAAGGACCGCCGACAACCCCTCAGGGCCCACCCATGATCAGCGGGTGCAGGACAAAAATGTTACGCGGGGAGGGCGAGGGTGGTGGGGTGTTGGGAGGGCTTGCATTTTTTTTGAAGCCGTGTAAAAAACTCGATGCCATTGTCCAGGAGCGCTTCCGCGAAACCGAAGCGTTCTTGACGGTGGCGCGCAAGACAATTCCATCCTGTGTTTGGCGGTTCGGCGGTCCGACCGAACCCCCATCGACACAAAACCCTTGCCATCCCAGGTCTGCTCAGGGAGAATTTGCATATGAAAGGCGTGTTGAAGCCTCCCCGCGCTGCCCCGGGCGTGAAATCCCACGCCGATATCCGCTCGCAGTTGCTCGACCCCGGCGTGGTGGCGATCCTCCGGGCGGATTCGCCCGCGCACATGATGAACGTGGTCGCCGCCCTCAAGGAGGGCGGCATTCGCGCCATCGAGGTGACGATGACCACGCCGAACGCCATCGGCATCCTCAAGGAGGTGCTCCAGACACAGGGGCAGGATATCGTGATGGGTGTTGGAACGGTCACCAACGTCGAACGTTGCCATGCCGCCCTGGAGGGGGGCGCGGAATTCATCGTGACGCCCGTCATGAAACCGGACGTCATCCAACTCTGTCGGCAGCATCGCCGCCCCATCATCTGCGGAGCCTATACCCCCACCGAAATTCACGCGGCCTGGGAGGCAGGCGCGGATTTCATCAAGCTTTTCCCGGCAGACCATGGTGGCCCGGCCTATATCAAGGCCGTGAAGGCGCCCCTGCCGGAGATCGAGTTCATTCCGACGGGCGGGATTGATGTGAACAATGCCGCTGACTTCATCAAGGTGGGTTGCGCGGGCATCGGCGCGGGCTCGACCCTGGTGAGCAAAAAGGCGATCGAGGAGCAGGACTGGAACGGACTGCGAACCCTGGCCGAGAGATTTGTGGCAGTTGTCAGCCGGGCGCGCGCGGAGATGCAGGCGGGGAAGACACGGGCGCCGCGCTCGTGACTCCAGGCGCTTTCGGATCCCTCAGAGCCTGTTTGGAAAGGCCGCTTGACCGAGGTGTGGAGGATTGTAGGGCGACCACACCTCGCGGGTGGCAGGCCGGCCCGGTCGCCGCCGAGGGGACGGCACGCCCCAACTCCCTTATTCCCTGCCGTCTGGGCGGGCCGCCCGGCCTACAGGACTTTCCAAACACGCTCTCAGACCGTAAATTTTCGAAGCGCCTTTCGATCCAGCTCCACGCCCAGGCCCGGTTCGTGATTGAAATGAATGTGACCGTTCCGAATCTCGTGGTGTGTGGAACAAAGCCCATCGCGCACCGGGTTCTCCGTGCAATCGGCTTCGAGTAACGCAGCGCCGGCTTCAAGCCGTCCCGGGTTTTCGTGGAGCATGGTGATAAAGGAAGCAGCCGCGGCCTGGTTGATCCGGGTACCCCAGCAATGCGGGATTACATCCACGCCGCTCGCATTGGCCAGCGCGTGGATTTTGATGGCCTCGGTGATGCCCCCGGCGTAGGCCAGGTCCGGCTGGGCGATATCCACGGAGCGGCGGCTCAAGAGCTGCTGAAAACCGAAACGGGTCTGTTCGCACTCTCCGCCTGCAACCTTCACCGCAAGCTGCCTGCGCAACACGCCATAATCCGCGTAGTGCTCCGGTGAGACCGGTTCCTCGAACCATTCGAAGTCGTTCTCCTCGAGCACATGTCCGATGGCAAGAGCCTCCTTGAGGTTGTAGGCATGGTTCGCATCCGCGGCGATGCGCAGGTGGTCGAAGGTCTTCCGCATCGCCCGGATCAGCCCGCGATCGAACGTGGGATTTTTTCCGATCTTGATCTTAATGACTGGGTAACCCTGCCGAACGTAACCATCCGCCTCCCGGAGGAGCTTGCGGATCAACCGGCTTTCGCTGATGCCCTTCTCGAAATACATGCCGGTGGCATAGCATGGGATCTTGCCGATCGGCGCCCCGCCGAGGAGCCGGCGCACAGGACATTTCAACGCCTTGCCCTTGATATCCCACAGGGCCAGGTCCACCCCGGAAATGGCCGCCATCATCGGGCCCTTGCGCGCGTAGTCCAGGGAGGATTTCCACAACAGGTTCCAGATGAATTCGTGCCGCATCGGATCCAATCCCTTGAGCCGCGGCTTGTAGAATCCATCGATGGCGGCGCGCGTGGTGTCGGCGGGACCGTAACATTCCCCGAGGCCCGTGATTCCATCATCCGTGAGCACCTCGACCACAAGATGCACCCGCCGCGAATAGTACCACTGCGAGAACCCGAACGGTCTCTTGAGGTTATGACCCAGCAGGTGGGTTTTGATGTCAGCGATCTTCATGAGGGGGTGGGATCATTCCAATTCAGAGCCATCCTGCAGCAAGGGATAAAAGAAGCCATGGATGAACACGGATCGACACGGACTTCACCCGATGCGCTCACTGGTCCGGTCTACGGTCTGGCATCCACGATCATCCCGTTGCCGACCACGTACTGGTTCGAATACCAATAACAATGCTTGTTGATGCGGACATGCGGGACGCTGGCATAGTGTTCGGCGAATTTCTCCGGGTTCCAGAAGCGGCGGACACGATCCCGGAGCCCGCCCACCACACGCCGATGGTCGGCCGAGTCGGCCAGGTTGTTCCACTCGTTCGGGTCCCGTTGCAGGTCGTACAACTCCTCGGTTTCGTCGAGGTAGAGATTGTACTTCCATTTTCCGGTCCGGATCATGCAGCCGGCGTTCGGTGGATCCTCGAGCGGCGGGGTCAGGAGCGTCTCGCTGAAAATGGCGTCGCGCTCCGGTTTTTCGCCTTTCACGAGGAGGGGGAGGAGACTCGTGCCGTCGCACGTCTCCGGGACAGGGGCGCCGGCGGCTTCGCACAGGGTCGGAAAGAGATCCACGAGGCCCGTTGGTTCGGCATGACGCCTCCCCGCCCGGATCTTGCCGGGCCAGCGGACGAGGAGTGGCACGCGGACCGAGGAATCGAAGAACACGCTTTTCTGCCAGAGCCGGTGTTCCGAGGCCATTTCGCCATGATCCGAGGTGTAGATGACAATCGTGTTCTCTTCCAGGCCGAGGTATTTCAGAGCATCCATGACCTGGCCCACGGCAGCATCGGTCCACTCGATGCAGCCGTAGTACGCCGCCAGGGCCTTCAGGTGCAGCTCCGGTGGTTCCAGGTGATAATTCTGCCGGCGGTAGAACTGTTGGAGGCCGGGCAGCATGTTTTTGAAGAAGTCCTTCGGAACCGGCGGAAGCTTCACCTTCTTCCGATAAAACTCGAAGAGTTCCGGTGGCGGGTTGAAGGGTTGGTGTGGCTTCTCATAATGAAGACTCAGGAAGAAGGGCCGGTCCGGATGTTGAGCCAGGTGAATTTGAAGCCATTTCACCGCCTCGAAGGAGCAGATCTCGGTTTGCGTGAGCAGCCGCGGAATGCCCGAAGCACCCGCCTGATCGAGGAGTTTGCCATAACCAGCCTCGCCCTTTTCGTTGGTGCGGATCGGATCCGGCTGGTGCGCCTGGCCCCACAGATCGCCGTAGGGTCTCTCCTGATAACCCTGGTACTGCTCGCCGTTGAAGTGCGCCTTGCCGATCAGGCAGGTTCGATATCCCGCCTGGCCAAGGACACGCGGGATGGTGATGGATGCAGGATCGAGGATCTGGCGGTTGTCGTAAACACCAAGGGTCTTGCTGTATTGACCCGTGATGATCGAGTACCGGCTCGGGACACAAATGGGGTTCTGGCAGTAGGCATTGTCGAAGATCGCTCCTTCGCGGGCCAGCCGATCCAGGCAGGGCGTCCGAACCAGCACGTGTCGTCCCAGGCAACCGAGCGCGCGCGGGCTGTGCTGGTCGGAAAGGATGAAAAGGATGTTTGGCCGGCTCAACCTCGCCATGAGATCATCAGACCGAATCCATCTTCCGCTGTCAAAAGAATCCGTCTCATATCCACAGCACCCTGATATCAGGTTCCACTGCTCTGAACTCCTTATCGCCCGTCACAAGCTCCGTCTTTTTCAGTTTTGCCAGAGCGGCTGAAAAACAGTCTGCATAGGACATTTTCCTGGTAGCCTTCAAAAGAGCTGCCTGGCGCGCAATCTCGCCATCCACTTCTACCATGACGATTGGAAAGGTGGCGATGAGGTCCATGATCTCCTCGGTCTTGGCCGGCCCATGTTCCCGATATGTCACGTAAAGGATCTCACCCCAGTTGACGTAGGTCATAAGGCAGGGCTGGTCTGCCTCGGCGGCGGCGGTGAGGATATTCCTTACTTTCTCATATCCGGGTTCCTTCTCCAGGTAGACCATGAGCGCATGCGAATCCAAGATCTTCATTTTGCATCCTCAGCATGCCGGTCCCTATTTCGGTCCGCCAGAAGTCGTTTGGTCAAGCGACCACCGGTCTTCAGCGCTCCAGCCATCTTTTCGAAGTACTCCCCGGTCAACGCTCGGATGACAAGTTCGTCCCCACGGTCAACCAGACAAACTTTCGTCCCTTTTTTCAGGCGGAGCCTTTTCCGCATCCTGGATGGGATCACGATCTGGCCCTTCACCGTAACCGTCGAGGTTTCGATATCCTGGCTCATACGGGCTCCACCTGTGTAGTAACATTTAGCATAAAGTAAGCCATATAGTAAAATATATCCCAATGTATAGCACGTATTACCCAATGTCAAACAGACACCCAGCTTGACCAAGGTATTGACGTATCGTTCCGGGGCGCTAGGACGACCTCCTTCCCTGAAGGAGGGGGTTTCGACACCCTGCCGGCCACGGCATGGCAGGCTTAGAGCGGCTATGCTCTGAACCCGTACCTCTCGCTGCCTCGCGGTTCCAGTCGCGCTCGGCTGGCGAAGTCCTCGGCCGTCCAGACTTCGAAATCCATGGCGTTCGCGATCCGGTTGATCACGTCGAATGCGAAGCACACCACCAGGCCGTCCAGGATGGCCTCCTCGCGGATCCCTGTCTTTCGGAGCAGTTCCACATCTTCTTCGCGGACCTCGCCCGGTGTCTGACTCACCTTGTTCAGGAAATCCAGCATGGCGCGTTGTTTATCCGAGAACCCGGCCGTCTGCCACTGGTCGAGCATCTCGGCGGTGATTTCGCGGCCCAGGACGAACGAGGCGACCGCCCCGTGGGAATTGGTTCAGAAGGGACACTGATTGCGTCGCGAGACAAAGGTGGCGAAGAGCTGCAACTCTCCCTCCGTCCAATCTCCCCGGTCGCTGAACACCTCTCTCACCACCTCATCGAAGGCGCGTCCGAGAAACTCCGGACGATAGGAAAGCAGCCTTACCGTATCGGGAGCCCGCATCCCCCGGCTGACCTGCCATCGCTCGACGCGCTTCGTGGCCGTTTCGTCGTGGCCATCATCGAGGATGCGCAATCTCATGGTGCGCCTGCTCCCCGCAAGGCACGGAGGGCTGACTGAAACCGCTCCAGACCCGCCCCCACGGCAGCTACGATCGTGGCCTCGAAGATCTGGTCTTCCGAGTGGCCAGTCTGCCGCAGGATTTCGATATCCCGGTCTACGACCTTGTAGGACGCGCTCTTTACCTTTTCGGTATTTATGGAGCGGGGAATGATATTTGGCAGGATCCCACAGGTGTTGCAAGGCCGGGCTTCCGACCCACCCTTCGATTCTGTCAACACGCCGCCGCGGTGGGAAGCCGTTTAAACGGGTTTAACAAGTTACGAGGGGACGATGGGGTATGGTGGTGTTATGATGTGAAGGTCCAGCACAAGGAAGGGCCGATGCGAGACAGAAAACAGTTCGGGCAACGATGAAAGAAAATTTCGATGATGGAAACGATGTATGACGCCATCGTCATCGGCGCGCGCTGCGGCGGCGCGCCCACCGCGATGCTCCTGGCCCGGAAGGGATACCGCGTGCTGCTGGTGGACAAGGCCGGCTTTCCGAGCGACGCCCTCTCCACGCACTTTCTCCGGATCTGGGGTTTGCGAAGACTTCACAAATGGGGTTTGCTGGACGAGTTGAAGGCCAGCAACGCGCCACCCATTCAGAGATGGACCATTGACCTGGGCGATTTCCCGCTCTCCGGGATGACGGCGCTGAGCAACGGCCTGCCGTCCGGTTTTGCGGCCCGCCGCACGGTGTTGGATGAAATCCTGGTGAATGGGGCCGTAAAGGCAGGGGTCGAGCTCCGGGCCCGGTTTGCGGTGAACGAGGTTCTCATGAATGGCCATGGGGTGGAGGGAATCCGCGGACGGGGGAAGGATGGACGGATTGTCACGGAGAAAGCCCGTATGGTGATCGGCGCCGACGGGAAACATTCCATCGTGGCCCGGACCGTGAAGGCGCCGGTTTACAGAGAGAGAGCCTCGGGGAGCTTTCAGTATTACAGTTATTGGAGCGGCCTGGATGTGGATGGCTTCGAATTGTACCGGCGGCCGAGGCGTCTCATCCTGGCCTATCCCACCAGTGACGATCGCGTGATCGTGGTGATCGGCCAACCTCACGAGGATTTCCAGGAATTTCGCAAGGACGTCGAGGGAAACTATCTCAAGAGCCTGGAGTGCGCCCCCTCGTTCGCCGAGCGTCTGCGCTCCGCGCGGCGCGAGGAAGGGATCTACGGGACGGCCGATCTGTCTGGGTTTTTCCGGAAATCGTCCGGTCCGGGCTGGGTCCTGGTGGGGGATGCGGGCCACTTCAAACATCCGGTCCTCGCATTTGGAATGAGCGAAGCCTTCATGCAGGCCGAGTCCCTGGCGGAGGCCCTGGATCAGGGTTTCTCGGGACGCCGGCCGCTCGGGGAAGCCCTCGCTGATTTCGAGCGCCGGCGCGATGCCTCGGCCATGCAGAAATTTGACATCAGCTATAACAAAGCCGAGCTTGCCCGGGATACGGCCACGCCCGAGGAGTTGCAGCATCGGGCCGGGCTGCGCGGAAACCAGGTTGAAACCGAGAAGTTTTTATCCAAGGTCGCTGGCACGGCGTCCAACGGAGAGGATGACGATTGTGTCAGCAGCCTGGTGGGGTAGGGGAGGCAGGCCAGCCCTTGAACCCGGAAGGAGAAATTAGAAATTGGACGTTGGCACTTGAAGACCGAAAGCTTTACCCGATGAACCCGGGCACTGGACGAACTCCGACGCGCGCGCGTTACGAAGTCGTG
>Ga0247727_10018525_pt1 | contig 10932 bp, 10 predicted proteins | sample WisWelCaveWW1625_FD_202498 | JGI IMG/M metagenome (GOLD analysis project Ga0247727, IMG submission 202498) | Biofilm microbial communities from Wishing Well Cave, Virginia, United States - WW16-25 | ecosystem: Environmental > Aquatic > Deep subsurface > Groundwater > Cave microbial mat | place...
GCCGGCTGCGGCAACGGCACGCTCAGCGCTGCGCTCGCCGCCTCCGGCCCTGAAATTGTGGCGATGGATTACAGCAACAGCGTTGAAAGGGCGCATCAAAATCGCGCCGTTTTTGCGAAAGATAAAGCCGGCAACGTGCATTATGTTCAGGCCGACATTCAGCAGCCGCCGTTTGGCAGCGAAACTTTTGACGTCATTTACAGCGATGGCGTTTTGCATCATACCCCGGACACGCAAAAATCCTTTAATGCCCTCACGCCGCTCGTCAAAAGCGGCGGAAAATTTTTTGTCTGGCTCTATCGCAAAGATTTGTCGTTATATTTTCGCCTCAAAGCCTCGCTCATTCTCCTCATTCGCACGGTGCTGCGCCGTTTTCCTCGTTCAATAAGATTGGCCTTTTGTTATGTCGTTGCCGCCATCATGTTAACCGTGCTGCGATTGCTGCTGTTGTTCGGCTACAAAAGCCAGCGCAAAATCATTCCACTCTCATTGAAGGCAACCAATTTGATGGATACGTTTACGCCCCAATTCAAGCACGAGCACACGCCGGATGAAGTCAAACCCTGGTTCGAGGCGCAAGGTTTTGCCGAAATTGAGGACACCACCATTTATGAATTTCGGCTGGGCGATTTTGGCTTCGGTATGCTGGGAGTAAAAAAGTAATGTGTGGCATTGCCGGTATTTTTTCGTTTCATCCGAATGCGCCGGTAACTTCGGCGCTTATTCACAAGATGACCGACGCCATCCGCCATCGCGGGCCGGATGACGAAGGCATTTATCTTAACAAACAAATCGGTCTCGGCCATCGCCGATTATCCATTATCGATCTTTCTCCCGACGGGCATCAACCGATGGCTGGACCGGAGGGCTCGACGTGGATTATTTTTAACGGCGAAATTTACAATTATCGCGAGCTGCGCGCCGAATTGAAGGCGAAAGGCCATCGCTTCAAAACGCAAAGCGACACCGAAGTGATTTTGCATGCTTATCAAGAATACGGTCCGGAATGTTTGTCCCATTTTAATGGCATGTTTGCGTTCGCGTTGTGGGATGAAAAACCGCAACGATTGTTTTTGGCGCGCGACCGTTTCGGCATCAAACCGCTTTATTATTATCGCACCGAACATCGACTTTCATTTGCTTCGGAGATCAAAGCTTTATTGGCCGTAATGGAAAAACGCCCGCAGCCGAATCAACAGCTCATTTATGATTTTTTGACGCTCGGCATCCTCGACCATACGGATGAAACTTTTTTTGCCGGCATTCATAAATTGCCGCCGGCGCATTATATGCTCGTCGAGGCAAATGGCCAGGCGCAAACGGTTTGCTATTGGAATTTTGAAGTCAACAACGAAATCGCGCCGCTGGCAGAGCAAACCGTAAATGAAAAATGCCAGGAATTTTTTGATTTCTTCATCGAGTCCGTGCGCTCGCATTTAATTAGCGATGTTACAGTTGGCTCGTGTCTCAGCGGTGGTTTGGATTCTTCCGCAGTGGTGTCAGTCATCAGCGAGCTCATCAAACAAAACCAGGCCGATTCCGTCGGTCCCCGGCAGCAGACGTTTTCGGCCTGTTATCAAAACCATGCCATCGATGAGCAGCGTTACATCGACGTCGCCATACAATCTTCCGGCGCGCTTTCGCATCGCGTTTTTCCGGAGGCGGAGGGTTTCAGGAAAACATTGCCGCAATTATTGTGGCATCAGGAAGAGCCGTTTACCAGCACGAGCATTTATGCGCAATGGGAAGTGATGCGGCTCGCGAAAGAAAACGGCGTCGTCGTATTGCTCGACGGCCAGGGCGCCGACGAGCAACTGCTCGGCTATCGCAAGTTTTATGCTTTTTATATTCTCAATTTGCTGCGAAATCATCACGCTGCGTTGGGTCTCAAAGAGCTGGCCAAACATTTCGGCTCGTGGGACGTGCTCAAGACTTTGCAGCTTCGGCGCGGCTTGCGTTATTGGCCTGGAAAAAATTTAGGCTCGGTCGCAACAGCGCAAAAAATTTTGCGAATTGATTTTGCCAACCGATTCAGCGCGCCCTCGCTCTCGCTCGACGGCCAAAATAATCTCGGCGCGCGCATTAAAACGGATATGGCGCGTTTCAGCTTGCCGGCGCTGTTGCGTTATGAGGACAAAAATTCAATGGCGTTTTCGCGCGAAGCGCGCGTCCCTTTCCTCGATCATCGTTTGGTTGAGTATGTGGCGGCGCTGCCGCTCAACCTGAAATTGCGCGACGGCTGGACAAAGTATTGTTTGCGTCGCGGCGCGCAAAACCTCGTGCCGCGTCAAATCCTGCAGCGCAAAGATAAGCTCGGTTTTGCCACGCCGGAAGACGAATGGTTTCGCCGCGCGTTAAAAGAAGATATTCGGCAAACGTTTCAGCAAGCTTCGTTTCTGCCGGAATTCATCGAGCTGCCGAATTTGCAAAACCACTTCGAGGCCTTTGTTAACGGCAAACGCCCTTTGCTTTCGAGCGATTTCTTTTTCCGTTTTTTTATTTTGGAACACTGGGCGCGAGCTTTTATCTTGGAGTGATGGATCGGTGGATTGTTGGAGTATTGGAGCGTTGGAGTGCTGGAATAGAAATCCATCAATCCAACAATCCATGCCCCAACAATCCATTAATCCAAAACTCCAGTATTCCATCAATCCATCAAACGACATGCACATCCTTTATCTCTCGCAATATTTTCCGCCGGAAGTTGGCGCGACGCAAACGCGGGCCTACGAGATGGCCGCCGGTCTCGTGCGCGCCGGACATCGGGTCACGATGATTGCCGAAGTGCCCAATCATCCCAGCGGCATCATTCCGCCGGAGTATCGCAGAAAATTTTACGAGCATTCGTCTCTCGATGGCATTGAAGTGCTTCGTGTTTGGGTCAAAGCTTCGCCGGTCAAAACGTTTCGCCACCGAATGGCGTTTTATTTGAGCTACATGCTCATGGCAATTTTCGCCGGATTGTTTCTGGCGCACAAAAAATATGAGATGATTTACGCCACCTCGCCGCCGTTGTTTGTTGGCGCTGCCGGATTGGCTCTAAGCTATTTGCGGCGTATTCCATTCGTCTTTGAAGTGCGCGATCTGTGGCCGGAATCGGCGGTGGTGATGGGAGAATTGCAAAATCCGCGCGCCGTGAAGTGGGCCACAAAATTGGCAGAGGCTTGTTATCGACGCGCCCAACAAATCGTTGTGGCAACCGGCGGCATTCATCGCCGTTTGCTGGAGCGTGGCTTGCCGGCGAATAAATTGACGTTCATTCCAAATGGCGCCAATATAAATATCTTTCAACCTCGACCCGAAGTGGGAAAACAACGCCGCGCCGAGCTCCGATTGAATGGCAAGTTTGTCGTGCTTTATGCCGGTATTCTCGGCGTCGCCCAGGGCATGGAAACACTTGTTGAGGCCGCGAGTTTGCTCGCCGATGATCGCGACATTCATTTTCTTTTCATCGGCGAGGGGCCGAAAAAAATTGACACGTTAAATTTGAAAGAAAAATTAAAACTGCACAATCTTTCGCTGCTCGGTGAAAAACCGCAAAAAGAAATGGCGGGTTATTTTTCCGCTGCCGACGTGGCGCTGGTGCCGCTGCGCCAGCTCGAGCTCTTCAACGGCGCGTTGCCGTCGAAAATGTTTGAAGCGTGGGCCTGCGCCTGTCCGGTGATTTTGAGCGTCAACGGTGAAGCGCAAGCCGTTTTGGAGAACGCCCAGGCAGGTATTCATGCCGAACCGGAAGAGGCGATCAGCATTGCCAACGCGATTCGCCAATTAAAAAATGCGCCGGAATTACGCCGCCGGTTCGGAGAAAACGGCCGCCGTTTTGTCGTGGCAAATTATTCGCGCGAGCGCGCCGCGCAAAAACTGGAAGAATTGTTGGCGCGAGTCATAACTTGATCGCAGGATTTTACTCATGCTTGCACTCATTTATTTTTATCTCTTTTTGCTCTCTTTCGCACTCGCATTAACGTTCGTGCCGTTGGCGCGACGTTTGGCTTTCCATCTCAACATGATCGACCATCCCGATCCCTCGGGACGCAAAGCGCACGACGAGCCGCGTCCTCTGCTTGGCGGGCTGGCGATGTATTTTGCTTTCAGTCTGGCTTTACTGTTGCAAATCATCGGTTATCAGCTTTTTCAAAATCAGCCGTGGTTCGCCTCGCGCTTGCCATTTTTAACCGAACAATCTCGGCATTTCCTCGAGATGCTGCCGAAACTGCTGGCGATCTGGGGAGGCGGCACGCTGATGGTCGTGCTCGGTTTTATTGATGACCGCCGCGGCGTTGGTTTTTCTTACAAAATCAAATTTGTCCTGCAAATTAGTGCGGCAGCTATTCTCGTTTTTGCCGGCATCAAAACTGATTTTATACCATTCAACTTACTAAACATTGTTGTAACCATTGCCTGGATAGTCGGCATCACCAACGCTTTCAATTTGCTCGATAACATGGATGGCCTGTCGGCGGGAATTGCGATGATTGCCGCCGCCATTTTTTTTGTCATCACCGCAGCGCAGGGGCAAGTGTTCTCGGCGATGATCTTTGCCGTATTCATCGGCGCGATTTTAGGTTTTCTGATTTTTAATTTTAATCCGGCCAAAGTTTTTATGGGCGATACGGGAAGTTTGTTTTTGGGCTATATGCTTGCCGCTCTTTCCATCACCAGCAGTTACGTCGTGCCGGCGAGCGTCAATCTTTTGCCCGTGATCTCGCCGTTGTTGATTCTCAGCCTGCCGATTTTCGACACGCTGTCGGTGATAATCATTCGCCGCAAAGAACGCCGGCCATTATTTATCGGCGACCGCCGTCACTTTTCGCATCGTTTGGTCGAGCTTGGCATGAGCCAGCGCGGCGCGGTCATCTTCATTTATCTGGTTGCCATCAGCATCGGCGTCGCCGCCGCCCTCCTGCCCTATTTGCCGCTGTGGGGACAAATTCTCGTGCTCTTGCAAACGGTTACGATTTACACGATGATTACAATTTTGATGTATGTAGCCAAGCGTTGATATACCGCTGAATTTTGCTGACGACACAACAAACGTAAACCAAACCAATGCGCAGATGAATAGCGCAACGATCAGAATAATTAACTTTCAAGCGGAGGAGAAAATGACAAGAACGACGACAAATGGCCTGTGCTTGTTTTGCAAAGCCACTTTCAGCAAACAAGCGATGACGAAACATCTCGCTTCTTGCGAGAAAAGAAAAGCTCTCAAAGGCGGATCGCCGCAACGAGTGTTCCTTCTTCTCGTTGAAGGCTTATACGCGCCGCAATATTGGATACATCTGGAAGCCGCAGGCAATGCTACTCTTAAAAATTTGGACGGATTTCTCCGCGATTTATGGCTGGAATGTTGCGGACATCTGAGTATGTTCAATATCAACGGACAAACTTATTCGGTCTCGCCGATGGAAGAATATGATGACGAAGGCATGGACGTGGCGCTCGGTAAGATTCTACAACCCAAAATGAAATTTCGCCATGAATATGACTTTGGCACGACGACAGAGCTGATACTCAAAGTCCTGGCGGAGCGCGAAGGTATCATGAAACGCAGCGAAATCAAATTGGCCGCGCGAAATGAAGCGCCTTTGTTTAAATGCAGCGAATGCGAAGAAATCGCCACACAAATTTGCAGTCAATGCGTATTTGATGGCAACGGCTTCGTCTGCGATGACTGCGCGGAAGATCACGAATGCGGTGAAGAGATGCTGCTTCCTGTGGTAAATTCGCCGCGTATGGGCATGTGCGGTTATACTGGCGTGCCTTACATTTGAATGAGTTTTCCCTTGCATGAAGTCAACAGCTTTGCTAACTTTAATCGAACTAAACCAACTGTATCCGATGCCCACCATTTACCTGATCGACGCCAGCCCTTACATCTTCCGCGCCTACTTTGCGCTTCCCGCTTCGATACACGCGCCGGACGGTTCGCCAACCAATGCGGTTTATGGTTACACCGCCTTTCTTCTCGATCTTTTGAAACGAGCTCAGCCCACTCATTTGGCCGTCGCGTTTGATCGCAGCTTGACCAGCTCGTTCCGCAATGAATTTTATCCGCAATACAAAGCCAATCGTGCATTGCCGGCAGAGGAACTGAAATCACAGCTCGAGGCTTGCTGGCAAGTCACGGAAGCGCTGGGAATCAAAGCTTATATTGATGATCGTTACGAAGCGGATGATCTTATCGGAACGATTATCAGCCAACTATCGAAAAAGGCTTGTGATTTCGTCGTCGTCTCCGGCGACAAAGATTTGGCGCAGCTCATCAACAAATGTACGGTGTTGTGGGATTTTGCCAAAGATCGACGCTTCGAGGAGAAAGCGGTGATCGAGCATTTCGGCGTGCGAGCGAATCAGCTTATCGATCTTCTGGCGTTGATGGGCGACGCCGTCGACAACATTCCCGGCGTCGCCGGTATCGGCAAGAAAACCGCGGTGGCATTGCTGGAAAAATTTTCCAACCTCGAAACGCTTTATCAGAAATTAGATCGAATTGAAAAAATTAATTTGCGCGGCGCGCTGGCCATTCGCGCCAAATTGGAACAGAGTCGCGAGCTCGCATTCCTTTCCAAACAACTCGCGACGATTGCCTGCGATGCTCCGATCAAAACCAACTTGACTGCATTAAAATACTCCGGCGCCGACCGCCGCGCTGTTGAAACGTTGTTTGACCGGCTCGGATTTGGCAAAATTCGCGAACGGATTCTGAAGTGGTCATAGATTTACGAGACTTGACTTTATATATGGATATGAGTACCTTATTGCCAGAATCAATTTCTGACAAAATAGAATATTAGGAAAGATCAAAACCATGTCACGAGATCTTGCGGAAATAGTTAATCCATTGGTGGACAATGGCGTGTTTGAAAATGCAGAAGCGGCAGTAAGAAACCTAATGGCTGATTATGTACTTCGCCAAATTGACCGGCACCGCGCGACTATTCAGAATTTTGAAAAAAAATATAGCATGAAATATGCGCAGTTCGAAGCTTATCTGAGCGAACGCGCCCAAAAGCTTGGCAACGAACCCTCTAACAACAGTAGATTTATGCTAGAAGAAGAAGATGCTTTTGAATGGGAAATTGCCACTGAGATGCTGGAAAGCTGGCTAGGGCTTAAGGGAAAAAATGAAAAATGACTACCCTGAGCACATTACTGGCTGAAATCATTTCATCGCTTGACAACTCAGGATTTTGCAGCGATACGCAACTCTTAGAAACGTCGTTCTTTTCCACGGTACAATTCGTTTTTAAAATCAGAACGACAATATTTTCTTCCCACACGTTTCAAATCCGAATTTTCTACAATCGGGGTCGTTGTAATTATTCCTATCAGGTTTTTGACGAAAAGCCCATCTGCCGGTGGGATAACAAAAAGCATTTTCCAGCCTTAAAAACCTTTCCCCATCATTACCACACCCCAGATGGAAATATCATTGAATCGCCTCTTCAAGGAGATCCCGTCGCCGATCTGAAATATGTTTTGGCAGAATTAGATCGACTTTTTAAAAACAGGATGTGAGATTTTTCACTCGCTTTTTTAAATAGGAAAATTTCATTCCGGACGTAATATCAATTAGGAGGACCGTCATGAATAACCTAAACATCATCCAACATCCGCTGATTCAACACAAGCTCACGCATCTGCGCGACAAACGCACGGATCACATGCAATTTCGCTTGCTCGTCAAAGAACTGACTTCATTCATGCTCTACGAAGTGATGGCGGATTATCCTTTGAAAGAAATCGAAATTGAAACGCCGTTGATGCCGACCAAATCCCAAATTCTCGCGCGAGAGATCTCGTTGGTGCTCATTTTGCGCGCCGGACTCGGTATGTTGGACGGCTTGCTGCAGCTCGTGCCCGAAGCGCGAGTCGGACACATCGGTTTATATCGTAACGAAGACACGCTTGAACCCGTGCAATATTACGCCAAACTGCCGACCAACATTGCGCAAACCGATGTGATCATCGTCGATCCGATGTTAGCAACCGGCGGCTCTGCCGCAACCGCGGCTGGCTTGGTTAAAAAAGCCGGCGCCCAAAATATTAAATTCGTTTGTATTGTTGCCGCACCGGAAGGCGTTGCCAAGCTCAGCGCCTCGCATCCTGAGGTGATGATTTATGCCGCCGCGCTGGATCAACGCCTCAATGATCACGGTTACATTCTGCCGGGACTCGGAGATGCGGGGGACCGCCTGTTTGGGACGAAATAAAAATGATAAATAGAAAAACAAATAAAAAGAAAAGCACTGCGAATTCCACCAAAGGACAAAATCACCTTTCTGTCTGGCTTTTTCTCTTTGGTTTCATTTACGCCTTTATGCACGTCACACCGGCATTTCTCACGTATGCTATCAAAAATTTTTTGACCACCGGCGATTTGCTGAATTTCTTTACACCGTTTGTGATCATTCCTTTGGTTTGGAAAATTTATTTCATTTTGCGCGAAAATCTTCACGCGATTTCAGAACGAAAAATTCGGATGGTTTGGATTATCCTTTTGTTCTCATCAATTTTGTATGTGAATGGCCAGGGCATAAATTTGTCGGCCAACGCTATTGCGCGACATTTGGGCGAGATGAAAGACACGCCGATTTATTGGCTGGATTATTTTTTTGACGAGACGATCGGGCACATTTTTTGGCACAGCGGAATGGTAGGCATATCAATTGGCTTGCTGCTTTTAGCAATCAATTCACCATCGGCTGCGACGAACCGGCTAACATTGGTCGGCGCGTTTTTTTATGGTTTCGCCTATTTTACTGATGCGGTTGAAGGTCAAACCGTCCCTTTGCTTTTTCCCAGCGCCGGTTTGAAGGAAAACACTTGAAAAAGAGTGCGAAATTTTTATCTTCTACTAGTGAGTATCGCAATCTTTAAAAACCTCACTCGGAGATGATAATGCCAAATTTATTCTTTGGATTGATGCACAAATATCTCCTAAAATTTTAGGATTTTTAAATGAAATCCATCCACCTCAAAACCTCGATTCCAGGCCCGAACAGCCAGGCGCTCATGCAGCGCCGGCAGACAGCAATACCGCGTGGGCCGTACAACAACACGCCAATCTTCGCGGCGCAAGCGGAGGGCGCGCTCGTTACCGACGTCGATGGCAATGTCTTCATCGATTTTGCCGGCGGCATTGGCGCGATGAATCTCGGCCATGCAAATCCGCACGTCGTGCAGGCGATCAGCGAACAGGCGAAAAAATTCACGCACACGTGTTATCACGTCACCGCTTATGAGCCATACATCGCACTGGCGGAAAAACTGAATGAAATCACGCCGGGAAAATTTGCGAAGAAAACCATGTTTGCCAACAGCGGCGCCGAAGCGGTCGAGAATGCGATCAAAATTGCGCGCTACGCAACGGGCCGGCCTGGAATTATCACTTTCGAGCACGCCTTTCATGGCCGCACGATGTTGGCGATGAGTCTCACCGGCAAGGTCAAACCGTACAAATACGGCTTCGGCCCATTTCTTCCGGAAATCTATCGCATTCCCTATCCCTACGAATATCGCTGGCACTCTTCCACGCCGCCCATCGATTGGGAAAAAGAGTATCGTCACATTTTCGACGAATTATTTTCAGGCCATGTTGCGCCGGATAAAGTTGCGGCGCTCATCATGGAACCCGTGCTCGGTGAAGGCGGCTTTGTTGTGGCGCCACCGGCGGCGATTCGCACGATGGCAAAAATTTGTCGCGAACATGGAATTATTTTTATTGCCGACGAAGTCCAAACCGGATTTTATCGCACCGGAAAAACCTTCGCCATCGAATGGTCGGAAGTCGAACCGGATATTATTATTTTGGCAAAATCGCTTGCCTCCGGTTTGCCGTTGAGCGCAATCACGGGCCGCGTTGAGTTAATGGATGCACCGCACGAAGGTGGACTTGGCGGCACCTATGGTGGAAATCCAATTGCTTGCGCAGCGGGATTGGCGAGTATCGAAGAAATGCAAAAACTTAAACTCGGTGAACGCGCGATGGCTATTGGAGAATATGTCCACCAACGCTTTGCTGCTTTTTTGACAAAAAGTCATCAGCTTGGTGATACACGCGGTATTGGGGCTATGCGTGCTTTAGAAATTGTGAAAAACAAAACCTCACGACACCCTGACAAAGAGTCAGCGCAAAAAATACAACAGCTTTGTTATCAAAATGGCTTGCTCACGCTGACTGCCGGAACTTATTCGAATATCATCCGCACGCTGATGCCGTTGGTTATTTCGATGGACCAACTCGCCGAAGGCCTCGACGTTATGGAAAAGGCGATTTTGGCGCTTGCGGATTGATTTATTTTTCGCTATATTGGAGAGGTGCAGATTAAGGCGTCCCTCACGGGCGTAGGTCTTAGACCGTAGCACAGAAAGGACTGCGACTATGAAGCACAAACTCCAAAATCCTTACGCGATAACCAGCGTGCAGAGTATGCTCAATTCCGAAGGCCAACCGATCGGCACGTGGTTGTTGCAATCCGTTACCTCGATTTTCTTCCGCATTTTTTACGACGAAAAGCTCTTCTATCGCGATCTCCTGCGTTTTGGCTGATTCACTCCCGTGTTTGAATTTCCTTTGTGGATCTTTGTGGAAACAAAGTCATTTTTTATTATTGAAAATGACGAAGGGCATTCGTGTCTCTATCCTCAAAGGAAGGTTAGTTTCATTATTTACATGAAATTTTTTAAACATTTCAATCACCGGGAGATGCAACCATGTTGAACACAGCCATACATCCAATCCGAGCGCCGCAAAATTTCAATGGCGGAGCGCATCCGCTGCTGCCGCTGCTCGATTCTAAAATTGAATTTAAAGTTCCACTAACCGCGCCCAAATTACCGGCACAAGAAAAATATACTCCTTATCAAGACGTGCTCAAAGAATGCCGCAAGTGGCTCGACATCATTTCCGGAACGATGACCGATGAG
>Ga0247727_10018526_pt1 | contig 10932 bp, 10 predicted proteins | sample WisWelCaveWW1625_FD_202498 | JGI IMG/M metagenome (GOLD analysis project Ga0247727, IMG submission 202498) | Biofilm microbial communities from Wishing Well Cave, Virginia, United States - WW16-25 | ecosystem: Environmental > Aquatic > Deep subsurface > Groundwater > Cave microbial mat | place...
CGTGAACAGGGGCGAAATCTTCGGCATGGTGGGGCCGAATGGGGCCGGCAAAACCACTACAGTCGAGTGCACCGAGGGCTTGCGCCCGCGCACCAGCGGCAGCATCCGGGTGCTGGACTTCGACCCGGAACGCGACGGGCCAGAACTGCGCGAACGGATCGGCATCCAACTCCAAGAGTCGAACCTGGCCGACCGCCTCAAAGTGTGGGAAGCCCTGGATTTGTTCAGCGGCTTCTATCGCCGAACGGTGGACTGGCGCGCGCTCCTGGAACAAGTGGGGCTGACCGAGAAACACAATGCTTACGTCACCAAACTTTCCGGCGGGCAGAAGCAACGCCTCCACATCGCCCTGGCGCTGGTCAACGATCCCGAACTGGTTTTCATGGACGAGTTGACGACCGGCCTCGACCCCCAGGCCCGCCGCGCGATGTGGGACCTGGTGCGCGGCATCCGCGAACGCGGCAAGACGGTCTTCCTCACCACGCACTTTATGGAAGAGGCCGAGCGACTGTGCGACCGCGTCGCCATCATGGATGGCGGCCAGATCATCGCCCTCGACACGCCACAGAATTTGATCCGCAATCTGGGCGGGGGCCACCGCGTGGTGTTTGAGGCCAACGGCAATTTCAACCCGGCGTTGTTCGAAACCGCCATCCCTGGGGCGCGGGTGGAGCAAGAGGGCGACCGGGTGACCGTTCACAGTCAAAATGATCGCCTGGCAAGCGCCGTCATTCAAACCCTCGAGTCCAATGCCATCCACTTCCAAAATTTACGCACCGAACAGTCTGCGCTTGAAGATGTCTTTCTGTCGCTGACCGGGCGGGCGATGCGGGAATAATCCCTTTCTGGAGACCAACATGCGCGGCCTATCTAAACTGATTCTCGTCCAACTCAAACTCTTCCTCCGCGAACCGGTGGCGTTCTTCTTCAGCCTGATATTCCCCTCGGCCTTGTTGTTGCTGTTCGGGGCGATCTGGGGCAACACGCCTGATCCAGACTTCAATCCGAACTTTGGCTACATTGACACCGAAGTCCCGGCCATGACTGGCATCATCATCGCCACCGTTGGATTGTTGACCATCCCCATCGCGACGGCGACCGCCCGAGAATATGGGGTGTTGCGGCGATTCCGGGCCACGCCGATGACTCCCGCCACCTATTTCGTCGCAGATGTCATCGTCAATCTGGGCCTCTCCATCATCGGCATGATTCTCCTCATCGTATTGGCCAAGCTGGTCTACGGTCTACGCTTTGGCGGCGACTGGCTGAGTGTCAGCGCTGGTTTTCTGTTGAGCGCCCTGGCCTTCATCGCCGTCGGCTATGTCATCGCCGGGTTGGCCCCGACCGGGCGCGTGGCGCTGGTCATCGGGCAGCTGACCTTCTTTCCGATGATGTTCCTTTCCGGCGCGGCCATGCCCCGCGAGATTATGCCCGAGGCCGTGCAGCGCGTCGGCGACTTCCTGCCGCTGACCTATGTGGTGTCCCTGTTGCAGGGGTTGTGGTTTGGCGAGGCCTGGGGCGGGCATCTGACGGCCGTAGCGATTTTGGGCGGCATGTTGGTCGTGGGGGCCATCGTCTCCAGCCGCGTGTTTCGCTGGGAGTGAACGTTGGGGTTAGGAGCAATACTGTTAAGTTAGCGGGTCAGAAACCGGGTTTCTTCGAGAAACCTGGTTTCTCGCGGCCTTATCTAAACAGTATTGGGGTTAGGAGTACAATGGATGCTGATGAAGAAAATATCCGGCCTGTTCCACAAATACTTTGGCCTCCCCGCCGACGCGCCCACGCCCATCCCGCCGCGCCAGTACAGTTGGTACATCAACTTCTGGCACATCGTCTATCTGGGGCTGTTGACCGTCCTCATGGCGCAAATCGTGGCTGGCGCGTTTCGCGCCGGGTTCGGCTGGCGCGAGGCCGTGCTGCTGGGGGCGATGCTGACCCAAGCGGGCCTTTACCTTAAACTCGTCGCCTTCAGCCGAGTCTGGCCCATGTCGCGCCGCGACCTGGCGCTGTATTTCGGCGGCAGTCTGGGTCTGTGGTGGCTCGAATGGCAACTTGAGCCGGGCTTCTTGTGGCTGGTCATGTCGTATATGGGTCAACTGTATGGCATTGCGCCGCCGGCGCTGGCCGTGCCGGGGTCGGCCCTCATCTTCATTTTTGTTTTCGGCCAAAGCCTGGATTGGCAAATCGCGGATGTCTCGCCCTGGGAGCTCTTTGGCATCGCGATGGGCTGGGCGTCGTTCACCGTCATGTTTCTCTTTATTCACTTTCTGACCACGGCCAACCAACAGCGGGCCAAACTCATCCAAGACCTGCGGGCCGCGCAACAGGAATTAGAAGCCGCCCGCCAACGCGACGCCGAATTGGCCGCCCTGCGTGAGCGCGAACGCCTCGCCCGCGATTTGCATGACAGCCTCGGTCACGCCCTGGTCGTGACGGCGGTCCAGTTGGAAGCCATTCAACGTCTGTACAAAGTAGATCCGGAGCGCGGCTCGGAACATGTAGACGAATTGAAGGTCCTCACCCGCCGCAGCATGGCGGACCTGCGCCGCTCGCTGGAGGGCCTGCGCGCGCCGGGCCTCGGCGATCGCGCACTGACCGAGGCCCTGCAAACGGTTGGTGTTGAAATCGGCCAGCGGGCCCATCTGCACGTTCAATGCCGCGTGCCGCCGGAGGCCGATGCCCTTAGCCCCGCCATCGCCGAAACACTGTGGCGCGTGACGCAAGAGTGTTTGGCCAATGTGGAGAAACATGCTCGCGCGCGTCAGGTGGAACTACGGCTCGAGGTTCAGCCGGAAGCCGTCGTCTTAAACATCAGCGATGATGGGGTGGGCCTGCCCCAAGCGCCGGAACAGCAACGCGGGCATTATGGCCTGCGCGGTATGCGCGAGCGCGTCGAAGGGCTGGGCGGCACGCTCACCGTGAACGGCCATGGCCGTGGCACTGGCACCCGGGTGGAGGCGCGTTTACCGCTCATCAAAACCCTCAGCCCCTCACCATGACCCTCACCGTGTTGATTGTTGAAGACCAGACCCTGATGCGTCAGGGGCTGAAGACGATCCTCGATTTGGAGCCGGGCATGCGGGTGGTGGGCGAGGCCAACGATGGGGCCGAGGGCGTGGAGGCCGCGCTCCGTTTGCGGCCCGATGTGGTGTTGATGGATGTGCAGATGCCGAAACTGAACGGCGTGCTGGCCACCGCCGACCTCATCCGTCAGTGGCCCGAAGCGCGCGTGATTATCCTCACCACCTTTGACCGCGATGACTATGTGTATCAGGGCGTGCGCGCCGGGGCGTTGGGCTATCTGCTGAAAGATACGCCCGCGCATCTGCTCATCGAGACCATCCGCCGCGTGCAGGCTGGCGAAGTGTTTATCCAGCCAGAGATCGCGTCGCGGGCGTTGCGCGAGATGATGCGCCCAACCGAGGCCACGCTGGAGCCGCTCTCGGAGCGCGAACGCGAAGTGCTGGTGTTGTTGGCGCAGGGCGCGTCCAACAAAGAGCTGGCCGAGAAACTGTTCATCACCGAAGGCACGGTCAAGAATCACGTCTCGAACATCCTCGCCAAACTTCAGGCTGAGAACCGCACGCAGGCCGCCGACATCGCCCGCAAGCGGGGTTTGATCTAAAATTCTCGTAACGGCAAAATCATATTTGTGGTATAGTCCCTGTCACGTAGTATCAGTACATCACGAAATGCTCCCGCTGGATTTTCAATCCAGCGAAAAGCGGCGGATTACAAATCCGCCGTGAGCGAATCGCGAACTACTGAGTATAGGATTTGTGTCCACCCGCAACCGCCAAACTCTCATACGGGTTGGCGGCTTTTTTCCCGCTCAAATATTCCCGGTTCATTTGGTGGAGGCGCGTATGCCCTACAATATCGGTGACTTGGTCGTTCATCCCGCGCACGGTGTCGGTCAGATTGTGCAACAAGGGTTAAAACGCTTTGCCCCCCAGACGGAGGCCAGCCTGTACTACGAAATCACCATTGAAAAAGGGATCGTCTGGGTGCCGGTCGAACCGCACGAGACCAATGGATTGCGTCCGCTCGTCAAACCGGGTGCCTTGCCTCAATTCCGCACGATCTTGCGCGCCCAACCGGGCCTGCTCAATCAAGACCGGCGTTTGCGCCAACTGGAACTGAACACCCGCCTCAAGCCTGGCACCTTTCAGGCCATGTGTGAGGTCGTCCGCGATTTGACGGCGCGCGGTTGGAAATCGCCCCTGGGGGACACGGATGTCGCGCTATTGCGCCGGGTGCAGGACCATCTCTATCAGGAATGGGCCATGGTGGCGGGTGTGTCGGTCATCGAGGCCACCCGCGAAGTGCAGGCCCTGCTGGACGAATCCCGGCAGGCCCACCGGGCCTAAGGCGCGCTACACGAACCCACGAATTTCTTCTTGACGCAACCGCGCGGGGCTGGTATAGTTTGCGCCAGTAAGATGCTGTAAGTTCACGTTGGAAGACCAAAGACGACGGTTCACAGTACTTCCGTGAGCCGTTTTGTTTTTGCCATTTGGCACACCTGGCAATCCGATGGAACACGAAAGCGTCTAAATTTTTCTCATTTGCCAAAGGAGGCAAATACAATGGAACGCATCATCGGTACGGTCAAGTGGTTCAATGGCGGCAAAGGCTACGGCTTTATTGCCCGCGAAGGTGGCGAGGACGTGTTCGTCCACTTCTCCGCCATTCAGGGCGAAGGCTACCGCAACCTGGAAGAAGGCCAGAAGGTGGAATTCACCATCGAAAAAGGCCCCAAGGGTTTGCAAGCCGCCAACGTCGTCAAGGTCTAAGCCACTCGCGCTGACCCAACCAAAACCCCGCCGTGGTGCGCGAGTATGCGCCTGCGGCGGGGTTTTTTATTTGGGTATGGGAGTATGGGAGTAGAAAGAACTCCCATACTCCCATACCCAATCACGGTTGCCAGGCCGGACTCAATTCCGTAAACTCATTGCTACTCAAATTGATTTGCTCCGCCCCCGTCACCAGCGCCCGGAAAATCTGCGGCTGGCCCCCATCGCGCTTTGACACAAACACCAGATAGGTGCCATCCGGGCTCCACTGCGGCTGGGTGTCACTGCGGCTGGTGGTCACCTGTTGAAAGGTCATGTTCAACTGGCTATCTTCCACCGTCGAAATAACGATGTTATTGCCCACCCCGCCGGTGCCTTGCCGGGTGTACGCCACCAGCGTTCCATCGGGCGACAGCGACGCATCCAGAATCACATTGCCCTGGGCCAGTTCGCTGAGGAAGGTGCGATAACTGTAATCGCCGGTGGTCGGGAAGGTCGCCCACATGCCCGCCAGCGCCTGAGTGAACGGGAACACCCGCCACAATTCGCCCGCGCCATTTTGGGTCGAGATCAGGATCATCTTGCGGCAATCGGGGAAAAACAACGGGTTGTATTCCAGCGGGTTGGCGCGCGTGGTGCTGTAGTTGCGGGCCTCGCGGTTGTCCAGGCTTTGGATGATAAAGACTTGCGGCGAGTTGTTGCGGATGGACGTAAAGGCAATCGTGCCATCGCTGCACCAGACCGGATGATAATCGTTCTCATTGGTCTGCCCGGCGCGCACGGGCGCGGTCAGGTTTTGCGGGTTCGAGCCATCGGCGTTCATCACCCACAAATCCACCGGGCCGCCCGCCTCCGTTTCGGCGGTGTAAATCAATTGTGTGCCATCGGCGCTCCAGGCCAGCAGGCCCCCCGGCAATGGCCCCAGCCGCCCGAGTTCCCAATTTGCTGACCATTTATTGCGCGGGTCGGTGGTCAGTTGTTGCGCCTCACTGCCATCCGGGTTCATCGTATAGATTTGGAAAAACTCTCCATCGCGATTGCTGACAAACGCGATGCGCCCGCCACTGCCCACGGGCGTTGGGACCATCGTGGGCGTGAGCGTTGGCTCCGGCGTTGGCGTAACAGATAGTTCAAGCGTGGCGCTCGGTTCAACCGTCGCGGTGGCGGTGGCTGGCGCGGGCGTGTCGGTCGGCGGAGTGATAACGACGATTTGGGTAGACACGATTGTGGAGGTTGGCGCGGGCGTGAGAGTCAGTGTTTCGGTATCGCGCGGGGCCAGCAGAGGCGGCAAGAATATAAACCCCGCAATGAGGGCAACGACGACCAGCGCCCCGCCGCCCAATCCCACCAACGCCATCGCGGGCAGGGCCCGATTGGGTTTGGTGGTTGGGGTACTGGCCGGAAGTTCAGCGGCCTTAAGTGTGGCGGCCTGGGCGGCGGCCACCGCCGCGCCTTGTTGCACGGTGGGCCGGGCCGCGTCGGCGCGCACGGTGGATTGCGCCAGTGCCTGCCCCAACAGCGCCGCCTTGAAATCGGCAATGCTCAAAAAACGGTCATCGGGCCTCACCTCCAGCGCGCGGGTGATGGCGGCGATCACCGGCGGTGACAGGTCAGGCCGCAGTTCCAACAATGGTTGGTTGGGCGCGTTGCCCAACATGCGGGCCAACGAATCGGAGGGGCTTTGGCTGGTGAGGAGATTGTAGAGCGTGGCCGCCAGCGCATACTCATCGGTGCGGCCATCGGTGCGACCACCCGTGCCATATTGCTCCACCGGCGCAAAGCCGGGCGTGAGGCCCACGATGTTGGTCTGCGTTTTTTGGTCGCTGGTGATTTTGGCGATGCCAAAGTCCACCAGCATCGCGTCGCCGCCGTCGGTGAGCCGGATGTTGGCGGGCTTGATGTCGCGGTGGATGATGGGCTGGGGGCGCTCGTGCAGATAGGTGAGGGCCGCGCAAATCTGCGTCGCCCATTTCACCACGTCGGCTTCGGGCAGAGGGCCGAGGCGGTGCAGGCGTTCCCGCAAGTCCTCGCCCTCCACAAAATCCATCACCAGATATTGTTCCTGGCCGAGGACAAAGTGATTGGTGACGCGCGGGAGGTTGGGGTGCCGCAGGGACGCCAGCAGAGTCGCTTCACGCCGGAAGAGCCGCTCGGCGTCGTCCGAGACATTTAGATTTTCTTTGACCGCGACGGGGATGCCGAGGCTTTCGTCGGTGGCCAGGTAGACCGCGCCCATGCCGCCATGTCCCAGGATGCGCTCGATGCGGTAGCGTCCATTGAGGAGTGCGCCGAGTTCTAATGCCATGCGGGGGATTTTAGCAGAGTTCTAAAAGTGGGCCGGCCTCCCACGCCTGCCGCCCTGCCACTGTTTCAAAAACTTACCACAAAGAGCACAAAGCGATTCACAAAGAACACAAAGATTTTCTTCGTGCCCTTTGTGAAATCACTGCTTTGTGCTCTTTGTGGTTACACGCTGATGCGGCGGGGCTATTCCGTCACCCTAATCCGCCGCGCCGGCCGCCGGTGTGGGCAACGCCTCCCGCCCGGATTCGGTCATGGCCCGCGCCACATTCACCACGACGAGAATCGCCAGCCCGCCCACAAAGAACAGCACCACCGAGAGGATGGCCGGGCGCAGGTTGCCCACCACCTGATTGACCGTCGCAAAGATAAACGGCCCCAGCCACGACGTGCCGCGCTCGCTGATTTCGTAAATGGAGAAGAACTCGGCTTCCTGATTCCTGGGCACCATCTGCGCGAACAGGCTCCGGCTGAGGGCCTGACTGCCGCCCAGCACCAGCGCAATAAAAACGCCCAGCACCCAAAACTCGGCCTCCTGTTGCAACATCACGCCACCCAACGCGCTGGGTAACTCCAGCACGACATTGGTGTTTCGCATCCCGACGTAGGCATACACGACCACCACCGCCCAAATAATGATGCTGACCACCAGCGCGCGCTTGGCCGTGATCCGCGCGGCCAGCCAGCCAAAGAACAGCGCGCCAGCAAAGGCCACAAACTGAATCATCAACACCAGCAGCGTCAAACGCACGGTGGGCATTTCGATGCCGCCCCGGATAATTTTCGCCGCCGCAAAGGTGGAGGCCACACCGATAACGGTCTGGATGCCGTCGTTATAAATCAAATAAGCCGTCAGGAACTTCACCGTCTCGGGCATGGCACGCGCCTTGCGGCGCAGGAAGATGACGAGCATGATGATGGGGCCAAACATCGGCAGAAAAATCGGCATGATGGCCAGCTCGGTGGGCAGGTTGAAGGCGGTGAGCAGATACAGCACCAGCGGCGCGATGAGGGGCGCCCAAATAAAAATGGCCAGCGGCGAGAGTAACAAGCCCGCGATCAAGCGCGGCGGAACGCCCATCGTTTCGGACAGTTGCTGGAAGGCCACGCCGAGCAGATTTTTACCCTCGGGCATGGCGCGGGCCGCATGGCGGGAACGCAGGGTGCGCCACGTCCACACCGACCAGCCCAGCCACCACACCCCAGCCGAGGCCAGGTTGAGGCGCACGGCCAGCCCGCCCGGAATTTTCAACGTATCGCTGAGAAGATACAACGCGATGTTGACAATCAACAACAACCCGCCGCCCAGATAACCCATCGCCCAGCCAAAAGACGAAACGCGGTCACGCTGGTCGGCGCTGGCGATGTCGGGCAGATAGGCGTTGTAAAAGACAATGGCCGCGCCAAAGGCCAGGTTGGCGATGACATATAATATGCCGCCCAACCACCACAGATTGCCTTGCACAAAGAACAGCGTCATCGTGGTCAACGCGCCGATGATGGCGAAGATCTGCATCATCTGTTTGCGGCGGTGGGAGTAATCGGCAATTGCGCCCAGGATGGGCAGGAAGCCCGCTTGAAACACCACCGAAAACGAAATCATAAAGGGCAGGAAAGAGTCCGGTGCCACCGGGATGCCCAGAAAGGTGGCGACGAGCGGAACTTTGGAGGCCGCCGTCCATTCCACGCCGTTCTTTAGCAGGTATTCGGCTTTGGCGGCCGCCTCCACCAGCGCCGACAGATACGGCCCCAAAAATACCGCGCCGATGGTGGTGCTAAAGGCGCTGTTGGCCCAATCGTACATGGCCCAGCCCAAAATCTCACGTTTGTCGTTGATGGGGAGTGCGGCGGTCATAGCCATAGATTGATGCTCCTGTGCAGGAAAGGATGAGGTTGGGCGGGATGATACACCCCCTGGCCCGCGATACCAAATTCGCGGCTACAGACCTGACAGGTCTTTAGAGACCTGTCAGGTCTACGAGGGCCGTAAGAGATAATTAAGGTTGCGCTCCTACACTAAACGCACTTACGACCCTTTGACGGAAAGGAGGTAACCTGATGCAAAAAAGTATTTTCCTGTTGACGCTGGGGGCATTAATGTTGGCCGCATGTGGTGGCCCGGCCGCCACCGCGCGCCCGGAGGCGGTCGGCGATGGGGCCGTTGCGCCCACCACCGCTCCTGCCACAGCGGCGCAAGTGGCCTTGTCCACCCTGGCCCCCACCGTCGCCGCGCCGACCGAAACCGTGGTGCGCGAAATCAAAAGCGACTTTGTCGCCACCGACCCCAGCACCGTGCAACTAGCGGCGGGCAAACCGCAGTTGGTGGAGTTCTACGCAGTGTGGTGAGCGACCTGCCAACGGCTAAAGCCCATCGTGCATGGGCTGGAGGCAGAGTACGGCGAAAAGATTCAATTCACGTATCTGGATATTGATGACCCAAACACCGACAACCTGCAAGCGGCGCTCGGTTTTCGCGTTCAGCCGCAGATGTTTTTGCTGGATGGCGACGGCAACGTGCTCAAGCAGTGGTTTGGCTTTGTGAGCCACGAGGAGTTTGTGAGCGCGTTTGAGGGGGCGTTGAAGTGAAGTGTGGGAGTGTGGGTGTGTGGGCGTTGTCCCCCATACTTCCACACTCCCACACTGTCTATTCGCCAAAGAATCGCTTCACCGTGTCATTCAGGTCGCGGATGAGCCGATGCTCTCCCAACGGGCCTTGCCCCAGACTCTCGGCCACCGAGCGATAATACCAGGCAATGCTGTCGCGCCCGCGGTTAAAGCGTGACCACAACGCCTCGCCCAACGTCGCATAATCCGTCACCATCGAGCGCAGGTTGTGCAATTTGTCGGCGGCGGAGACGAGTTGCACGGCGCGCGGCGCGGTGGGCAGGGCGGCGATGGTGTGACGTTTGCGCTCTTCCCACGAATGCTCGCGCTTGGCGGGTTCGGGACAGCCGGCCACGATGGCCGCCACCCCCTCACCAAAAGTGGCGCGCAATTGCTCAAGGGTTACGCCCGTATCTTCCACCGTGTCATGCAGTAACGCCGCCGCCAACAGTTCAGAGTCGTGCTCGCCGTGCTCCATCAACAATAGCATCACGCCCACGGGATGGACGATGTAGGGGACATCGGCGCTTTTTCGTTTTTGCCCAGCGTGGGCGCGGGCGGCGAGGGTGAGGGCCGATTCGATGAGGGGGTTGGTCATTGGGGATTAGAGATTGGAGACGCTGGCGCGAGATTGGAGATTAGAGAATTGGAGATTAGGATTTGAATCTTGGAACTTGAATTTTGGAACTTGAATCTTGGAACTTGAATCTTGGAACTTTCGTTTCCCCAACCGCCGCCACCGGGAGTCTGGATGCTCAACACATCGCCCGCCTCCAAGCGCCGCGTAAATTTTCCCGGCAACTCTTCCCTCTCTTTTTCTCTTTCTGCTTCTCTTTCTTTTATCAGCACGTTTCTTCCTCGCGCTCCGGCCTCGCCGCCACGCAAACCCCAGGGCGCGCGCCGCCGCCGCTCGGATAATACAGTGACAGTAACGGGCGTGAGAAAACGAATGTCGCGCCGTACCCCGTCGCCGCCGCGATTCAAGCCTGCGCCGCCCGAACCGCGCCGCAATGTATAACACTCAACGCGCACGGGCAAGGCATATTCCAAGGCTTCGATGGGCGTGTTGCGGGTGTTGCTCATGTGAACATGGACGCCGCTGGCGCCCGCCCCATCTGGCCCCGCGCCCGCGCCGCCGCCCATGGTTTCATAATAGGCAAAGGGCTGGCCGCTCTGTGGTTGTCGCCCGCCAAAGGTGAGGTTGTTCATCGTGCCTTGCGAGGCCGCCGGA
>Ga0247727_10018527_pt1 | contig 10931 bp, 7 predicted proteins | sample WisWelCaveWW1625_FD_202498 | JGI IMG/M metagenome (GOLD analysis project Ga0247727, IMG submission 202498) | Biofilm microbial communities from Wishing Well Cave, Virginia, United States - WW16-25 | ecosystem: Environmental > Aquatic > Deep subsurface > Groundwater > Cave microbial mat | place...
TAAGATGCGCCGCCAGTTTCAGCCGTTGTGCCTCGCCTCCCGAAAGCGTGGTTGCCGACTGGCCCAGCCTCAGGTACCCCAGCCCCACTTCCTCCATGATCTTCAGCTTTGACGTGACCTTGGTCGCTCCCGCAAAAAATGCCAGCGCCTCCCGCACCGTCAGTTGCAGCACCTCGTGAATATTCCGTTCGCGGAACTTCACCTCCCGCACGCCGCTCTTGAACCTCGTCCCTCGGCACTCTTCGCAAATCAACTCCACGTCCGCCAGGAACTGCATCTCCACCGTCACCGTCCCGTCGCCCTGGCACTCCTCGCATCTCCCGCCGGGAATGTTGAACGAGAAGTGCCCCGCCTTGTACCCGCGCTTCTTCGCTTCGGGTGTCCCTGCAAACACCTCGCGGACCGCGTCAAACGCCTTCAAATATGTCGCCGGGTTTGACCTCGGCGTCCGCCCGATCGGCGACTGGTCCACCAGCACCACTTCCTGTATGCGTTGGTCACCTTCTAGCCGCTCGCACAATTCGCGAATGCTCGCGCCTGCCTTCTTCGCCGCAAGCGCCTTGTAGATTACGTCGTGTACCAGTGTGGACTTCCCCGACCCCGACACGCCCGTCACCGCGACCATCGTTTGCAGCGGGACCATCAGGTCAATGTTCTGCAGGTTGTGCGCGCGCGCGCCAAACACGCGCAGGAATTTTCCATTCGGCTTCCGTCGCAGCGCCGGCGTCGCGATGCGCAGCTCGCCGTTCAGGTACCGCGCTGTCAGCGACATCTTCTCGCCAGCCAGTCCCTCGCGCGGCCCCGCATACAAAATCCTCCCGCCCAACTCGCCCGCTCCCGGCCCCAGGTCCAGCACCGTATCCGCCGCCGCAATCGTATCCGGGTCGTGCTCGACCACCAGGATCGTGTTCCCCAAGTCCCGCAGCGAACAAAGGATCTCAATCAGCCGGTGCGTATCCCGGGGATGCAATCCAATCGAAGGTTCGTCCAGCACGTACAGCGCCCCCACCAGGTGCGACCCCAGCGATGTCGCCAGTTGGATCCGTTGCGCCTCCCCGCCCGACAGCGTTGACGTCAACCGGTCCAGAGTCAAGTACTCCAGCCCCACTTCATCCAGGAATCTCAGCCTTTGCTGAATTTCTTCCAGAATCTTCTCGGCAATCGTGCGTTGCTCTGGGCTCAAGGCAATCTGCCCATAAAACTCCCGCGACTGCGCCACCGTCATCTGGCAAACTTCCGTAATCGGCTTGCCCTCGATCTTCACCGCTCGCGCCTCTTCTCGAAGCCGCGTCCCATTGCATTCCGGGCAGGTTGCATACCCGCGATACCTCGACAAGAACACCCGCACGTGCAGCTTGTACTTCTTCCTCTCCAGCCAGTCGAAAAATCCCTTCACTCCCGTGAACCCTGCCGCTCGGTCGCCCTGCAAAACTGCGTTTTTCTGCTCTGCGTTCAATTGCCGGTACGGCACATCCAGCGAAATCCCCTTCGCTCGCGCATACTTCCGCAGCTCCTGCATCGCCGCGCGGTACCTCGGCTTCGTCCACGGCTCCACCGCTCCTTCGTTCAGCGATTTGCTTTTGTCGGGGATCACCAGGTCCAAATCAAAATCAATCGTGTTCCCAAACCCCTGGCATCTCGGACACGCCCCGTACGGACTGTTGAATGAAAAGAGCCGCGGCTCCGGCTCCTGGTACACCGCGCCGCATCCCTTGCACTCAAACCGCTCGTTAAAGACCAGCCGCTCCGGCTGCGCGCCATCCGCCTCCGACACAAAATCCAGCACCGCCTCGCCGTGCCCTTCGCGGTAGCAAATCTCGATCGCATCCGCCAGCCGCGACCTCGACTCTGCCCGCACGGCCAGCCGGTCCACCAGCACCCACACCGGCTTCGAGAAATCCACGTCCAGCAGCGCCTCGGGCGACGAAAACTCGTACACTTTTCCTTCCTGGACGAGCCGCGTGAATCCGCGCTTTTGCAGTTCGACGAGCGCCTGCTTCACCGCATCCGCTGTGGGCCGCGCCGATTTTCGCCCCGCACCCTTTCGCGCCGGCCCCGCCAGCGGCATCGCAAACAGCACATAAAACCTCCGCCCCTCTTCGAGCGCCAGTACCCGGTCGGCGATTTCGTCCAGCGTGTCTCGCTTCACCTCCGCGCCGCATTTCGTGCAATACGTCCTCCCGATCCGCGCATAGAGCAGCCGCAGGTAGTCGTAAATCTCCGTCGCCGTGGCCACTGTGGACCGCGGATTTCGCGTCGAATTTTTCTGCTTGATGGCTACAGCTGGCGAGATGCCGGTGATTTCGTCCACGTCCGGCTTTTCGATGCGTTCGAGGAACTGCCGCGCATAGGCCGAAAGCGACTCGATGTACCGCCGCTGGCCCTCGGCGTAGACGGTGTCAAACGCCAGGCTCGACTTGCCCGAGCCGCTCACGCCCGTCACCACCGTGATGGCATTGTGGGGAATCTCGAAGCTGATGTCTTTCAGGTTGTGGACCCGCGCCCCCCGCACCCGGATCGCATCCCGCTCTCCGCCTCTACTGCTCTCCCGACTCCCGTCCCGTCCGCTTTCCTGCCCGACGTCCCGCTTGCTCAGGCCCTTGTTTGCCTGCCGTCGCGCAATCGCCCCCGCCAACCCGCCCGCTGGCTTGCTCGCCTCGCCCGTCTGCACCGCCGCCTTCTGTTTCGCCAAGGATGGCCCTCTACAGCGATTCGCTTTACGCAACCTCAAACCCTACATCTTACAACAGGCGCTCACCTCCAGCCACCAGCCCCTTGCCAAGACGCATCAGCCACTAGCCACTCGCCACTTCTACTGTTAAATTGCTCTCTCCGGAGAATCATATGCCCGCATTCTCCCGCATCCTCTGGATCGTCCTCGACAGCGTCGGCATCGGCCCTCTTCCCGACGCCGCCGACTACGGCGATACCGGCCGCACAACGCTCGGCCACATCGCTAAATCCCGCCCGTTGAAGCTTCACAATCTCGTGCGTCTCGGGCTTGCCAATATCGCCACGCTCGACCATCTCACTCCCCCCGCGCATCCCGACGGCTGTTTCGGCAAAGGCGCTACGCACTCCCCGGGCAAGGACACCACCACCGGCCACTGGGAAATGGCCGGCATCTGGCTCGGCCAAGCCTTTCCGGTCTATCCCAACGGTTTTCCCGCCGACCTCATCGCCGCCTTCGAAAACTCCATCGGCCGCAAAACTATCGGCAATAAGCCCGCCTCCGGCACGGAAATCATCAAAGAGCTTGGCGAGGAGCACGTCCGCACCGGCTGCCCCATCGTCTACACCTCCGGCGACAGCGTCTTCCAAATTGCCGCCCACGAAGAGGTCATCCCCATCGCCGAGCTGTACCGCATGTGCGAAATCGCCCGCAAACTCCTTGATGGCCCGCATCGCGTCGGCCGCGTCATTGCGCGGCCCTTCCTCGGCACGCCCGGAAACTTTCGCCGCACCGAACGCCGTCACGACTACGCCGTCGAGCCTCCTCGTCCCATGCTTCTCGACGTTCTGGCCGACCGCCGCGTCCCCGTCTTCGGCGTCGGCAAAATTCACGACATCTACAACGGCCGCGGCGTCCCTCACTACGTCACCACAAAAAACAACGCCGACGGCATGGCCAAGCTCACCGCCGCACTGCGCGACCGCCCCGCCGGCCTCATCTTCGCCAATCTGGTTGACTTCGACATGCTCTATGGCCACCGCAAGGACGTCGAAGGCTTCGCCCGCTCCCTCGAAGAATTCGATGCCCTCCTCGGCCCCTTCCTCGCCGCGCTCCGCCCCTCCGACCTTCTGATCATCACCGCCGACCACGGCTGCGACCCCAGCGATTTCAACCCCTCCACCGACCACTCTCGCGAATACGTCCCCATCGTCACCTTCTCTCCCGCCGGCCGCCGCGGCGTCAACCTCGGTACGCGTGACACCCTGGCCGACATGGGACAGACCGTCGCCGAAAACTTCGGCGGCTCCATCCCTCACGGCTCCAGCTTCTTGCCTTTGATTTCCTCGAACTAGGCGGTCACGGGCGGTGGCTCGCAGGCCAAGGAATCGCTCCGGGAGATTTCTGTGTGTTCGCTAAAATCTGATGGCTGCTGGGTGAGAACGGCAAACGGAAAGCGGTGAATGGAAAACGAAGGCCTCTTGCCGATAACTGACAACTGCAATCTGAGAACTGACTTAATTCCCCGCCGTCCCGGTCGCGCGATGCGCATAATACCCGCTTCGCGTTCGCACGCTGAGTTTGCCTCTCCCGCGCGGCGGGATCACTTCGACCTGCACCAAACGGAACGTCCCGTCCTTCCGCGCATTCGTCGGGTAATAGGCCAGCGTGTACTGGTTGCGGATGTCGTGCGCAATTTGCGAGCAAATGGCCTCGGCGTCTTCGACGCTCTCCGGAAAAAACGCCAGGCCGCCCGTCGCCTGCGCCAGCTCGGCCAGCGCCTTTCGCGCATTCTTCTGCGCTCGCTTCTTCTCCGTTCCGAGCAGCCCGAGGGTGTAGATCACCGCCTCCGACTGCTGCGCCTCCTGCACGGTCGCTTCGAGGCTCTTCCGGCTGGCGTTGTCTTCCCCGTCGGTCACCACCAGCAGCACGCGCTTGTCGCGCTTTCCTTTCTTCAAATGGTCCAGCGACCCAATTACTGCGTCGTAGAGTGCTGTGCTCCCTCGCGAATCAATTCGCTCCAGCGCTTCCTTCATTTCGTTGATGTCGCTCGTAAAATCCTTGTCCAGGTCGAGGAAATAGTCGTCGTTGAAGTTGACGATAAACACCTCGTCGTCCGGATTGCTCGTCCGCACAAACGTCAGCGCCGCCGTGTTCACCTTCTCTCTCTTGTCGCGCATGCTCCCGCTGTTGTCAATCACCAGCCCAGCAGTCACTGGAATGTCTTCGTACTTGAACAGTGCCAACTTCTGCTCCACCCGGTCCTCGTGCACGCGAAAGTTCTCGGCCCGCAGGTCCGGCACCAGCTTCCCCCGCTGGTCCAGCACCGTCGCGTGCAGCACCACTAGGTTGACGTCTGTCCGGATGCGGTAATCTTTATCTTGCTGCGCCTGTTGCGCACCCGCACCGGTTGTCCACAGCACACTGCTCGCCAGCAGGGTTAGCGCTGCAAAGAGGCTAATGATTGCCAGCTTAGTGGCTGGGCGCGTAGTACCCAGATTTCGCATACACGTTGAGTGGGGGGAGACCCTTCGGGGGACGCAGCTTGACTTTGATCTTTCTCCATTTCGCGTCGCGGGCGTGATTGCTTGGTCGGTATCCCAGTACATATTGGTTGCGTAGCTCCATTCCGATTTTTGCTGCCGTGTCCGGCAGGTCGTTCAGGTTTTCCACCGGGAAGACCCGCCCGCCGGTCATCTCCGTCAACTCGGTCAGCAGCGACGGCCCGTTCATCTCTTCCGGGGTGCGGCCCCGGTACGCGAGTGGATCGTAAATCCCGATCGCGTAGAGTTGGACGTCAGCCTCCTTCACGAAGTTCTTGATGTCCGACTCGTTGTACCGACTATGATTATCCCCTCCGTCCGATATGATGAGCAAGGCCCGTTTCGCGTTGTGTGCACTTCTCATCTGGCTCAGCCCCAGATAAATTCCGTCCAACAGCGCCGTCCGTCCTTTCGCCTGCGTGTACATCATCCGCGTCTGCAGCTCTTCAACGCTGTTCGTGAATCGACTGGTCAGCTCCGCCCGGTCCGAAAAGCTCACCAGGAAAAACTCGTCCTGCGGGTTCGCCGTCTTGTAAAACTGGACCGCTGCCTGACGCGCCTTGTCCACCTTGTTGGACATGCTGCTGCTCAGGTCGAAGATCACCCCAATCGAGATCGGCACATCCTCTCCCGAAAAGTGGATCACCTCCTGCTCCGCGTTGTCTTCCAGCACCCGAAAATTCTCCTGCTCCAGCCCCGTCACGAGTCGGTTGAACGGGTCTGTCACCGTCACGTTGACCAGCACCAGGTCCACGTCCACACGGATCATCTTGTCCGTGATTCGCGTCGGGCCTTTCTGCTTGGCGGGTGATTTAGACTGGCTGGCTTGCTGGGCGAGAACCGGCAGGGCGAGCAGGGCGCATGTGAGCAGCGCGGTTAATACAACGCGACGCTGGCTGCGGTCGGCCCTCACCGCTCCTCCCGCCGACCACGGTCGGCGATCCCTGAGCGCTTCACTTTGGCTTCATTCTACCATTCGGCCTTGCGAACGCAAGCCCCTGCTCTTGCTTCTCCCGGATGTGTTAGCATCAGGCCACTTTTCTTGTGCCGCTCTGGAACGCGGCGAGGCTGTTTGTGAATGTTTTGGTCGTTATTCCCGCCCGCTACGCCTCCAGCCGTCTCCCCGGCAAACCCCTCGTTCCTCTCGCCGGCAAACCCATGATTCAGCATGTTTGGGAACGCGCCAGCCGTGCAGAAAATATTTCCCGCGTCCTCGTGGCCACCGACGATGATCGCATTCTGCAAGCTGTCCGCCAGTTTGGCGGCGAAGCCGTCATGACGCGCCCGGACCACCGTTCCGGCACCGCCCGCGTCGCCGAAGTGGCCGCTCACGCCGATGCAGACATCGTCATCAATCTGCAGGGGGATGAGCCTCTCCTCGACCCTGCCGCGCTCTCCTTTCTCGTCCCCGCCTTCGACGAAGAAAACGTCTCGCTCGCCACCCTCTGCACTCCCATCCGCGAGCAGCGCGACACCATGGACCCCAACATCGTCAAAGTCGTCCTCGATTTCCAAGGCGACGCCCTCTACTTCTCTCGCGCGCCCATCCCCTGGGTTCGGGGCGACGGTCGCCCGGGCAGCCCGCGCCACCTCAAGCACCTCGGCATCTACGCCGCGCGCCGCGAAACCCTTCTCGAATTCCTCACTCTCCCTCCCGGCGAGCTCGAAGAGCTCGAGCAACTCGAGCAACTCCGCTGGCTCGAAAACGGCTATCGCATCCGCGTCGTCGAAACCACGTACGACTCCATCAGCGTCGACGTCCCCGACGACATCCCCCGCGTCGAGAAGCTTCTCCGCGAAATTCCCAGCGAAAAATCAGCCGCTCCGAGCTGATTTGACACCCCGCGTCTTCTCTCTTACAATGCGTTGTACGCCGACTTTCTTGGAGGAGTTGGAACGGTTCCGCGTCCCCGCCGTTCCGGGAACGCGTCCTGTGCGGATGGCCTCGAAGTATATCTTTGTGACCGGCGGCGTGGTTTCCTCCCTGGGCAAGGGAGTCGCTGCCGCATCCATCGGATGTCTCCTCGAAAGTCGCGGCCTCAAAGTTACCCTCCAGAAGTGTGACCCCTACCTGAACGTGGACCCCGGCACCATGTCTCCCTACCAGCACGGCGAGGTCTACGTCACCGACGACGGCGCCGAAACCGATCTCGATCTCGGCCATTACGAGCGCTTCACCAACGCCCGCCTCACCCGCGACCACAACTGGACCACCGGCCGCATCTACGAATCCATCATCACCAAGGAGCGTCGCGGCGATTACCTCGGCAAGACTGTTCAAGTCATCCCTCACGTCACCGACGAAATCAAAGCCGCCTTTAAAAAGGTCACCGACGGTGTGGACGTCGTCATCGTGGAAATCGGTGGCACCGTGGGCGACATCGAATCGCTCCCCTTCCTCGAAGCCATCCGCCAGATGCGTCTCGACCTCGGCCCCGAAAACACTCTCTTCGTTCACGTCACTCTCGTCCCTTACATCCCCACCGCCGGCGAGCTCAAGACCAAGCCGGTCCAGCACAGCGTCAAGGAACTTCTGAGCATCGGCATCCAACCCGATCTCCTGCTCTGCCGCGCCGATCGTCACCTCTCCCGCGAGCTCAAGGCCAAGATCGCTCTCTTCTGCAACGTTTCTGAATCAAATGTCATTGCCGCCGAGGATGTGGACACCATCTACGCCGTTCCCATTGCTCTCCACCGCGAAGGCCTCGACGACCAAATCCTTCGCCTCCTCAAGCTCAATGCCCCTCCTCCCGATCTTTCCCACTGGCACGCCCTGCTCGATCGCATTCGCAAGCCCGCTGGCGAAGTTCGCATCGGCGTTGTCGGCAAATACGTTCAGCTCGAAGACGCGTACAAGAGTCTCCGCGAAGCCCTCGTTCACGGCGGGCTGGGCCACAATCTCCGCACCGTCATCGAATGGGTCGAGGCCGAAGAAATTGACTCCGCTGAGTCTGCCGCTCGTCGCCTGCACCACCTGGATGGCATCCTGGTCCCCGGCGGTTTTGGCAAGCGCGGTATCGCTGGCATGATCTACGCCATTCAATTTGCCCGCGACAGCAAAATCCCCTTCTTCGGCATTTGTCTCGGCATGCAGTGCGCCACCATCGAATACGCCCGCAACGTCGCCCGGCTCGCTGGCGCTGATAGCTCCGAGTTCAGCCCTTCCACACCTCACCGCGTCATCTATAAACTTCGCGAACTTGTCGGCGTGGACGAAATGGGCGGCACGATGCGTCTCGGCGCATGGGACTGCCGCCTCGAGCCCGGCTCCTTCGCCCAGCAAGCCTACGGCGCTCTCGAAATCAGCGAGCGTCATCGCCATCGCTACGAATTCAATTGTGATTACGAGAAGACCCTCACCGCCGCTGGCTTCCGAATCACCGGCCGCACTCCCGATGGCACCTACGTCGAAATCATCGAAGCCCCTGACCACCCGTGGTTCCTCGGCTGCCAGTTCCATCCCGAGTTCAAGTCCAAGCCTCTCGCCCCGCACCCGCTCTTCCGCGCCTTCGTCGGTGCCGCCTGGAAGCACCGCCATCCCGAAATCGCCACCTCCGAGGCGCGCCCCATCTCTGCCGCCGAGCGCCCCGTCTCCGCCGCCAATCCCGCCTCACGCTGAATCGCAATCGAATCATTTGAAAATCATGTGGTTCCCGCATACCCTTAAGCGTTCCGCATGAGGCGGAAAGCCGTACATGAATCCTTCGCGCCAAATCTCGGTTGGCTCCCTCAAGCTCGGCGGCTCCCAGCCACTTTTCCTCATCGCCGGCCCCTGCGTCATCGAAAGCGAAGCCCACTGCACGATGCTCGCCGAACGCCTTGCCCGCATCACCTCCGACGAAAAAATCCCCTTCATCTTCAAAGCCTCTTACGACAAGGCGAATCGCTCCTCACTAACCTCCTACCGTGGCCCCGGCCTTAAGGATGGCCTTCGCATCCTCAAAAAAATCAAAGACACACTCAAGCTCCCCATTCTCACCGACGTCCATGAAGTCTCCCACGTGGCCCCTGCCGCTGATGTCTGCGACGTCCTGCAAGTTCCCGCTTTTCTCTCCCGCCAGACCGATCTTCTCCTCGCCGTGGGCCGCGCCGGCCGTGTCGTGAATCTGAAAAAAGGTCAGTTCCTCTCCCCCTGGGAAATGGCCAACGCCATCGAAAAAGTTTCCAGTGTCGGCAACGACCGCATCCTTCTCACCGAGCGCGGCACCTCATTCGGCTACCAGAATCTCATCGTAGACATGCGCTCCTTCCCTATTCTTCGCAAACTCGGCTGCCCCGTCGTCTTCGACGTCACTCACTCCGTCCAACTCCCCGGCGGCGAAGGGAGGTCTTCGGGCGGCCAACCCGAATTCATTGAGCCGCTCGCCCGCGCCGGTACTGCCGTCGGTGTGGACGGCCTCTTCCTGGAAGTCCACGAGAATCCGCCGAACGCCCTCTCCGACGGCACCAATGCCCTTCCGCTCGACGAACTCCCCGGCCTTCTCGCCAAGCTCCACAAGCTCGCATCTCTGATCCGCACCTGGAGCCTCTCGTGAGCATCGAAACCGCGCGTCGCGTCCTCCGCATCGAGGCCGAGGCCATCCAAAATCTCCTCGAACATCTCGACGCCCGCTTCGACCGCGCCGTCGAACTTCTCTTCCAATGCAAGGGTCGCATCGTCGTCACCGGACTTGGCAAGTCTGGACTCATCGGCCGCAAAGTTGCCGCCACCTTTTCCAGCACCGGCTCTCCTTCGCTCTTCCTCCATCCCGCCGAAGCCCTTCACGGCGACCTTGGCATGATTGTCCGCAACGACCTTCTTCTCGCCATTTCTTACAGCGGCGAAACGCCCGAAATCCTCGCCCTCCTCGAAACCGCCAAGCGCCTCGGCGTTCGCCTCGTCACTCTCACCGGCAGCCCGCGCTCCACGCTCGCTCGCGAAAGCGAAGTCGTTCTCGACATCAGCGTCAAAGAGGAAGCCTGCTCGCTCAATCTCGCCCCCACCGCCAGCACCACTGCGGCTCTCGCCATGGGCGACGCACTCGCCATCGCACTTCTTGAGCGCCGCGGCTTCGGCCCCGACGACTTCGCCGCCCTTCACCCCGGCGGCCGCCTCGGCAAGCAGCTTCAGCGCGTCGAAAACCTCATGCACTCTGGCGACGCTCTCCCCCGCGTTTCCCCCTCTGCCCGAATGCCCGACGTCATCTACGAAATGAGCAAGAAGGGTCTCGGCATGACCACTGTCATGGATGCCGAAGGTAAACTTGCCGGCATCCTCACTGACGGCGACCTGCGCCGCCTCATTCTGAAAAACAAGGGCGCCACTTTCGATCTCGCCGTCGCCGACTGCATGATCCGCAATCCCGTCACCATCGCTTCCGGCGAGCTGGCCAGCGCTGCACTCCACCTCATGGAGCAAAAGAAAATCACCTCCGTCGTCGTCACCGACTCCGCGCGCCGCGTCCTCGGCGTCCTCCACATCCACGACCTCTGGACCCTCGAACTCTTCTAATTCCTCTCTGTGACCTCTGTGCCTCCGTGTCCTCTGTGTTAAAGTCTTTTTTCTTCTTTCGCTTGGAGGCTCTTTTGAGGCTCAGTTCCCAACTCCTTCGCCGCGCAAAAAAAATCAAACTCCTCCTCATGGACGTCGACGGCGTCCTCACCGACGGCCGCGTCTGGCTACAGTCCCAGCCCGACGGCTCCGCCATGGAGATCAAGGGCTTCCATTCCCAGGACGG
>Ga0247727_10018528_pt1 | contig 10931 bp, 7 predicted proteins | sample WisWelCaveWW1625_FD_202498 | JGI IMG/M metagenome (GOLD analysis project Ga0247727, IMG submission 202498) | Biofilm microbial communities from Wishing Well Cave, Virginia, United States - WW16-25 | ecosystem: Environmental > Aquatic > Deep subsurface > Groundwater > Cave microbial mat | place...
TCCATGTATGATAGAGTTGGTTGGTCGGCATTGGCTTCTCCTGTAAATCCGTTTTGTCGTAAAAACAAATTTACTCGATTTTCCATGCCGATCAACCTCTCAATTGTTAAAGTGTCAGGTAGCTAGATTCCGATCATTATTTTTGAAAATTTGACAAGTGTAAACAATTTTCCCAATAGGTTCGTCCGTTGTGGGCAATGGTGAGAGAGTTAAGGTAGGTTGAACTTGCGGTGTCCTGGTTAGGATTGGTAAAGCCGTTGGTGTGAACCCTGGAGTAAGTGTTATTGTGATTTCCGGGTTTTGTACTTCTGTCGCAGAAATGGTTGTTTCTGTTACAGATGAAACAATAGAGATTATTTTTTCAAATGAGGGAATAATATTTGACGATGTATTCTGGCTTAGGAACATCCACGCTATTCCACCCATTAACGACAAAGTGATGATTAAGAGTATCAATGTTGTGAAGACGCGGCCCGGGCGTTTTCTGGAAGTTGGTATAGCTAACTCATTAGTTGAAATCAGATTTTTTCCTGTTACTGGACAGAATTGTGCATTGGGGGGATGAACCTGACCGCAATGAGGGCAAACTGATTTGGGTGATAATGATTTTCCGGTTTCTGGGCAGAAAACTGCTTCACCGGGATGTTCTTTACCACAATGTGGACAAATCATAGTTTCCTTTCCTTTTTCTCCTACCTGAGTGTGAGAACTTAATATCAATTAGTTTGCTTGTGGGATGTGTATTCTTGGTCCTCCACAAAACATTATTTAAAACTGGCGATTGCATTAAAAACGACCTTAACCGGGTTCTGACCGAAAACCAAATCAGGCTGATTGTCACCATCAAAATCTCCGACTACCAGGCCGTAATTCTTATCCACTGATACCTGAGAAACTATTTCTCGAAATTGAAAATCGCCCAAGTTTTCGTAAAGATAAATCTTGCCGTTAAATTCCGCAGCGATAAGGTCCATTTTTGAGTCGCTGGTCAGATCATAAGCTAACAGATTAAAGAAAGTACCATTAGTTGTGTCAGCATAGTTAATGTCAAATTCTTCTCCATTTTGATTTCTGAAAAAGTATATCTTGTCTCGAGCCTTTGAAACAACAAAATCTTCAAACCCATCGGAGTCAAAATCAGTTGTTTCAATTCCAAAAATGCGCTCATTGAATTGATATTTAAACACTTCTACAAAATTAAAGTTGCCATTATTTTGATAAACAAAAACGTCTCCTGAATATAACTCGCCGCTTAGCACGCTTGGAAAAACAGATCCGGGTACAATCAATAACGGCTTTACCATATTATTGCCGTTTGTACCCATCCACTCTCCGCGATTATCGAATTTAAGCAACTCACCTTGTTCATACAGACGAACGAAACCGCCCTCAGAGAACGGTTGTCCAAACGCAAGGTCAACTACCTGATCTCCATTCAAATCGCTACAAACAAAGGTTTCATCAGGTATTTCGTTTATAATCACGCCTTCGTCGTAAAGTTCATGATCTCGATTAGAAAACAATCTTACGCCAGAAATTGACGCCAAAATATCTAACCGACCATCAAAATTTATGTCACACGTTTGCAAACCATAAGGATACCCATCTATAATATCTGACTGCCAAATAATGTTAAAATCAGATATATTCCATTCATAAATGGTTAACTGACCATTCTGTTCTTCCCCTTGTTCTTTAGTTAGTACAGCAAGTTCGTCTCTGCCATCACCATTAATATCAATAACCGCCATCCCTTCTATATATCTTGAATCTAATGGAATATCGTATGTCTTATATGTTGTAAGAGGAGGGGCAATGAATGTTGCGGTATAAGATAATGCTGATTGAGTCAGCCGTGCATCTACAGTTGATGCTACCAGAGTAGAAATCATATTTCGATCTGTGGTAGGAGAGGTTATAGGAGACAGTGTTAATGAGGGTTCAAAAGTTGGCGATGGCTTTGTCAGTTTATCAACAAGCGTAGCAGTTGTATTCCCAACTAACGAGGGCAAGGGATTTTCAATCAAATTATTACTTATACTCCATACACCAACAGCACCAATAAGTAACAATAGAATTAAAGGAAGAATAATCCGTGACCTTAATTTTCTCTTGGGTTTGGTTGGTTTCTGTTGTGAGAGAAGCGTTTCCCCAGTTTTGGGACAAAACTGCATATCTGGTGGGTGCAGATCACCACAATGAGGACAAACAATAGTTTTTGAAATTGATCGCCCAGTAGACGGACAAAAGACTGCCTCGTCAGGATGTTCTTTTCCGCAATGTGGACAAATCATCTGATTCTCCTCACAACTATTCACCGATGAAAAGGATGTTGAGGTGATTCAGATCGTTGGTATATGCAATACGAGTCCCATCAGGCGATATTGCAAAATCAGTCACTCGCCCTAGTATCAATGAACTATCGGCTAACAAGGTACGCGCGCTGGTCTGCACGTCAACTGCCCAAAATGAGGACCCACCCTCAGAAGGGTAGTAAGCCGTGAAAACGATTTGTTTGCCATCAGGCATCCACCCCAATGGAGGGGTGGCATTACTGATAAGAAGTTTCGGAGATATGCTCCCTTGCATTTCAGTGATAGTATATATCGACCTGTCACTCTGCGCATAAGCCAGTTGATTGCCAAAAGGCGCCCAAATAGCACCATAGGACGGGTCAATTCGTCTCAGGTAGGTAAATGTAGCTCCATCAAATTTCCAAATATCGACGAAATTATCTGATACAGCCATAAAGTATTGACCATCTGCGGACCATGCAGTTGATATTGCCCCGGCTGCATTCTCAATTTGAGGAAGATTTACGATGTTTAGCTCACCTCCAGGTTGACTGGACCAAAGGTGAAATCCATCAAATGATCGGACAGAATCGCCTTCCTTCCAACCTAAAAAATAAAAGGATTGATTGGCTGGCAACCATGCTGGCAGTGCACCTCCAAATCCAATATTCTGAAAGGATCCATCCGTCAAAAAAAGGATAGATGCATGGAAGGAATATCCTGTACTTTTCATGATGGAAATAGCTTCTCCCTGAGGAGAAACCGAGATCTCAAATACAGCATCCAGTGTATCATCAACTAACGCTTTGAGTTCCAGGAGAGAAGATTGGTAAAGCTTGCCGTCATCTAGACTAACGAAAACCAAGCTGTCACCATTACTCCATTTCGGCATCATTGCATTGAAGGAAACATTTTCTATAGTGGGCGTATGTAGTAATTCATATTCAACAACAAAATCTTCATTAGACTTGGCGTTTATTTTGATTTCATATGTTATGTGGTTTTGCTTTTCAATCCGCACCGTGTGGTTACCTGGCATAACATTCAGAGCGAGAGGTGTCACGCCCACCTGTTTTCCATCTACATAAACCGTACTGTTCACAGGCAAAACGTTTACGAGCAGCCTACTGTTTGTAGAGGTTCCTAGTTTTACCTCAATCAAGTTCAGTTGGATGCCAGTTGTGACAACAAGCAGCAGGCCCACCAAGGTCATGCTGGTAATAGTTACTACGATGAAAAAAATAAATGAAATTTTATTGTTTGGTTTCATTGATCCTTACTGCAGGTACAGGTTTGGTCTTTGTTTTCTTTGCATACGTTGAATGATGTGCCTGTCCATGTTTCCTTATTGGTAGTAACCTTCACATTGTTCGTGAACTGAACCCAATAATATGACCAATCAATGTCAAATTTGTTTTTTGTTGCTTCACAACGATCAATGTTGGATTGATTTAGATTAATTAAGATTGCCCCTGTTGGCACGGTATATATTTTTTTTGCTGATTCTTTATCGGGAGGCCACCAAAAAGCAACAAGATGGAGGTGATCGCCATCTGCATTGCCTGTCTGACCCATAATACCAATTGGTGTGCCTGCTTGAACCTGATAACCCTTACCCTGCTTTTGCATGGTCTCATCAATATTGTCTAAGTGCCAATACATAGAAGCCCAAGAACCATGATCGATAGCAACATATTTTCCCATATAAGGATCAGGAATATTTTCCACTATGTACACTGTTCCGGATGAAATCGCTCGAACGGTGCCTAAGGATACTTTGGAAATAGGTGAACCATCAGGCTGAGGTGTTGGAGTAGATTCGTTAGGGGGGTTGATGGTGGGTTTGCAATCGATATCCAAACCGTTGTGGAAGGCAATGCTCTTAACTTTTGGGTTGGTTAAATAATAATCATTTGATCCAAACCATGCTGTTATACATCCCATTTCAGTATCAGGTTTATAGATTGTTCCCTCCATTGTGCCAAATGGCCAAACGAATTGAGGTGGAATTGGTCCTTGTACTTTATATTTAACTTCTTTTGCATAATCGGAAGCTGTACCAGGAAGTCTCACCTTAAGTGTGAAAATATTCTCTCCAGGTAAAGTGCGAACAGAAGGAATTTTCCACAACCCGTTTTTGTCGGCTGCGACTGGTTCTCCCTGTATTTGATCTCCACGCCATAGTTCCAAGCATTGACCTGATGACGCAGTGCCCTCAAAATCTACTTTAGCCATGAACTGCTCGTTTGGTCCCGGCTTTTCTATAGACACATCAATCGCATACGAATTGAAGTTCAACAAATTGCTTACTGGCCCTACATGGCCATCTGACTTAACTACAGCACCAACAACGACGTCAGTATCAGAAGTAACCAGAACATTGGGAATTGACCAACTATTACTATTTCCACTCATTGTTGTCGAGCCAATCTCTCGACCTAATATATAAGTATCATCACAACCATTTGGCAAAATTTCATGTAAAGTAATGACAGGCAAATCATTGCTTTTTAGATTGGCTTGTGTTGGTCCCCAACCTTGAAATGTGATTATCCCACCCCCGAAAGGTGGAGAGGCAGGTTCTACGATCCAAGGTGCAATTTCTCCCGGATCAAGCACTCCGATCTGATTTAGATACTCAATAAACGCTAATCCTTCACCTACCACTGGTCCTTGAAGTTCAGGGTTGCTAGGTGAAATATTCCCCGTCCCACACGCCAGTCCAGCGCCAATTAAGGCGAGGAGAGCGAGGCCGATGCGTTGAATTCTGGACAATCTGAAGTCAAATCTCATTTCCCCTCCTTTTGGGAACGCGGTAATGAACAATTCCAAAAAGCAGCACCAAAGTTGATGCAGTTGCAATCAATAACAGGCTTTGGATTATTTTTCCCATAACTAATGATTGGTTTTCGATGGCGACTGTCATTGGCAACTGCGATTCGGCAATTATTTCATTCTTATCATTTAGGCGAAGAGCCCAACTAACCCGATTATTATTCAGCAATTTCCCATTGTGATAGGTAATTTTTCCCGGCAAAACAAAAGAATATAGCATTTCGGAACTGTCAAGTTCTTTTCGGATTTCATCCGCAGCAGAGGGATTAAGATTAGCCAAACTGGAATAAAGAACAGTAGTGTCAACTAATGCCATAATACGGAATATCAGTTTATCGCCCTCAGTGTACTTTGTGGCATAAATCCAAGAGCCTCCTCCGTCATTTATGCCAGTAGCCGACAAATCTTCCAGATTGCCAAATTCACGCTGAAGGAAGAAGACTTCTTGGTCACCTTGGAGATAGTTTTCAGCCAACATTCCATCATGGCGAAGGTTCATAATCCACGAATCCAAGTACCCAGCCATTCCTGGCATCTGGCGCAAAAAATCTATATCCTCCCTGGATCGAGCCAGAGTAGTGGTCATAACACTACTGCCGTCCTGATTGATTATGGTCGTAATATCCATTGTGCAACTCGTCAAGGTTCCAGATACAAGAAGAATCAAAATGATGGTTGTTAATAGGTGGCGACTAAACCAGTTTTTTCTGAATGCCCGCCACAGAAATACGCTTGTGCAGAATACAAGCCACAAGAAAATACCTATGCTGGCTCTTAATAGCCAAAGCCTTTGGCGTTCCTGCGCTTGAGGATCGACGTCCAAACGCAAAACCTTGTCTGCGTGGATTCCCTTTCCGTCATCAATGAAAACGCCTTCTACTTGAATATAATCTCCCGATTTTAGGCGCTTGCCATCTCCCCTGTATATTACAGGGATTTCCTTTCCATTAGCCCATATTCCCAAAACATACGCCGTTTGCCAATCGTTTTCAAAAAGTACTTCAACTTTTGCGTTGCGGATCAATCTGCCGTTTACAATAACCGTTCGGTTAATATACCTTGATGGATTTGCAAGTAGAACATCAGGACTGACAAATTCCCTCTTTTCCTCTCTGGTCTTGGGGTTTGAATAGGATTGGGCGACAGGCAATAATTTTTGTAATTCTCTATCGGTTACTCTGCCCGAAAACGTGAATTGAGAATTTTCTGAATTACGGATTGCATTTATATCTGGAGCAAAATCAATGATTCTTGCATTCAGGCTAACCACGAACCAGATCGCACCGCCTGATAGCAATAGAATAAATACCCCATAAGCAATTGTAAACAGCCAAAATTGAACTCGGGCTGTCAGAAAAGGCGTCTTTACACTGCCGCCGACTTTTGGCGATGTTAATTGAGCTCCGCACTTATGACAAAATTTTGCAGAGGGAGGATTCGGTGAATTACACTTTGGGCAAGCTATATCATTCACTTTTTCTTACCAGTCTTACGCGTTTGATTTAGATTACTCTTTGTTGTATCCATTTTTTGCTTATTATGGAGCAGGCCAGATAAAAGTGAACACTCCATCATCTGCCTGCACGAGATGGTCCTTGGGGTTGCCTGTTATATTGATTCGGAATATTTCTGACTGAAGATCGCTAATATCTTGATCATTAACTTTTATGTAGACTATGGAAGTTCCATCATCTGTAAATCTAAACGACCATACATCATCGTCCAGTATTCTTGAGTCACTTCCATCGCGATCGACAATATGTAGACTGCCGCCATAACTATCAATGCGTCCATCTACATAAGCAACGTAGTCATTGTCTGGTGAAAATGAAAACTTCATGCAGTTAGCATTTTTTGTGATTTGTGTCTTTTCACTTCCATCAATTTTCGATATATATAAATCCTCATACATCCCCTCATTCGTTACATAGGCGATATACTTCCCATCTGAAGAAAAATTCAAATTTTTGGCATGGTCTATAACGAACGATATCTCATCCTGTATCACGTTGTATAAGTACACCTCATTGCTGTCAAGAATAGCCAACGTCATTTCATTAGGCGAGAAAACTAAGAAGCCTGTGTTTTCTGAAACTAAAGAAGGCAATCCTCCTAAAGTTGAAACTTGCATAAGATTCGTACTATCATAAAAAATCGTCTCGCCTTTAGGTGACATTTTTAATACTGAAAATATATCTAACAATGGGGAAATGTTTTCATCTCTTCCAGCAATATAGCTATATTCTCCATTTATGATGTCAATAATACCTATTTCTACCAAACCACCTTGATCACTAATTTCCGCCTTTTTTGCAACTGCTATATGTCGACTGTCTGAGAGAAAAGCCCCGAAAATAGCGTCTTCGAAGCGATTAACAACATTTCCTTGAAGATCTATAATAATTGTGATATTTGAATTATTGTCCTGATCGGTAAAACCGAAATATTTCCCGTTTGGCGAAAATCCTTGAAACGAACCAAATCCTGCAAGTCCCTTATTTTGGGTATCAACAGATATCACACTGGATGTTTCCCTATTTAAGAGTAACAAGTTGCCATCATTTTCTGCGACAACAATGGTTTTTCCGTCAGGAGAAAAAACATTGCCGATCATCCATGGAAAAAACTCTAAGAAACCCGCAACCGAACTTAAGCCATTATTGTCGTTGTATATTTCATGGATATCTTCTCCGTTTTCCTTGATTTCTATTATTCTTGTTAGAGTAGATTGATCACCCTCAATTAAATCAACAATGTAAACTAGTTGCTGAATCTTGTTGACAGCTGTTGGAGTTGGTATTTGAGTAGATAGCAGGGGAGCAGCTATAGCGGTGTCAAGATTTTGTGCTTCTGCTGATTGAGTTGCAGAATTTGAAAGTAGTGAAGCAGTAGACGTAGTTTTTTGGATTTCAGGGATTGTAAGTGATGATAACTTTTTACCTTGAAATATTAATACTGCTCCAGCTATTAATGCTAAAACAACCATCATAAGTAACAGTGCGCTGAAAATGCGGAAAGCCTGTTTGATGAAGTTTTTTTTGTTGCCAACATTGCTTTGTGAATTCCCCAATTGTGCCCCACACTTATAGCAGAATCGAGCTGATGACGGGTTTGGAGAATTGCACTTGGGACAGGTTATGTCACTCATTATTGAACATCCTTCATATTATAAAAACACGTTTCTTGGAATAGTATGTCCTTTATTATGGAACAGGCCAAATGAAAGTGAACAATCCATCATCTGCCTGCAAGAGACGTTCTTTTTTCCGACCATTGACTCCTATTCGATAAATTTCAGATTCAGGATTGCCACGATCAAGATCGCTGACTTTTATATAAACTATGGAATTTCCGTTATTTACAAATCTGAATGACCAAACGCCGGTATCCAATCTTGTCGAGTCGCTTCCATCGCGGCGAACAATATATAAACTGCCGCCAGCATCGCCGCTACTTCCATCAATGTATGCGATAAAGTTATTGTCTGGTGAAAATGCAAACTTCAACCAGTTAACATTTCTAGCGATACGGACTTTATCGCTTCCATCGGTTCTTGATAGATAAAGATCCTTCTCCGAGTTCCCTTCATTTGTCGCATAAGCCAAATATCTTCCATTGGATGAAAACACAATATTTTCCACGTCGTTCGCTATGCGCGATTTTTCGTCCCGTCTTGTATCATAGAGGTATAGGCTATTGCCATCCCTATCAACTATTGCCATTGTTCTCTCATCCGGTGAGAAAAACGCGAAATTTATACCTTCATCAGATTCGTAAACCGATGAAGAAGAGCCTCCTCTTGTTGGGATGCTCATAAGGTTTTTGCCGTCAATATAATAAATGGTATTGCCATTTGGCGATACGATGACAGGGGAAGTTACAGTAAACCAGATTGTATATGTGGTATCACTTTCTTCAATCCCGGTTAAATAGGTGTACTCTCCGCTCAAGAAGTTTAATATTCCTAAGCCAGTAACATTTTCTCTGTCCGTTTCAAATGCTACTATTTGTTTACTATCCGGGAGAAACGCCCCAAACACCCTGTCATCGGCACTGTAAACTTCATTTCCTTGGAGATCTATAATTGCCGTAGTAAATGAATTATTGTCGAAGTCTGTGAAGCCAAAGTATTGCCCATCAGGCGAAAAACCTTGTAAATAACCGAGTCCTGTTATTCCAGTTTTATCTTGGATATCAACAGATACCGGTACTGATGAGTCGCTGTCCAGAAGTAACAGATCTCCGTTGTTTTCCGCAACAGAAATTGTTTTTCCGTCTGGGGAAAAAATATTGTTCTTCAACCACGGATAATAATCTAAGACTATGGCAATAGATCTAAACCCGTCATTGTCACTATATAATTCCTTGTTATCTTTTCCATTTTCTTTGACAGCCATGATCACTGTAACATTATTTTGAAGATCTTCTTGGATGCCATAAACCAACTGTTCGGCTGGCGAAAAAATCTGAAAACCCAAAAAACCAACAGCAGTCCAAATGCAAATTAATGCCACCAACATTATTCCGGTTGCCCCAAGGATAATAAGAATTTTTCGTTGGTCAAGTTTGGGCGCTTTTTTTTCTGGGGTCGAAATAGGTTTTTCTTGTATCGAAGGAGTTGCCTCCTTCACTATTTCCGGTTCCGATGAGGCGGCTTCTGGTTTATACAATTCGGCGCCACAATACATGCAGAATTGATTACCTTCTTCATTCTCTTTTCCACAGTTTATACAGTGCATTCTGCCTCCTATCGGCTAATATGTAAATATTATAGACCTTTTATGAAGAAATGCAACTGTTTTGAAAGCCAATTTTTGTTGAGCAAGCAGTAGTTTCGATGGTATGCAACCACCAGGAATTATCAGAGAGTATTGTCAATTGTAGTAAAGAGAGGCGCTAATTTTACATCCCCAACCACTTCCCAGCCTCGCGCGCGAGATTCGCCGCGAGACCCGTCCGCGCCGTGCAGGGTGGCAATGATTCCAAAAACAATCTTCCATATTGCTTCGTCAACACGCGGCGATCCAAGATGGCGACCACGCCTCTATCAGATTGGGTGCGGATGAGTCGCCCAAATCCCTGCCTGAATTTCAAGATCGCTTCGGGCAGGTAGTATTGATTGAATGAGTCTTCGTACATTTCGGAGCGCGCCGCAATCAGCGGATCGGTGGGGACATCGAAGGGAAGTTTGGTCAGCACAACAACCGAAAGTGAATCGCCTGGCACGTCCACGCCTTCCCAGAAGGATTTGGTTCCCAACAATACGGCGCGTTCGGTGGCTTTGAACGATTCGAGCAACGCGTTCGGCGAGGCGCCGTCGCCTTGTTCGTACACATAAATCTCCTCGCGCGCCAATGGTCCTGTGATGGCTTGCGCGGTTTTCTTCAACGCCGCATAGGACGTGAATAGCACGAGCATCCGTCCGCCTGTGGCTTTGGCGGTGGCAAGCAAGGTTCTGTTAAGGGCAGGCTGGAAGTCGGGAGCATTTGGTTCGGGAATGTCATTTGCGATGTACAGCAATGCGGCGTTCTCGTAATCATATGGCGAGCCGAGTTGCATCTCGTCCGCTTCGTCGGCGCCAAGGGTGTTACGCAGATATTGGAACTCGCCGTGCGTGGTCAACGTGGCGGAGGTCAGCACGACGGATCGTTTCTCGTGCCATAAATATTTTTCAACCAACGCTGCCACGCTCAACGGCGCGGCGTTCAACGATAAACGATTTTGATTCGGCTGGACTTCGATCCAATACACCATGCCTTGAATTGGTTTATCGTTGAACGCCGCGCCGTTGAGCGTGGCAGC
>Ga0247727_10018529_pt1 | contig 10929 bp, 11 predicted proteins | sample WisWelCaveWW1625_FD_202498 | JGI IMG/M metagenome (GOLD analysis project Ga0247727, IMG submission 202498) | Biofilm microbial communities from Wishing Well Cave, Virginia, United States - WW16-25 | ecosystem: Environmental > Aquatic > Deep subsurface > Groundwater > Cave microbial mat | place...
GCGAAAACGCAGCCAACGTTAGAACGTGCACTATCGCAAGCGATGCGCCAGGTCACCCCTGATGATATTCGCGGATGGTTCAATCATTGTGGTTATACATGTCCACACAAATGAAAAACGCTGTAAGATAAGCTTATACTCTTCAGCACTCACCAATAACGACTCTGTTTGGATTCACCCTTTCCTCAATAAGTGATGGTCGATTTCTAGTCATAACGCAGTAGGCGTGAACTGTTTATAGCAATTGCATCAATTCTGATTAAATCAGGAAAAATGATGTTTCACGGCTGGGCTCTTTTGCTCGATTTTTGCCCGACGGGTGTGGCTCAAAATCTAACTCAACACGTCAACCCCTTCATCGGCTCGGACGATCATGACCACACTATTTCAGGTGCAACTCTGCCGTTCGGTAAGGTGCGGGTCAGCCGGGATACGCGCGTTGAGGATTGGGATGCGTGCGCGGGTTATCATTATTCCGACAGCACAATCATCGGATTCAGTCATACGCATCTCAGCGGCACCGGCATTCCTGATTATGGCGACATCCTGTTGATGTCTACCGTCGGCAAACTGAAAGCAACATAGTAAAACGAACAACAACTATGGACATCCTCTTAACCCACGGTTTTTTCCTGCACGGCGATCCCGCCGAGCAGAAAATCATGAAGCCCTATCCGCCGTTGGGGCTTCTTTATATTTCTGCCTACCTCAAGCGAAAAAACTTCGCCGTGGAAATTTTTGACAGCACTTTTGCCGACAAGAAGCAGTTCGCTGGTTTGTTGCTCACACAGAAGCCAAAAATCGTCGGCATCTACTCGAATTTAATGACCAAGTTCAACGCGCTGGAGATGATTCGCCTCGCCAAAGAGCAAAACTGCATCGTCATCGTCGGTGGGCCGGATCCACCACACTATGCAGAAGAGTATCTCAACTTCGGCGCGAATGTCGTTGTGATCGGTGAAGGTGAAGAACCCTTGCAAGAGTTGATACCGATTTTTACAGTTGAAAAAATCGAGCGTCTTTCTTCAGTTGGTGGCATTGTTTATAAAGACGAGCATGGGCAAACACAAAGAACTCCGGCCAGAAATTTGATGCCAGATCTCGATGTGCTCCCGCTTCCCGACCGGCAGGCGATTGATCTTCACAAATATGTCACAACGTGGAAGCAACACCACGGAATGGGGGCGGTGTCGTTGATCACTTCTCGCGGCTGTCCGTATTCTTGCACGTGGTGCAGCCATTCGGTCTTTGGCAAGACACTCCGCAAGCGTAGCGCAAATCTCGTTGCCGATGAAGTCGAAGAGATTTTCGCAACTTATCATCCCGATATGCTGTGGTACGCTGACGATGTGTTCAACATCAATCACAAGTGGTTTTTCGAATACGCAGCGGAACTCAACCGGCGAAACATTAAAATTCCCTTCGAATGCATCTGTCGCGCCGATCGCATGAACGAAGACATCGTGCGCACGCTGAAAGAAATGGGATGTTTTCGCGTGTGGATCGGCTCGGAGAGCGGCTCGCAGCGTCTGCTCGATGCCATGCAGCGCGGCGTCAAAGCCGAGCACGTGCAAGCGATGACCCGCCTCGCAAAAAAATTTGGCATCGAGACCGGTATGTTCCTCATGTGGGGCTTTGGCGATGAAAACGAAAACGACATCGCTCAAACCATCGAGCATGTGAAGAAAGCGAATCCCGATACGTTCTTGACGACGGTGGCGTATCCGATCAAAGGCACGGCTTACTATGAAAGCGAAACTGCGCGAGCTTCAATTATCGGCAGCCTGCCGTGGACGAAATCCAGCGATCGTGATTACAAAATCAAAGGCCGGCATTCACGGCGGTATTATGATTTCGTCAATCGCCGCCTCCAGAGCGAAGTGCAGCTCGCGAGGCTCGAAGAGAATGGAACCCGACGTCGCTGGTTTTCGTTCGCCAAAGCGCACGCCAACGTTGCTCTCGGAAAAATCGGTATGGTCTTGACGCGGCATGAGAAAGAGGCACGAGAGGTTTCATAAGGGTGAGAAAGCTGAAAATCAATTCATCTTCAAAGCCGCGTATAGAAAATGTCCTCAATACTGACAGAGACAACACGAGATAGTGTAAAAACTCAATCTCCGCTTTCGCGCTGGCTCGAGGTTTTGCGTTGTCCGGAGTGCGGTGGGCGGCTGCATTTCAGCGCGGTACAAGAAGCGCGAGAGCTTCTGTGTCGAAAGTGTTCTTCAGCTTTTCCGTTACGCCGCGGCATCCCCAGCCTGATCCATCACGACCGAAGAACGGCCATTGAAAAATTCTGCGTCGACTATGAAGCGATGCGTTTGGCCGAGGGCTGGGCGAGCGCGCAACCGGTGTATTATGATACGCTGCCGTTTGCCGATATTACCGGCGCGCATGTGCATGAATGGAAGCAGCGCGCCGTCACGTTTGCGCGCGTGCAACGGTGGTTGCGTCGGACGCTTTACAATCCAAACGGGAGCTTGCGCATTCTCGACGTCGGAGCGGGCAGCGGCTGGATGAGCCGGGAGCTTGCGAAGCGCGATCATGTCGTGGCATTGGACGTGGATGCTGGCGATCATGGTCTGAACGCCATCCCTTTGAACCAGCGCCGCTATCTTGCCGTGCAAGGCGAGTTTGATCATTTTCCTTTGGCCGATGGCAGCTTCCATCTCGTCATGGCCGGCGCGAGCGCCCATCACTCAAATGATTTCGAAAAGTTCTTGCGGGAAGCGGCTCGCGTGTTGCGGCATGATGGGTGGTTGGTCGTCATGGACTCGCCGACTTATCTGGATGCCACGGCGCAGCGAGCGGCGCAGAGACGGTCGCGGGTTTATTTTGAACAAATCGGTTTTCCACAGATGGCGGAATTTTATTCCGGCATCATAGAAGGTACTTATCAGGATCAAAAATATTTTAATTTTGAATGTTATCGCGCCGACATCTCGCTGAAGGATCGCGCCATGAAAAGCTTGCGAGAATTGGCCGGGCGGCCTGCCGGCGCGCGATTCCCGATTTGGATTGGCAGACGCCGCACGTTACCCGACGAGTTTGCGGCGCGTGGCCGCTATCGCGCCGGGGTGATTATTCGCCACGGCGACGACGTTTTGATGACTCGCGCGCGATATCAGAATGTTGAGTTTTGGCACACGCCGGGCGGAACGTTGCAACTCGGTGAGCCGCCGCAACAAGCAGCTTTACGGCGTCTGCGCGCCGAATGCAATCTCGATCTTGAGGTTGAAAGCGAGTTGGGAGAGTATCTCTTTCCGGCGCATCGCGAATGGTGCTTCATCGCCAAGCCGCTGCACAACCTCGAGCGCAATGAGTATCAGGAATTTGAAAAACACAAAACGCATTCGCAGGGTACCCTCCAGTGGTTGCGCTTCGATCGACTTGCTGAATATGACATTCGACCGGTGGCATTAAAAATGGATCTCATCTCTTTTCTAAGAAGCCATTCACAAAGGTGAAGCCGGGCTTGCGTATGACTACTCGTGAAGTCGGACTTTCGCACGACGATTCCAAAAAACTCCGGCGTTCTCTTCGCGAAAATCCGACTTCGCTCTCCTACTCCGGCCCATTGAATTTCGGGTTGACCCTTCGCCGCTATCAGGCTTACGGAGAAGATGCCGCGAATCGATTCGATGGTAAGACATTCCAAAAAGTATTCCAATTCAACGGCGCTTTGTACCTGCTCTCCATAAGTGAAGATAACGGCAAGCCGGTTCTCACCGTTCACCCCGATAGAAGAAAAATTGAAATTCAAAACATCGCAGAAAGCATCGCAAGAAAAATCCTTGGATTGGATTTCGATCTCCTCGGTTTTTATGAAATGATCAAAGGCGATTCGATCCTCAAGTCTCTGACTGAGCGATTTCACGGCATGCGCCCGACACTCAGCGCCGATCTCTTTGAAATACTCATCACTTCGATCACCGCGCAACAAATAAATTTGCAATTCGCCTTCACGGTTCGCAGCCGGTTGATACGTCGTTACGGCGAAACGGCGAATTATAAAGGTGAAAAATACTTTGCTTTTCCCACTCCCGAAAAACTATCACGCGCCAAAATCCAAACGCTGCGAAAATTGCAATTTACCGAGCGCAAAGCCGAATACATCATCGCTTTGTCAAAGCGACTTTGTGATGGCAACCTGAATCTCAAAAATCTGCAAACCGCTTCCGGGGAAGAAATCCACGAGACCTTGACGCAGAGTCGCGGCATTGGGCGCTGGACCGTTGACTGGTTTCTGGCGCGTGGCTTGGGCAGAGGCTCGGCCTTCCCCGCCGGAGATTTGGGCGTCGCCAAAGCCGTGCAGCATTTTTATTTTAACGAACAGAAACAGCCGGAGCAGAAGTTGCGCGACTTTGCAAAACGCTGGGGCGAATTTCAAAATCTGGCTGCACATTACTTACTGGCAGGATATTATATCGACGAATAAAGATGCGGCATCTTGAAAAATACTTCGCCGCGTTCCTCATCTTCATATCCCCGCTCGCCAACGCCGCAGGAGAAGATGACTGGCGACAACTTTATCAATCGCTCAAAGCGCCGCGTGCTGCCGATTCATCATGGACAATCAGCGATACACTGACGATTCAACTCCCCGACCTCACTCTACGAATGTTCTCCGGTGTAATGGTCGCACTGTATGCGGCAGATAGCGTCACCGGAAGGGTTTTTGAAGGCGATGGGCAAGTTCGATTCACGCCGCGCTATCCTCTCGAGCAACAACAATTAAAACGCTTCATCAGCGACACTGTTTTAGTTTGTCCTGTTCGGCAGTTTATCATGCGGCATTCTGGAGCGCCTGAAGCCCTTCGCCCTCTCTCCCGCTTTCCCACTCCTCCACTCAGCTCGGTTAAGCGCAACAATCATCCATTGTCGGAAGAAGCCCAGCGGCTCAACGAACGCCTGCAATCACAACTTCTCTTGCGTCGTGGATATAATTTTTCTTCACGGCTGCTGATTGATCATCTGCTTTCGCAAGAAAGTAATTATGCCATCTGCGCATTCGTGCCATCATCGCTTAGCGACTTTTCCCCGCCGCTTTACTTTTATCTCTTCGATCCGTTGCTTCGAGAATCGATAAAATTCTATCAGTTCTTTGAACAACGTACGGGCAGCCCGTTTTATATGTTATGCAGCTACGGTCTAAACGACGCCTACTTTGTCTCATCCGACTCGATTAAGCTGGCAACACCCTATGTCACCAAATACAGCGGTTGGGTCGAAACGCGTCCAAGCGGCGAAATGCGAGTTGACATGGGATGCGATCTCTTCGCGGATAATGAACCGCTGTTGACTTTACAGTTCGACATCGCGCCAGAATTCACCATCCAAAAGATTCGCGGTGTGAATGGCGATAGCATCGCATTCATTCAGGAGCCGGGCGAAGCCGTTTTTACGATCATCAATCCAGCGCCGGCCGGAATTGACACGTTGCGTTTGCTGATTTCATACCAGGGTCGAGGGCTTAACGAAACCGCCGCCGGCAATTTTTATTTGCAAGACCCGATTTACTGGTTGCCGCGTCTCGGCTATCTTCGTCGAGCCATCCACAAAATCATCGTGAAACATCCGGACGGCACGCGGGCCGTCGGTATGGGCAAGGCCTCTGCTCCAAGGCGAGATCAAACTCACACGCTGAAATATTTTAATGCAGACACACCAGCGCGCGTCTTCGCTTTCGCGTTTGGAAATTTCATCAATGATTCTCTCAGAATTAACGACCACCTGAGCGCGCAGGTTTACTCGACGACGGCGCACACAACAGCAGCGCGGCAGGCCGTGATGAACGATATCAAAGCCGGTTTGGAGTTTTTCCAAAAACGTTTGGGCGATTATCCCCTGCCACAGCTCGATGTGCTCGAAGCGCCGGGCATGGACAGCCAGGGTTTGCCGGGTCTGGTCATGCTCACGTGGGTGAGCTTTCGCTCGAATGTCGCCGGTGTCATGCAAATGCTGCGCGGGCACGAAGTCGCGCATCAATGGCTGGGCAACACGGTAGGCTGGGCAACTTATCACGACCAGTGGCTCTCTGAAGGCATCACCGAATATCTCGGCGCAACATTTATGGAGTCTCAGGCCGGGGGAGAAAAATATTTCGAACAAGTGCTCAACGCCTGGCGCGATGATCTCCTAAGCGAACGGCTGCCGGCCACCAGCTCTTCGTTACAACGTTTCGGCTTACCTCCGGCGACGCTAGCAAAGAGCGAGGGCAAAGCCGCCGGTCCGATTTGGATGGGAATCCGTCTTGGCGAAAAGCAGGGTGTCGATTACTACTTGCACACTTATGAAAAAGGCGCCTGGGTGACGCACATGCTGCGCCGATTGCTAACTGACGACGCAACGGGCAGCGACGCCGCGTTTTGGAACATGCTCGCCGACTTTTGCAGAACCTATGCGCAAAAAGATCCTACGACGTTTGATTTTCAAAAAATCGTCGAACGACATGTTAAAATGCCGATGGATTGGTTTTTCCGGCAATGGGTTTTGGGAACTGACATTCCACGTTACGAATGGAAGGCGACGACAGAAAGAATTGGTGAAAAGGATTTCTTGGTTCGCGGAGTGATCAGGCAGGAAGGAACATCTCCGGATTTTCGCATGCCGGTACCCATCGCCTTCGAGTTCGGAAAAAATCAGCGTCAGATAGAACGCGTTTGGGTGGCGGGGCCTGAAACGACATTTGAATTCCATTTTCCCCAAAAACCGAAGAAAATCAACTTCAATTACGAGATGGCGGTATTGTGCGAGGAAAAGAAAACAGATTAGCCGACTTACTCACCTCAAATAACTTTTTTTCATCGATTTTCACTTCCCCCCCATCTATTCGCCCCATATGCCCTGCACGGAAATTTTCCCCGGCAATCGCATGCCGTTTTGTTTGAGCGCCAACATGATCTGTCCGCGATGATGCGACTCGCGCGAAAATGAGACAAAGATTGATGTCGTTATGAACTTTCCAGCGCCGAGGAGTTGGGCGATGAGAGCTTGTTCGTTCATGAGCATTCGCAAAGCCTTTGCATTTTTCAAGAGACTGCATCACCTACGCTGTTTTCCAGCGCTCTAATTTTGGGATGCCTTTGATGAAAAATCCGGCGATGAAACCTGGAAATCCCATCTCTTTCAATTTGCCCTTGACGAGTTCTTGCATCTGGCTCACGGACATATCCGGCGCCGTGAACTTCCCGTTTTCATAGCAGCGACTGCAATACATCGTGCTCTTTGATCCGTCTGCATTCGTGCCGCCGCCTTTTTCATCTTTCTTCAACGGCATGCCGCAGCTTTGGCAGCTTTTGTAGATTTTTTCCATGGGTTTCCTCCTGTCTACCGAAAAATATATTGCCTTTTCTTGGTGAAAACAAGACAAGATTCTGATAGACTGCGCTACTCGTGCTTCACGTTGCGTTTCTCTTGCGCTGTTTGTATATTGCCCGAAACGAATTGCATAAATTCAAAGTCGCATGATTCACATCAACAACCTTCGCAAGCTCTTCGGCCCGCAAGTCATTTTTGAAAATGCTTCGGCGCACATCAAGCCCAACGAGCGGCTCGGCTTGGTCGGGCCAAACGGCGCGGGCAAGACTACGCTGTTTCGTCTGATCATCGGCGCCGAGCATCCCGATGGCGGCGATCTGGTGATCACTCGCGGCACGCGCATCGGCTATCTGCGCCAGGAGGTGTGGCAGAATCCTGATCGCTCGATTCTTGCCGAGACGCTTGCCGGTTACCCCGAGTTGCAAGCTATCGAGCAACGGCTGAATGAGATGGAAAATCGCCTCTCCTCGAATCATGATGAAGAATTGCTTGAACAATACGGCAAGCTGCGGCATGAGCTTGAAGCCAAAGGCGGCTATGAAGTTGAGCATCAAGCCAAAGCTATTCTCAGCGGCATGGGATTTCGTCCGGAACAGTTTCTTCATCCACTTCGCCTGTTCTCCGGCGGCTGGATGATGCGTGTGATTTTAGCGCGCTTGCTTTTGGCGAAACCCAATCTGTTGCTGCTCGATGAGCCGACCAACCATCTCGACCTCGAAGCCGTGGTCTGGCTCGAAAATTTCCTTAAAAATTATCCCGGCACAATCGTGCTCGTTTCTCACGATCAGATTTTCATGAATCGCATCGTCGAGCGGGTGGTTGAAATTTTTCAGAAAAAATTTGTGAGCTACACCGGCAGCTTTGACAGTTATGTAGAGCAAAAAGCCTTGCGCTATGAGCAACAAGAATCCATGTTCAAAACTCAACAGAAAAAGGTCGAGCAGATCGAGGCGTTCATCGAGCGCTTTCGCTACAAAGCAACCAAAGCGCGGCAGGTGCAAAGCCGAGTGAAGATGCTGGAAAAAATGGAGCGCGTCGAAGTTGAAAACATAACCGCAAAACCCATACGCTTTCGCTTCCCGCAGCCTGAGCGTTCCGGCCAGGAGGTGGTCCAGCTCACTAATGTCATCAAACGCTATGGAGAGAAAACGGTTTACAACGATCTCAACTTCATCTTGCAACGCGGGCAGAAGATGGCTTTGGTGGGGCCGAACGGCGCGGGAAAATCCACGCTGATAAAAATCATTGCCGGCGCAACCGATATTCAGTCTGGGCAAATTTTGTTCGGGCACAATGTGGCGGTCGATTACTACGCACAGCATCAGCTTGAAATTCTCAACCCCAATGCGATGGTGCTCGACGAGCTGATGAGCGTTGCTGGGCATTTGCTTCCGCAGCAGGCGCGCACGCTGCTTGGCGCTTTTCTTTTTCACGGCGATGATGTGTTCAAGCCCGTCTCGGTTCTCTCCGGCGGCGAGAAGGCGCGGCTGGCGCTTGCGCGAATGTTGTCGCGCCCGGCAAATCTTTTTGTGATGGACGAGCCGACCAACCATCTCGACATCGCCTCGCGGGAAGTTTTGGAAACCGCCATGTCGGATTATGAGGGCACGATGATTTTCATCTCGCACGACCGGCATTTCATCAACAACATCGCCGATTGTATCGTCGAGATTCGTGACGGTAATTTGCGCTTCTTTCCCGGCAATTATGATGCATACATGGAGAAGAAAGCGGAAGAGGCGCAAACAGCCCAGCCCTCATCATCGACCAATACGCAAGCAAAACCTATCAGCTTGACGAGTAAAAAAGACGAGCGACGCCAGCGGGCTGAAAGATTGCAGGAGAAACAGCGCGTACTTCGTCCATTAAAAGAAAAAATTGCGGTGATGGAAAAGGAAATCGCGTCACTAGAAGAAGAGAAAACGCAATTGCTGGATGACATTTGCAAGCCGGAAATAATCGCCGACCAAAAAATCTATCCTCAGAAAGTGAAGCGCAGCACCGAAGTTGAAAAGCAGCTCACTTTTGCGATGGCTGAATGGGAGAAGGCTGGACAACAATTGACGGAAGCTGAGGCACAATTCGCCGAACAGGAGGACGATTAGCTTGGCTTTTATTTTTGCGAGAATTTTTCACAAAACTCAAGGGGATATTTTTATTGACAAACGAATCGCCTTTTCTTATATTGGCGTTCGTTGCAAATGAAGATGGTTAAACCAAGGACATCATAATGGCAAAAGCCAAACGCTCGGCGCAATCATTGCAATTGCCGTTCACAAAAAGCAATTACCAGATATTTGCCGTTGGAATTTTGATCGTTATTATCGGCTATGTAGCGCTGGCGCAAGGGCCTCCCAATAGCTTCTGGTCTTTGACGCTGGCCCCCATCCTGCTGGTCATCGGCTACTGCGTGGTTATTCCTTTTGCCATTCTCTATCAGAAGAAAGGTAATGCCGGCGCGGCCAAGAGTTAGGGCGATTAGCTCAGTTGGTCAGAGCGCCTGCCTTACAAGCAGGAGGTCAGTGGTTCGAGCCCACTATCGCCCACGTATGTAAAGACAAAAAGCAAAAAGAAAAAGGCAAAAAGCAAATTAAAATTCGACATCTTTTCTTTCTTGCTGTTTTCTTTTTGCTGTTTGTTGTTTTCTGTTTGTTTTCCCTCGGGGTCGTGGTGTAGCCTGGTTAACACGTCGGCCTGTCAAGCCGAAGATCGCGGGTCCAAATCCCGTCGACCCCGCTAAAACAAAAGCTACTTGATAATTTTCAAGTAGCTTTTTTCGCTTTAAAAGCAATGATCTTGAGCAGCCATGACGATTCTTGCATCAGGATCAGAAGCTATGAATGGTAGCCCCTTTCCAATCATGAATCTCTTGATGGCAACTTAGATAAATGATTTGGTGCTTCTTTGCAAACTCCGTAAGTAGCTTTTTTGCTTCATTCAATCGATCTCCATCAAAATTTACAAGCGCATCATCGATTATGACCATCTGACGTTCATTCCCGGAAAGCTGAGCATCGATCATCAGCATTGCAATCACAACCTCGAAGCAAAATGTTTCAGGCAAAGAGGAGATATTATGCAAATGGAAAAGTTCATCAACGATGTCGAAGAAACCGTCGAGTCCGCAGCCGCTCGCCTGCTGGCACTGAGTGAGTCACAAAGCGAAATTCACCACACGCCTGGAAAATGGTCGCCAAAAGAAATCATCGGCCATCTGATCGATTCTGCCGCAAACAATCACCGGCGCTTCGTGCTTGCACAGTTGCAGGAGGATTTGGTTTTTCCCGGTTATGAACAAGACAAATGGGTGGCGGCGCAAAAATATCAGAGCGCCTCGTGGGTCTCGCTCGTCCAACTCTGGAAACTTTACATGTCACGTCCTAGCATAGGTTGACAGAATTTGAACCCATTTTCGGAGGGTCCCTATGTCCAAGACGCGACCGAATTATCGCTACAGTCTGGCTTTCAAACAAAAAGTGGTGTCGGAAATTGAATCCGGCAAATTTAGTCTTTCGCAAGCTCGACGCATTTACGATATTCACGGGGCCCGGACTCTATACCAGTGGCTCCGACAATTGGGCAAAGGTCACCTCATTGAAAAAATCGTACGGG
>Ga0247727_10018530_pt1 | contig 10929 bp, 12 predicted proteins | sample WisWelCaveWW1625_FD_202498 | JGI IMG/M metagenome (GOLD analysis project Ga0247727, IMG submission 202498) | Biofilm microbial communities from Wishing Well Cave, Virginia, United States - WW16-25 | ecosystem: Environmental > Aquatic > Deep subsurface > Groundwater > Cave microbial mat | place...
CCATCACCGGCAAGGGCTTCTTCCAGGTGCAGACGCCGGACGGCGACATTGCCTACACCCGCGACGGCACATTCCAGGTCAACGAGAACGGCGAGCTTGTCACCATCCAGGGCTTCATCATCGAACCCGGCATCACCATCCCCGCGGATGCCACCAACATCGACATTAACGAGGACGGCGAAATCATCGTTTCGATTTCGGGCCAGACGGCGACGCAGAATGTCGGCCAGATCCAGCTTGCCAACTTCATCAACCCGCCCGGTTTAGAGGCCATCGGCGACAACCTCTTTCTCGAAACCGACGCTTCGGGTTCGCCGACGACCGGCAATCCCGGACAGGACGACTTCGGTCGCATCCGCCAGGCCGCGATCGAGACATCGAATGTCAACGTCGTGGAAGAAATCACCAACCTGATCACCGCGCAGCGCGCTTATGAAATGAACTCGAACGTCATTTCAACCAGCGACGAAATGCTGCAAACGGTCAGTCAGCTTCGATAACAGCAAAGGGTAATGGGTAGAAAAATGGTTAGGAAAACAGGTCTGACACTTCTGATGGTGCTGGGGATGCTGGTGGGAATGATTATCCTGCCGAGAGTCGCTGTCGCCGTCAGCCTGAAACAAAACAGCGTTGTTGAGGGCGATACACTCACCCTCGGCGATGTGTTCCATGGCCTGCCCGCCAACGGGGAAAAAGTCCTCGGCCTCGCGCCGCAGCCCGGCGAGGAAATGATCCTGAACGCCCGCACATTGCTCCGTATCGCCGTGGCGCTCGACCTGCCGTGGCGCCCCTCCACATCGAACGAACAGATCGTCATTACCCGCGCTGCCAGCGTTGTCGACCGCGAGATGGTTGAAAATGCCCTGCGCGCGAAAATCGAAGCGGAAGGCATCGACGGCAAATACGCGCTGGTCATTCCCGATGCCTCGGCTAAATTCGTTCTCTCGCCCGATATCGCCCCCGGCATTGAAATCACCAGCTTCAAACTGAACGTGGAAACCGGCTGGTTTGAAGCGTCCGCTTCCGTGCCTTCCGCCGCCAACGCTATCCAGAGCGCAAAAATTGCCGGAACTCTTCATAAACTGGTGAACGTTCCCGTGCTGCGCGCCGCGATGAAATCCGGTGACATTATCGGCGCGCGCGATCTCGACACTGTCGAGATAAAAGAAAGCGAAGTCCGCAACGACATGATCCTCAGCGCCGATGAACTGATCGGCATGACGCCCCGCCGCCTCGCGGCTTCGGGCAAACCGCTGAACATACTGGACGTCGATTCCCCGGAAATCGTTTCGCGCGGCGATATCGTCACGATGCTGTTCCAGGAGGGGCCGTTGACCCTGACCGCCAGCGGCAAGGCTTTGCAGAACGGCGCGAAGGGCGACCTGATCCGCGTCACCAACACCTCCAGCAACAAGACAATCGAAGGCTTTGTGACCGCTGAACGCGAGATCACGGTCAAACGTTTCTAAAGAAGGATGGGTAACAACATGAAGACAAGAAATCTGAAACAAACGGGACTGGCGCTTTTCGTCTGCACGGCCCTCTCGGGATGCGGCGCCTCCGAGCGCATTGCCAATATCGGCAAAGCGCCGGCCATGTCCGGCATCGTCAACCCGACGACGCAGGAAGGCTACACGCCCGTCAGCCTGCCGATGCCCGCGCCGCGCAACATCGTCCAGCAGAGAAATTCACTCTGGGCGTCCGACCGCACCACCTTTTTCAAAGACCAGCGCGCGGCGAATGTCGGCGACATCATCACCGTCATGATCAATATCGACGATGAAGCGAAAATGGACAACGAATCTGCGCGCACGCGCTCCAGCAGCGAAGGCGCTTCGCTCGACGCCCTGATCGGCCTCGAGGCCAGCCTCGACCAGCCCTTCCCCCAAGCCATCGACAACACCAACCTTGTTGAAGGCGGCGCTGAATCTGCGCACACCGGGGCGGGCAGCATCGACAGGAAAGAAGAAGTCGAACTGCAACTGGCCGCGCTGGTGACGCAGATTCTGCCGAACGGCAACATGGTCATCCACGGCCAGCAGGAAGTGCGCGTCAATTTCGAGAAACGCATTCTCTCGATCGACGGCGTCATCCGCGCCGAGGACATCACGATCAACAACACGATTTCATATGAACAGATTGCCGAAGCGAGAATCGGTTACGGAGGCCAGGGCCAGATCACTGACGTCCAGCAGCCGCGCTATGGGCAACAACTATACGACGTCATCTTCCCATTCTAAGGAGACATACCTCTCCGGTTCCCCCACTCCTTTGGAGACAAAGGTAAGACTGGAAGGACGGCGTATTGCTTAAACTACCACCGGCCCACCCGATAGAAGATCAGGGGGCCGGTTTTTTCTTCTCTGGAATTTTTGTACAGCGTCATTGCGAGGAGGAACAAAGTTCCGACGAAGCAATCCATTTAAAAATCTGGATTGCTTCGCTGCGCTCGCAATGACAGGAGTAAAAATTAATCGTCGCGTTGCGTGCGCTCAAGACGTTCGTGACGTTCCTGCGCTTCAAGGCTCAGCGTCGCAATCGGACGGGCTTTCAAACGGCCGACGGAAATCGGCTCGCCGGTCTCTTCGCAGAAACCGTATTCGCCTTCGTCGATGCGCTCCAGCGCCTGGTTGATTTTTGAAATCAGTTTGCGTTCACGGTCACGGGTGCGAAGTTCCAGCGCGTGATCGGTTTCAGCCGACGCGCGGTCCGCGATATCGGGCTTTTGTAATTCAGTGCTTTGCAGCGTGTTCTGAATTGTTTCCTTGGATTCTTTCACGAGTTCCGAGCGCCAGGAAATGAGCTGACGGCGAAAATATTCCAGCATCACGGGATTCATGAATCCCTTCTTGTCTTTCTCAGGATCGTAATCCTTGGGAATAGTGACGCTCTCAGAAACAGGATTTACACTTGCACTCACAAAACTTCTCCCCTTGTGATGATCGCGAAGGTGGAAAATATAAGCAGGGTTAGACCGAAAGACAAGCAAAAGCCCAAATATTTCTAGGCTTTGGCATCCAGAGCCATGCGCATCTTTGCCAGCTCGACCTGCGCCCGCAGGTCCACTTCATCCATAATGGCGGTCAGCGCCGGGTCAGCGATCTTCTCGCGGTGCGAGGCAATTACATCAGCAATATCAACCATATGGCCGACTGTCAGGCCGCCGGTCAGCATGCCGATCCGGACCTTTTCGAGCTCGCCCAAAATATGGGTGGCCCGCTCCTTCATGCGCTTGCGCGCGGCGCGGGCGGTGGGGTCTTCAGCCCCCTGCAGCGCCAGCAAAGAATCAACCGTGCCGATGGATTGGGTGGTTTTGACTGATTCCGTGTTGGCCGGGCCGGACGTGACGAAATCGCCGAAATTGCTGTCACTTTTCCCGGCTTTCCCTGATTTTTTGGCGCCGCCTGCGCCTTGCGCGCGGCCTGGTCCTTCGACTTTCATGATTTGACCTCTCCTCCCCATTATACCCCATAAAAACTTGGAGAGTCACCCACCGTTCCTGAAGGAACGGCTTCTTTTTTGACTCGGAAAGTTTTGCCTAGTGGCCTGATTTTTCACCGGTTTTTAATGAACTTTCTGCCGCCTTTTTATCCCCAGAACTCCTTCAAACCCTTGAAATACGCCAATTTCCCTCTTGCAGGGCCATGGCACAGGTTTCGCATGAATAAAGGGAGACCCGGGCGTATTTTTTAGCCCGGCAAATGACAAGGACACCGGAAAATGGTCCGCGGAATGAACAGAATCTTTATGTTGGCAGCCTTCGCAATAGCGGTCGGGCTGTTTTTTGGCGTCTCCACGGCTGAAGCAAAAACTTCACGCATCAAGGACATCGTCAATATAGAAGGCGTGCGCGACAACCAGCTCGTCGGTTACGGCCTCGTCGTCGGCCTCAACGGCACGGGCGACTCGCTGAACAGCTCGCCTTTCACCAAGCAATCTTTGATGGCCATGCTGGAACGCCTCGGCGTCAGCGTCCGTGACCAGAATATTAACACCGGTAACGTCGCTGCCGTCATGGTCACAGCCACTCTTCCGCCCTTCACCAATCAAGGCGGGCGTATCGACGTGAATATTTCTTCACTCGGCAACGCCAGCAGCCTGCAGGGCGGAACACTTTTGGTCACGCCCCTTCTGGCCGCTGACGGCGCGGCCTATGCCGTCGCCCAGGGCGAAGTCAGCGTCTCCGGCTTCAGCGCCGGCGGCGATGCCGCCGAAGTCACGCAGAACATCCCGACCGCCGGGCGCATCGCCGAGGGCGGCATCGTCGAGCGCGAAATCGGCTTCAGGCTGGAAGAGCTGCAGCAGATCCGCCTTGGCCTGAAAAACCCGGACTTCACCACGGCGCGCCGCATCGCGCAGGCGATCAACGGCTTCACATCGGCCAACCTTGCTGTCGCGGAAAATTCCTCGAGCGTCACCTTAACGCGCCCCGCAAGCTATGACGGCACGATTGTCGACCTTATTACAGACATCGAGCAGTTGCCGATCCAGCCCGACCAGCCCGCCCGCATCGTCATCAGCGAACGTTCTGGCGTGATTGTCATGGGTGCGGATGTCCGCATCAGCAATATCGCCATCGCACAGGGCAACCTGACCGTCAAAGTCACCGAGACGCCGCAGGTGTCACAGCCCAACCCCTTCTCCGAACTTGGCGAGACCGTCGTTGTTCCGCGCACGGATCTGGAAATCAACCAGAGCCCCGAAGCGAAACTTGCCCTGCTTGAAACAGGCGTGACACTGCAGGACCTCGTGACCGGCCTCAACCGCCTCGGCATGCAGCCGCGCGACATCATCACCATCATCCAGGCCGTGAAGGCAGCCGGTGCGCTGCAGGCCGAAATCGAGGTGATGTGATGAGTGAACCTTTCAGCTCTTCGGCGACAACGGCTTTGATGAATTACACGCAGGGCGATATGGCCCTCGCCGCCCAGAAGGCAAAGACAGTGCAGAACGCCCGCGCGCTTGAGAAGGCCGGCGAGACGGCAAAGGAATTCGAAGCGGTTTTCATCTCGGAAATGATGAAGCCGATGTTCGAGGGAATTGAGACCGACGGCATGTTCGGCGGCGGCAAGGGCGAAGAAGTCTTCCGCGGCATGATGATGCAGGAATACGGCAAGATGATCGCCCAGACACAGGGCGTCGGCCTGGCTGATCAGGTGAAACAACAAATGATCTTAATGCAGGAGCAGGCAGACCATGGATCGTAGGAACAATATGAACGACCGGCGCAAAACGGAAGGTCTCGGCCTGCCCGCGAATGCGACCATGGCGATTCAGCGCCTGATCCAAGTCTCGCAGAAGCTGCTGAACCTCAGCGAGCGCGAAACGCAGGCCCTGCTCCAGCGCGACATGCTGGCCTTCGCCATCCTGCAGGATGAAAAAGAATCCATCTCGCGCGACTATACAAAAGCGTCGGAGGAATTCCGCGCACGTCTTGAGGATTTCAGGAATGTTGAAAAAAATCTCCTGAACCGCCTCGAAGGCCTGCAAAAAACACTGGCCGAAAAAACGCAGGGCAACAATGTCATCGTCCTGCAGATGCAGAAACAGGCTGAAACCTACACGCAGAAGACTTTGCTTGCCGCCCAGGAATTCGGCCAGCAAAAGCGTGTGCGCTTTACCGGCAACGATAATCACGAAAAACAAAGAGGTGTTGAATGAGCTCTGAAATGGAACATGTCGTTTTTTCCAAAAACCCGAACGCAGCCATCCAGGAAATGATGGGCACCATCGACTCGCTGCGCAACATCTATAAGCGCGAGACCGACGCCCTCGAAGCCGCGGACATGAAAACATTTCTTGAGATGCAATCCGAGAAACTCAAGGCCGCCCGCGCCTACCAGGAAGGCATTGAACAGATCCTCGATCGCAAGGACGAGATGAAAACCGTGAACCCCCTGCTGAAAAAGCGCCTCGAAGACATGCAACGCGACTTCACGGATCTCAGCGTCAAAAACATGGACGCCCTGAAACGTATGGGCCGCGTAACAGACCGCCTTGGCAACACAATCCGCGTCGCCGCGAAAAACGCAGCCGTCAAAAGCCGCTCCTTCAGCTACGGCGAGAACGGAACTTTGAAATCCAGCGAGAAAAAATCCGTTTCGATGGGCGTCAGTGAAACTGCGTAAGACAAAGAAAGACAGAGTATGGATATAAGCTTTTTTACACTGCAGTCCCCCATACCGGGGAAAAAAGACACCACCGTGAACGCTCCCGGTGATTCTTCTGCATTGCCGAAAACAAATTTCCTTGATTTCATCCTCGCGCAGTTGACCGAAGGCTCCAAAACCGAAAAAGAAAAACCCCGGCTTCTTCAATCCGACAACCCGGTTCTCGATCCGAATATCGACACGGCTGAAATTCTGGCTGTCGATGAAAATATCCGCGAAGAAATCGGCTCATGGCCGCTCGATGAAGATTCAAAATTCTGGCAAGCACTGGCCCTCAACCAGGAGGCGCTTGACGCCGCCCTGAAACCCGTCACCAACGGCATCATCACCAGCGCCAATGTCGAGGCCGGATCGCCCCGCCTGATGCAGGCGCTGCTCGTTCATACCGAACAGACGACGAGTGGAAAATTTGAAGGCTCTCCTGCTTTGGAAAAACTCCAGGCCATTATTGAGAAGCTTGAAAAACTGACGAACGGCACCGAAGCCGGCGGCCTTGCCATTACAAACCTGACGCCGGAACAGATCACCGACCTGAAGGCGAAAGTCGAAGCGCTGATGAATGAAGATGTCAGCGCCGCCCTCACCGAAGAACAAAAGAGAAAGGCGCTCGACGGCGTTTATCTCGGCCTCATAAAACTGCTGGCCCCGAATGAGCAATCCGGCGCCGCCGCGTTGCAAGCCGCAGTCGACAAGAACAAGGCCGCTATGGATGCCAAGGTGAACAACCTTGCTGCACCGGCAAAAAGACAAGCGGCGGAAACGCCTGGAGCCCTGCCTCCCGCACAGGACGACGCTGGCGCTGACCAGTTCACCAACCTGCTGAAAGATTTTACGCCGAAGAAAAACGCCCCTCAACTCGATGGCCTCAAAAACCCCGGCGTCAAACCCGACCTCAGCACGCTGCAGGGCTGGCCGTTCAATATGGAAGGCTCCATTTTTGCACCGCTGCCCGCTACCGCCCTGCCCTTCGATCAATTCGGCGCGGCGGCAGGCTCACCTTTCACAGTCACCGGCCTCGGTTCCCTGACAAATCTCGTGATGCAGACGCACAGCGCGTCGCAGCCGCACCCAGCCACACAAGCCGTCGCAGCAACGATTTCCAAAGCCGCCGCCGACGGCCAGACACGCAACATCACCCTCCAATTGGAGCCGCCGGAACTCGGTCGCGTTGAAATCCGCATGAGTTTCAGCAAGGACAAAACCGTGAAAGCTGTTGTCGTGGCCGAGAAGCCTGAAACGCTTTCGATGCTCCAGCGCGACGCGCATTCGCTGGAACGCGCCCTCGTCAATTCCGGCCTCGAGGCAAGCGGTTCGTCACTTGGCTTCGAACTTGCACATGAAGGATATGACTTCAACCAGCAGGGTCGCGATGGCAGCTCAAACAGTTATGCCGCGAACGATGCAGGCGCGGAAGACATTATTGAATCAACGATGACTTGGCACGTGGACCCCGAAACCGGGCACATGCGCTACAGCATCCTCGTGTAAAGGAAAACGACAATGGCCGTCAGTCCCGTATCCATCAACACCGCCCTCGACCAACAGTCGAAGACGGATACTGCAATCTCCAACCTTTCCAGGGACTTCAACGAGTTCCTGGTCCTGCTGACGGTGCAGTTGCAGAACCAAGACCCGCTCTCGCCGATGGACACTACCGAATTCACTAACCAGCTGGTGGCTTTCGCGGGCGTAGAACAGCAGATCAACACGAACCAGAAACTCGATAGCCTCGTTTCCCTCGGCCTTGGCAGCGCGCTTGGCGCGGCGCAGAGTTACGTCGGCAAGGAAATCAGCTATGTCAGTTCCGAGTTCAACCACACCGGCTCGCCCTCGAAAATCAAATACTCGCTGGGCGCCGAAGCGGTCACGTCGAAAATCAGCATCTACGACGAAGCCGGAAAAATTGTCTATTCCGCCGAAGCCGGGAAATCCGCGGGCATTCATGATTTCATCTGGGACGGCACATTGTCCTCCGGTGGCAAGGCCTCGCCGGGCACCTACGAAGTCAAGATCGACGCCCTCGACATCAACGGCGAAGAAGTCGACGCCACGTCGGTTGTCACCGGCATCGTCCGCGGCACGGAAACGCAGAACGGCCAGATTTTCGTTCTCGTCGGCGACCGTGCGGTGGCACTCAGCAACGTTCTGAACACCGGCACGGGCGGATCGGGCAGCAGCAATGACGGCCTCACCATGGCGCTGAATTATGTCGGCATGGATGTCACCTTCCAGGATGACGAAATCGTCTATAGCGGTTCGGGCTCCCACGCGGTCAATTATTCGCTCGAAGCCCCGGCCGTGCAATCGAAGGTCATCATCAAGAACAGCGAAGGCGAAATTGTTTACACCGCTGACGCCGCCAAGACGAAAGGTTCGCACACCTTTACATGGAACGGCCAGCTTACCGGCGGCGGCACCGCCCCGGCCGGCGAATACACCGTCACCATCGACTCCATCAACGCACAGGACCAACGTGTCGGTACGCAGATTGTCGGCGCAGGCCGCGTCACAGGCGTGGAAACCAACAACGGTGAAATTTTCCTTGTCGTCGGCGGCAGAAGCATCCCGCTCATCGATATCCTGAGCGCCAACGTCGCGGAGGAAGCATGATGACGAACACGATACAAGGCAGGCCTTTCTTGAAAGCAAAGCTCTGGACCAGGGCGGCAACACAGGTTTTCAGACAGCGCATCACGATGCTCTGGCTGTTTTATTTCACCACCGGCAACAACGAACACGCAACTTTAACTAAAGGAGACTGACTATGGGACTTTTTGGATCACTTTTTACCGGCGTTTCTGCGCTCTTCGCGCAGTCACAAAATACGGCGATCATTTCGAACAACATCGCCAACGTAAACACCATGGGCTTTAAACGTTCCGAGGCCGCCTTCAACAGCCTCGTGACGACGGAAAGCCGTCTTGCGCGCTACTCACCGGGTACGGTTTCCATTAACCGCATCCAGCGTGTTGACGCCCAGGGCTCCATCCAGCAGACTTCATCCGGAACTGATGGCTCCATCGCCGGTAACGGTTTCTTCCCGGTCAAACGCTCGACGGATTTCGGCCAGCCTTATCTCTACACCCGCGCCGGCCAGTTCAGTGAAGACGCTGAAGGCCTGCTCCGCAACGCATCCGGCTTCGTGCTTTATGCATGGCCGATCGATGCGGACGGCAACCTGCCCGCAAACCAGGGAGACCTGACATCGCTTGTACAAGCCGACGTCGCGTTCCTCGGCGGATTGACCCGCCCGACGACCTCGGCGGAACTTGCCATCAACCTCAACGCCAACCAGACCCGGACCACCTATACTGACCTCGGCGCAGGCCCCTCGCCCGCACCGCAGGGCGTCCTTGCCGACGGCGCCGCACACTTCACGCGCGGCCTGACGGTGTTCGACTCACTCGGCGGCGGTCAGACCCTGACGCTTGAGTTCCACCACGTCTACCCGCCGACAGTCGTGTCGATTTCCGGCACGGGTGTCATTCTCGACCGCGACACCGACCTCGCACTTGTCCCCGGCATTGCCGATGGCGACGTATTCACCATCGACAACACCACGTCCGGCACAGGTCCGTTCACGTTTGAATACGACAACAACGCGGCGGATACGAGCGACTTCCCGTTCCAGACGATTGGCGAATTGATCGATGCGATCAACGGCGCTTTCCCGGATGAAATCGAGGCCCGCATCAATGATGGTGGCGACCTCGTGATCGAATCCGTCAACCGCGCCGATACGATCTCGCTGACCAACACCACGGGCACACCGCTAACCGACCTCGGCATGAGTGCCATCGGCGCGGCGCTTGTCGCTCCGAACCTGCCGCCGGGCAATACCGACACTGTTCTTTCGAACAGCGAGGAAATCTTCCCGGACTTCCAGGACCTGACGACAGCCAATACCCAAGGCTGGTGGCAGATCGTGGTCCGTCACCCGAACGGCAGCGAAATCACCCGCGGTCTTGTCAACTACAACGGCGACGGCTCCCTAAACGCGACGGCGGATGGCGATGGCAACACCGACATCCAGACGCCGGATATCAACTGGGGCAACGGCTCCGATCCGCAGACGATCGGCGTCGATATCTCGCGCTTCAGCCAGTTCTCCGGAAACTTCGACGTCATCTTCTCTGACCAGAACGGCGCTGAGCTTGGCCTCCGGACTGGCATCGAGCTGACCCGCGAAGGCATCGTGGTTGCACGTTTCTCGAACGGCGCATCGGCGGACCTCTACAAGATCCCGCTGATCACCTTCGCGAATGAAAACGGTCTGACGGAAGTTTCGGGAACAGCTTACTCCGAATCCGAAGAATCCGGCGAAGAAAACCTGCGTGAAGCCGGAACCGGCGGCGCGGGCTTCGTCGAACCTTCGACACTCGAAGCATCGAACGTCGACCTCGCGGACGAATTCGCAAGGCTGATCATCTCGCAGCGTGCCTTCGGTGCCGCGACGAAAGTGATCACCACGGTCGACCAGATGACGGAGGACCTGCTGCGTCTCAGATAATAAGAAACGATTGAGAAATTAGAATTCGGGGCCCAGGGCCTCAGGCATGCTACCCGGCATCCCTAACCCCTGGAGTCATTGGGCCCCGAAGAAGCTGCGGAAACCGGATCCAGAAGGGGTTCTTTTTCTCAGCCGGGCGCATCGGGCAAAGCCCAGCCACCTCCACCCAGGTGGATGAACCTGACCGCACGATGCGCCCCCCTTTCTCTCCTTATATGGACAAGGATTCGCCATTTCATCCACAGTTTT
>Ga0247727_10018531_pt1 | contig 10929 bp, 10 predicted proteins | sample WisWelCaveWW1625_FD_202498 | JGI IMG/M metagenome (GOLD analysis project Ga0247727, IMG submission 202498) | Biofilm microbial communities from Wishing Well Cave, Virginia, United States - WW16-25 | ecosystem: Environmental > Aquatic > Deep subsurface > Groundwater > Cave microbial mat | place...
GCAAGCGAAAAAAGAGATTGACAGCACAAGATAAAACCCCAGCAGATAATCCCAGTCGAATTTCATATTCACTCTTCCTTATCTACACGGAAAGCGGAAAGATTGTCACGATTCGGTTTCGCACCAGCCCTGACCGCGCAGACAATTTCGAAGATTATTTCACGAGGTTGTTGCAGCAGACGAAGCATCTCACACAGCACGGCCAATAAGATTGGATTTTGCCATCATTCTGCATAAACACCGTTATCCCAGACCCGCATCATCCCGCGCCCGCGCCAACAAATCCGCCAAGCCAAAACGCGCCGCCATGGGCTCGAGATATGCGAAAGCCAGATTCTCGCCCTGCACTTTGAGCACGCCGAGCACGTCGCGCCATTGCTTTTCGGAAACTTCGCCGCCTTTGCGAAACCAGCGCAGCTTTGCCAAAACCACGTCTTCGGGACCCGACAACCAAATTTCGCCAACGCCAATATCGATTCGCTGTCGCCGGGCGAAAGCCGAAATTTCCATCTCATCTTGGTCGGTGCAGGGATAAAAATCAATTTTGTAGGCCGATTCGATATGAATGATGTTGAACGCATATCGCCGTGCCAGTGAATCTTGAACGGCGTCGGCGCTTACGACGAAATCACTTTCAAAGGCTTTTACAAATTTTGGAATATGAAAAGGCAATAGCCGAATGACAATATCCGCATCTTTGGTCAAACGCTCTTCGCCATGAATAATGCTTGCCACCGCCCCGCCGACAAAATACGGAATTTTTAATTCCTCAAGGAGTTGGGCGACTAAAGCAATGAGTTGGGCCTCGTTCAACATGTTAATCTCCCAATTGAAAAACGTTTTTTTAACTGAAAGGATTTTGTCAGATAGTTCTTGGCCGACGCGACGCACATTGAGCCGGTGATGAAGTTCGTGCTCACTCGCCTGAGGATATTGTGAACGCAGGCTGCTCAAGATGAGCCGCTTCGCCAAATCCCGCAAGCCCACCATGCTCATGAGCTTCTGTTCCGGGGTGCGTTTCCGCCAGAGCCCGATGAGAACGGCTTCCATTTCCAGAGAGGTGTCTTCAGCTAACGTTCGCATTTCTTTGCCATAAAAAGTAAAATTTCTTGCTGCAATGTATGTAAGAATATTTTGTGAAATCTGCAACGCTTTTCTCTACGTCCGTTCAAAATTTGAAAAATTCCACCGGCGCGCCGGAGATTCTAAAGCGTGTCGATGATTCTACCGGCAAAAAATTTCCAGAACTTTCTCCACCTCGCCAAAATCTTCGAAAAGAAAATCCGGCTTTTCGGCGCGCAAGGCGGCAACAGAATATTCGCCGGTTGCAACCGCAATCGCCAGCGCGCCGTGCGGACGCGCGCACTGAATGTCGCGCGGGGTGTCGCCGATCACATACACGCGGTCGCGAGACGGGCGAACGTCGAATTTTTCTTCGGCGCGGCGCCGGGCGTGGGGCACGAGCTTGTTGCGATCCATTTCGTCGTCGCCAAATGCGCCAAACTCAAAATATTTCCACAAATCAAAATATTCCAGCTTGATTTCCGCGCCGCGAATCCAGTTGCCGGTCAGCAGACCGATGTGGATTTCCGGCATTTTTTTCAATTCTTCCAACAACTGCGGAAAACCGGGCATGAGGCGGCGCTTGGGCCGCGGGCGCTGCATGTCTTCGGCGAGATGAATAAAATAGCGTTTTTGAAATTGTGCGACTTGCCCATCGTCCCAGGCGAGATTATACTTTTGAAAAGCGTCGAGCAGAATTTTCGGATCGGTTTGTCCGGCCAATAAAACATTGTCGAGGCCGTTGGGAACGCCATAAATTTCTTCAAAGGCAATTTCCATCGCATGTTTGCCGGAGCCGCCGGAGTGAATCAGCGTCCCGTCGATGTCGAAGAGGAGAATTTTCATATGGAGCATGTTTATTTGTCTTCAGCGAATCCTTCTCAAAATTTTTCCATCCGTCTCAAAAACCACGGCGCCGTCACGATCGGTGCGCAAAAGCTGGATGCCGAGCGAAGCGTAGCGCGCCAGCACCTGCGGATCGGGATGGCCAAAATTATTCCAGCGCCCGACTGAAGTTACGGCCCAGGCCGGGCGGACGGCTTGCAGAAACGGCGTCTGGCTCGACGTGCTGCTGCCATGATGTCCGACTTTGAGAACGTCACTATCCAACACTGGCGCCGATTGCAGCAAATGACTTTCGCTTTCAAACTCGGCGTCGCCGGGAAAAAGAAACGCCCGTTGCCCGAAAATAACCTTGAGAACGACGGAAGCGTCATTGATATTTTCAAAGCCGGACTCCTGACGAAGCGGGTGCAACGCCCAGACCTGCGCCGGAGCGAAATCGGGCAGCCGCTCGCCAGCGCGCAAAACGAGCAATGGCACGCGCAGGCTATCGGCGAGCCTCTCGCCGCGCTGTTCGAGCGCGGAATTGGTCTCGACGCCGCAGACCAAAACCTTTTTGATTTTGATTTCCTGCAACAACACCGGCAACCCGCCGAGATGATCGGCGTGCGGATGCGTGATTACCACGGCGTCCAATTGCCGAATGCCGTGCGTTCGAAGAAACGGAATCAGCACCCGCTCGCCGGCGTCGTAATTCTCCAGCCGCGGCCCGGCGTCAATGAGCAGCCGGCCGGCGGGAAATTCCAGCAGCGCCGCGTCGCCCTGCCCGACGTCAAAAAACGTGACGCGCAAATTCGGTCCGGCAGCCAGCGCTTTTTGCCAGACAAAAATGTTGAGAACGAACGCTCCCGCCGGCAACAGCAAGCGCCGCAGCGCCGGCGCACGCCGCCATTCCACCAGCGTCACAATAACAATAACATAAAATAATAACAACAGAGGAGAAATATAAACACTATCCACATACGCCAGCGGAATTTGCGCGAGCCAGCGAGTAAAATCAATCAAGCCGCCCGTGGTCAGATCGGCGATATATCCGAAGAACTGCGACGCCGGCTCAATCAGAGAGAATAGGCAGGCCAACGTCGAGGCTAGAATGATGACAAAGGAAATCGGCACGACGATCAAATTCCCCATAATCGCGGCCAACGGCAACCGGCCGAAAGCTTGCACGGAAAACGGCAGGGTGGCGAATTGTGCCGCGAAAGAGACGGCGAGCAGCATGGCGATTAAGTGAACGGGCCGCCAATCCAAACGGAGCCATTTTTTGAATAAAGCCAACAGCGGTTCGTACAGATACGCGATTCCCAACATGGCCGCAAATGAAAGCTGAAAGCCGAGTTGGAAAAGCTGCAACGGCTGCCAGAGCAAAATCATGAGCGCGGCCACGCCGAGGCTGTTGTAAATATCGGCGTCGCGCTCAAACCATTCGCCGAGAATGATGACGGTCGCCATAATCGTAGCGCGCACGACCGGCGGTTGCGCGCCGGTCAGAATCATGTAAAAAAAGATTCCCACCAGCAAAAATGGCGGATGCCAGCGACGCGAAAGGCGAAAAAGGTATAACGCCGTAACGATGATGAGCGCGATGAAGCCGACGTTCGATCCGGAAACCGCGAGGATGTGAACCAGCCCGGTGCGCGCAAAGGCTTCGCTCACTTCTTTTGAAATTTCATCGCGCTCGCCGATGAGCAGGCCTTTTAGCAGCGCCAAGCGTTGCCCCTGTGAAAAATTCGCCAGCCGCGCTTCGATCCAGTTTTTGGTCTGGCTGATGATCTGACGCCATTTCAACCTGCCGTGAGACGCTTCGCGCGCGAGCGGCGCCTGTTTACCACAATAAAATGTGGCGGTGATATCCTGCGCTTGCAAATAGGCGCGATAATCAAACGCGCCGGGATTGCGGCTCGCCTCGGGAAGGCGCAAAAAGCCGCGCAGCAATAATTTCTCACCGACACGAATTTTTTCGAGGCTATCGCCGGAAACCAGCACGCGCCCCTGTGTGGCAATCCAGTTGGAATTTATTTTGATATTTTCCGCCCGAAAAGCAAAACGATAGCGTTCATTGCGGCGCTCGGGAAAATCGTCAACCGTGCCGGCGAGCAAAATTTCGTTGGAGGAGTCGGCAAAAAAACTGGCGTCATTCCGGTTTGGATTTTGCGCGAAATGCGTCCGCAATGCGGCGGCGAACAAACAGGCGAACAGCAAAAGCGCATCGAGCCCGCCCATCGCTCCGGCAAATCGGCTCACGTTTTCTTTTTGCCGGAAAGCAAACAGCGCCATAATAAAAATACCGATAAAACCGCTTGCGGCAATCACGGGCCGGAGATGAAACATGCGCTCCAACCCGATGCCGAGACAGAAGGCAACGGCGATGAAAAAAGCGGGACGCTTTGCCATGACAAAAAAATTATGAATTGCTCTTGCCGGCCGGCGCCACATTACACGCCGCGCATCTCCGGCGGCCAGATGTATTTGTGCAACTGCACCTGCAATTGCGCTTTGACGCGATCGGCCAACATCCATTCGGCCAGCGGGCGCAATTCCATTATTCCGAAAACCGGCGAGAAGAGCAAATGAAAACGCGCGTCGAGGCGATATTGCTGAATGACCTGCAAGGTCCAATCATAATCCGCGCGATCTTTGATGACGAACTTGACCTGATCGTGCGGCTGCAAAATTTCGAGATTGGGCCAGTAATTTTTTTCGGCCTCGCCGCTGCCGGGACATTTGAGGTCGACGATTTTGATGACGCGCGGCTCGAGTTTGGAGAGATCGAGGCTGCCGCCGGTTTCAATCAATACCGTATAATTGGCGGCCAGCAGGCGGCCGCATAATTCATAAATCTCTTTTTGCAGCATCGGCTCGCCGCCGGTGATCTCGACGAGTTTGCAACCATAACTCGCGACTTTTTGCATAATGTCGTCGAGGCGCATCTCCTCGCCGCCGTAAAAGGAGTACGCCGTGTCGCACCAGATGCAACGCAGATTGCAGGCGGTGGTGCGAATGAAAACACACGGCCGGCCAATGAAGCTGGACTCGCCTTGTATGGAGTAAAAAATTTCGGTGAGGCGCATATCTTAAAAAATTTGCCTTGCTATTGTCAATAAGTATGTCTATTTTAAAAAAAATTCATAACAACTATAAGGTGTCTTATGGGTCTTGCGCTCATTCATTCATCGGATCAGGTGAAGTTCACCTACGATGATTACCGCCAACTGCCGGACGACGGCAAACGTTATGAAATCATTGACGGGGAGCTTTATAGGGCTACTTCTCCAACTTCCAATCACCAACGCATCGCCGGCAATTTTTTTGGCGCATTTTTCATTTATCTTAAGAGTCATCCGATCGGTGAAATCTTTCAAACGCCGTTGGAAGTCTTTTTTTCAAGCACCAATATCGCGCAACCGGACCTTATGTTCATTAGCAAAAGCCGTTTGGACATCATTAAGCCGACACAGATCAAAGGCGCGCCGGATTTGGTGATCGAAGTCCTTTCACCCACCACCGAAAAACGCGACCGCACAGTGAAACTCAAAATGTACGCCAAATTCGGCGTGCGCGAATATTGGATGGCGAAAGAGAAAACCGCCACCGTTGAAATTTTTCGCCTGCAAGAAGGGAAACTCGTGCTCGTCGCGCGTTTGGGTAAAACGGACGAGCTCACCTCGCCGCTTTTTCCGGGGCTGGAAATTCCACTGGCTGAGATTTTCAATTTCGATTGACCGGGCAAAAGTCTTCTTTAATTTTAACCGCTCAGTCGGGTCGACCGGGCTACTCAAACTCCGTCGCTTCCCCGCCGCGCAACAAATAAGCCTCGTTCACACTTTTCAAAATCACCCGTCCGATGTCGTGCTCGTAGCGCTCTTTAATGGGACGAATGACGATGCCTTCACGCATGTGCGCGGCTTTGCCGCTAATCGTTTCCGTGCCGCCGGTATGCGCCAGCGTTTCCGGACCGAATGGGCCGCGATACAACACGTGCGCCATCGGGATATCGCGCTCGGCGCAAATTTTCGCAAAGTCATCGTAGTCGAGATAGCGGCCGTTGATCGACATGTCAAAGGCGAAATAATTCGGCTCGCCTTTTTGGGCGCCGTAACCTAGATCCTGTACGCCGGCGCCAAAGGTTTCGCCGAAGAGCATGATGGCGCCTTTGGCGACACCGAGACCTTCCAATTTCTCAAACAACTTATATTTTCTTGCCATGCGCCAGTATAAATTTTTCTCGTCTTCTTTAATGACCTTTCCACCGCCGCCGTAACCTTTCGATGACATCGCGCGCTCACCGCCGAGCAGGCCTAGCAGCGTGCAAGTGCCGTGCACTTTTTCCGTGGCCACCACTTCTTCGCCGGGCTTGAGCACGCCAGGAAAGCGTTTGATATTTTCAATATCCGTGTAGCCGTGCCAGCCATCCGGCGCGGGCGCAAGTTCGCCGGCCAGATGCACTGGAATCGGCGGAATCCATTTCACAATTCCAAGCTCGGCGGTGACGTCATCGTCTTCTTTCCAATGCGGGCGCGCCGGATAGACTAATCCCTGAGAAAGCTCGCCGCGCAGTTTGACGGCCTTGAGGCGATTTTTTTCCGGGCCGGCCAATCTGCCGGTCAATCCCATTTCAATCAACAAAGGCGCCGGCACCAAGGAAGCTTCGGGAATATACGCCACGAGATCGCCGGTTTTAAATTCGCCTTTTTTCACGACACAGCGATAGTCATCCACTTTCGCCAATTCCAGCAGATCGGCATTGGGATGCGGAAAGACTTCGATGCGGCGGACGAGTACGGCAAAGGTTGACATAGCGATTTCTCCAAAATTCTGGTTGCTTGTTGCTTGTCCGTTGAGCCACCAGCTACCGGAAATCAACTACAAGCTGCCAGCAACGCTCTTGATTATTTGCAAAGCTTTTTCTGCTTGGTCATCCGTCATGCGCAACGGCGGCGCGGCGCGGACGATGGCGGTGTGATGCAAAGTCCAGCCGATGATGAGACCCTGGCCGCGACAGCGTTGAACGAATTGTTGCGTGGCCTCCGGTGTTTGAAATTCCATGGCAAAGAAACAGCCGAGGCCGCGCACGGCGCGAATGCGCGAGGTCTTTTGCGCCAGCGCTTCCAATTCAGTTAGAAAAAATTTTCCAAGTCCGGCGCTGCGTTCGGTCAGATTTTCATTTATCAAAACTTCGAGCGCGGCCATGCCGGCGGCGCAGCTCAAGGGATGGCCGCCGAAGGTGGTGACATGCGCGAGCGGAGGATTTTCTGAAAGCGTGCGCATGATCTCGCGCCGGCCGATAAACGCGCCCAGGGGCAGGCCGCCGCCCAATGCTTTGGCCAAACAAACAATATCGGGTTGTGATTCCGGCCAATGCGCGGCGGCGAAAAGTTTGCCGGTGCGGCCGAAGCCCGTCATCACTTCATCAAAAATGAGCAGCGCGCCGGCGTCATGGCAGCGTTTTCGCAGCGCCGGCAAAAATCTCGGCGCGGGAATCCGCACGCCCGCCTCGCCTTGCACCGGCTCAATCAGCACGGCAGCGACCTTTTCGTCGATGCGCGGCAGCATTTCGAGATTATTATAAGGTAAAAATTCAAACTCTGAAAGCAACGGCAAAAACGGCGCGCGATAAACGAGGCTCGACATCGCCGAGAGCGCGCCGTAACTATCGCCGTGATAACCGCCCTCGAACGCAATATACTTTTTTCTGCCGGTAAATTTGCGCGCGGTTTTCAAGGCGCCTTCGACGGCTTCCGCGCCGCTGTTGCAGAAAAAGACGACGCCATCATCAACCGGCGCCAGCTCAGCGAGCCGGGCCGCATATTCGACCTGCGTTTCCTGCGCATACTCGCCGTAAACCATCACGTGCAGATGGCGATCCAGTTGCCGGCGAATGGCCGCAAGCACCGCCGGATGCTGATGGCCGATATTCGCAACGCCGATGCCGGAAATAAAATCAACATAGCGTTTGCCGTCGCGAGTGAAAAGATATATGCCTTCGGCGCGCTCGATCTCCAGGCCGAGAGGGTCGGGCGAGGTCTGGCAAAGATAACGCAGAAAATTTTCAGTTAGCGCAGACAAATTCAAACCTTTTCAGCTAAACCCCGGCTTCGCGCCGCAGGCCCGTTGTGAGGCGTTTCCATTCATCGTTGATCTCCAGCCACCCGAACTCCGGCCGCTGCATGAAACCGGGAAAAGGGCGCAATATTTTGGGAAAGCCATCGACTAAATCCGGAAAGTCAAGCGCGATTTGCCGCAGCTCTTCGTATGAAAACCCCAACGCGAGTGATTGCAGTTTCGCCTGGTGTTGCCGCACAATCGCTACGGCCGGCGCCAACGTTGGCGCCGGCCAGACGCGCGCAAAACGATAAGCGACGCGCTCATTCAAATCAAACTGTTCGGCGGCTGCGACCGTCCAGTCCGTACCGCTGCCGGTCAACAGAATTATTTTTTCTCCGGCCGCCGCGCGCACTGCCAATGCGCCGCGCCATTGCTGAATCACCGCCGATTGCGCCGGCGTGCGTTTGCCGGCGGGAAAGTGCCGGGATATTTTTTCCATCGCCGCCGCCAGTTGCGTGCAAAACGCCTCGACCTGCCTCCAATCATCCGTGACGAATAGAATGGCCTGCGGCGAAAGACATCCCATTTGCTCGAACATGCAAACATCATACGCCAATTTATTCGGCAGCGGTTTGTCATGCGCCGGATTGACCAGCGCCAGACTGAAACGATCGCCGAAATCGGCAAAGCGTTTTTTCTGTTGCGCAAAATGCGCGATGGTGTCGTCATCGCCAAACGCTGCCAGCGCCGGTTTGCCTTGCAGCACCGTTTCCGTCAATGCCGGTTCCGAGCGCGACCAGGTGAGCGCCGCGCAGCGCGAAGCAACGACAGGATCGTATTGCGCGAGCGTTGTCAAAATCGCCGGCAATAAGAACGGCTCGGCTGAGGCGTTTTTTACAATCGTCGGAATGCCGAGCAGCGATAACTGGATCACCGGATGAATCGCCACGCCGGGAATGTTGCCGGCATTCACCAGAAAAACGAGCGCTGGGTGATTGACTCTTCGTTCGGGAGAGCGCTCGCGCTCGCGTTTCACCGCCTCGAGCCACTCCGCCATTTCACCTTCATGGCAGACGACAAAATGATTGAACAGCGCTTCCTGCAACATTTTCGGGCTAAAGCCGGTGGCCGCGGCAAGCGTCGCAAGAATGTTTTTCGCGCCGCGAAATTTCATCGTCTGCCAGTCGCGCGCCACCTGACTCCACGCTTTGATGGCGCGGCGCTGATGGGCTTTGCTGCCGGTTTTAAATCCAATCGCGGGTTGCCGGAATTTTGCAACAAAGTCAGTGAGCCATTCAACCGAAAGCGGCAGCGATTCAACCATGATATCGCTCGGCGCATTGTTGACATGCCGGCGGAGTTGCGCGGCCGGTTCGGCAAAATTCGGCGGAATAAAAAAATCACGCATGGCGGGCAACCGTTTCGGTGAGCAACGAACAGCCGCGCAGCTCAGCGCCGCCGGCGCGGCCAAGCCACTCGAGGCGATCCGGCCAGGCGCGCCCGAGATCTTCTGTTTGAATCGCCATCACGGAATCCACATTGGCCAGATCAAAAATGCGCAGCAGGCCGATTTCGCCATTCGGCAAAACGGCGAGATTCTCCGGATCGACGGCGACGACGCGAACCCAGGGCGGCGCATGGTGCGGAGGGCATGGCGCAGAGGGCATAGCGCAGAGCGCTTGCTGATTGCGAGCGGAAAAATGGCTTTCGTAAAATTGTGATGAGAGTTCGGTCATGCCGTATTCATTCAGCAAATATTCGCGGGGCACGCCAAAAGTTTCACGGACTCGATTTTGAAATTCATCGCGCCTTATTTCAATCTGCCGGCCTTTGTAGCCGCCGGTGTCGAGAATACGACTGCCGGCAGGAAGCTTGAATTTTTGATGGTGCCGTTGAAAAACTTCCATGCATTCGAGCAGTGCCAGCGTCGTGCCGAGAATGAAAACCGGCGCATTCTCTCTCGCGGCTTTGTCGATTGCATTCCGCAGGCCCGGCGCATCGATATTTTGCGGCGAAAAAAATACGGCGCTCGCGGCATCGCCAAATTCATCGCGCAATCCGGAAAACATATAGCCGAGTGAGGAATTCGGAAAAAGCTCGCGCGTCGGTCCGAGAAAAAACATTCGCATTTTTGCCGGCGGATTATCGAGACAATGCGCTGCGAAGCTGCGCAACATCGCGGCGCGATAAAAATCCAGCGTGCGGAAATAATGTTTGCCGGAGCGGCTTTGCGTTGTGCCGCTGGTATGAAAAACCGCCGCCGCGTGCGCCGGAAAACAGGTCAACGGCACTTCTTTAAACGCGCTCGTCGTCACCGCCGGAATTTTTCGCCAGTCGGTGAGGCGATCCGGCGTTGCTTTTTGCTGGAGACACACGCCGCGATAAATGGCGTTTTGCGCAAATTGATGCGCAAACAATTCGAGCGCCAGCCCGTTAAAAACGCCGTCGTCAAATTCCGTCATGTCGACGGTTTGAATGAAGCGCAAAATTTTTTTTGCAATTGCGTTCGCCATTTAATCAATTCGCATTACGAACGCTTGGCGCAAAGCGCGCATTGGCAGAGCTCGCGCAGGCGCTCAAAGGTATAAATGCCGGTGCTGTGCCCATCCGACCAATGAAACGAAACGCCGTAACGGCCAACCGGACGCATTTCCTGCGGCTCGAGGTCAGGCAAGATATCGGCCGGACGAATCAAGCGTTCGCCGGTGGTTTCACTGACACATTGTGCACACGGACACGCCAGACGCAACTGAAACGGTTCATAAAAACTTTTATGGCCGTCGTCCCAGGTGATCAGCAAACGATGGTTGACAAATGCAACGTCGGTTGGATAATGGCCCGTCATCGTTCTCTCGCATAAAGGGTCCGTAAAATCTTATTCTGTCATTTCTCACATTATTTAACCAAAAATCTAGCGGAAAATCTCGAATTGCTTTTCCGAAATTTTTTTCTCATATTGCTTGGGTTGGCATTGGTGTT
>Ga0247727_10018532_pt1 | contig 10929 bp, 8 predicted proteins | sample WisWelCaveWW1625_FD_202498 | JGI IMG/M metagenome (GOLD analysis project Ga0247727, IMG submission 202498) | Biofilm microbial communities from Wishing Well Cave, Virginia, United States - WW16-25 | ecosystem: Environmental > Aquatic > Deep subsurface > Groundwater > Cave microbial mat | place...
CTCGCCACACTGAGCCAACTTATGAAACGACTCCCGCCACCCGCCCTTGCGTTGAGCTTCGTCACGTCACTTGCACTGCTCGTCGGCGTCGCGGCCGCCTCCGCGCAGTCGCCCGGCGTGCCCGTGGTGAAGGAAGGCCACGGCCCGCCGCCCGAGACGCTCGAGGCCGCGAAGAAGCTCCGCGAAGCCGGCAAGCTTCTCCGCATGGAAGTCGTCCGCGAGCAACTCTCGCGCACCAACTGCGACCTCATCCTGCCCAAGCCCGGCACTCGCAGGCTCGCGGCGCCCGAAATCTGGGACCGCGCGCGCAAGGCCCACTGGCGCGTCGGCTATTACTACCTCTGCAACAACTGCAGCAACTGGCACCTCAACCTCGCGGGTGCCTACGCCATCTCCGCCAGCGGCGCCATCGCCACCTGCCACCACGTCGTGCTGCCCAAGGACATGAAGGAAGGCTACCTCATCGCCGCCACGGACGGCGGCACCGTGATGCCCGTGCTCGAGGTGCTCGCGGCGGACAAGTTCACCGACACGGCCATCCTCCGCATCGCGCCGGGCGAGCAGTTCGCGCCGCTGCCGTTGAACACAAACGTGCGCCCCGGCGAGGAGGCCTTCTGCTACAGCGATCCCGCGGGGCATCCGGCATACTTCAGCCGCGGCATGGTGAACCGCTTCTACCAGCACTGGCACGGCGAGAACGCCAAGGAGGCGAAGGACCTGTTCCCGCAACGCATGAACGTCTCCACAGACTGGGCGCCGGGCTCCAGCGGCTCGGCGGTGCTCGATGAATTCGGCAACGCCATCGGGCACGTCTCCGAAATCTCCGCGCACGGCAACACGCCGCCCGCGACGGCGAAAGACGGCAAGACCGGCGCGAGCAACACCTACATCGTCTTCCACAACGCCGTCCGCGCCGCCGACGTGCTCGCTCTCGTGCGGCAGCTCAAGAAGTAGCCGCGATGCAGCGCGTTCATGTCATTGACTCCCACACGGGCGGGGAGCCCACGCGCGTGGTCATCGCGGGCGGGCCGGACCTCGGCGGCGGCAGCGTCGCGGACAAGCTGCGCGTGTTCCGCGAGCAGCACGACAAGTTCCGCTCCGCCGTGGTGAACGAACCGCGCGGCTCGGACGTGCTGGTTGGTGCAATGCTTGTCGAGCCGGCGGACAAGTCCTGCGCGACGGGCGTCATCTTCTTCAACAACGTCGGCGTCCTCGGCATGTGCGGACACGGGACCATCGGGCTCGTCGTCACGCTCGCGCACCTCGGCCGCATCAAGCCGGGCGAGCATCGCATCCAGACGTCCGTCGGCATCGTGACCGCGACGCTGCACGACGATGGCTCGGTGTCTGTCGCAAATGTGCCGAGCTGGCGGAAGGCGCAGGGCGTGGTCCTCGAGGACGAGATGTTGGGCATGGTTTGCGGTGATGTTGCGTGGGGCGGAAACTGGTTCTTCCTCGTGGAGTATCCGCATCTTCCGCTCGACCTGGAACACGTCGAACATTTCACGTGGACGACATCGCGAATGCGGCAGCTCCTGAACACGAATGGATTTCCTGAAGTGGATCACATCGAACTCTTCGGCGCGCCGCAATCCGGCGGTCACTCGCGCAACTTCGTCCTCTGCCCCGGCAAGGCCTACGACCGCTCCCCATGCGGCACCGGCACGAGCGCGAAGCTCGCGTGCCTCGCCGCCGACGGGAAGCTCGCCGAGGATGAGGAGTGGATTCAGGAGAGCATCCTCGGCACGAAATTCACCGGCCGCTTCCGCTGGCTTGACCGCGCGAAGGGCGAGGTGCTGCCCGTCATCACTGGCACCGCGAGCGTGAACTGCGAGGCAACGCTGCTGCTCGACGAGCGCGACCCGTTTTGCTTTGGGATACGCTGAGTGAGTTTCAACCATTGCCCGTCCATCTTGGCGTCGTTATGCTCCACCTCATGCCCGTGAAACTGATCTCGTCCGCCTTGGCCTTGCTCCTCGTCCCAGGAAGCGCCTTTGCGGCGGCAGGCAAGACGGCGGTGGACGCGTCGAAGCTGCCTCCCGCAACTCGCTCGCCGGTGGACTTCGCCCGCGACATCCACCCGCTGCTCGCGAAGAACTGCTTCTCCTGTCACGGCCCGGACAAGCAGAAAAACGGCCTGCGCCTCGACATGAAGGCCGCCGCGTTCGCCGGTGGCGACTCGGGCAAGGTCATCGTCCCGGGCAAAAGCGCCGAGAGCAAACTCATCCACATGGTCGCGGGCCTTGTCGAGGATGGCCTCATGCCGCCCAAGGGCACGCGACTCACGAGCACCGAGGTCGGCAAACTTCGCGCGTGGATTGACGCCGGCGCGCCGTGGCCGGACCACCACGCCACTCTCAACTCCAAGTCCTCTCAACCTTCCGCTCCGCACTGGGCGTTCAAGGCGCCCATCCTTGCCGCAGTGCCGAAAGTGAAGGACGCGAAGTGGCCCCAGAACTCGATTGATAACTTCGTCCTCGCCCGCTTGGAGAAGGAACGCGTCAAGCCCTCGCCCGAGGCTGACCGCTACACGCTGATTCGCCGGCTCTCGCTCGACTTGCTCGGCTTGCCGCCGACGCCCGAGCAGGTGCGCGAGTTCGTGAACGACACGAGCCCAAACGCCTATGAAAAGGTCGTGGACCGGCTGCTCGCTTCGCCGCACTTCGGCGAACGCTGGGCGCGCCACTGGCTCGACCTCGCGCGCTACGCGGACAGCGACGGCTACGAGAAGGACGGCACCCGCCCCTTCGCCTACACCTACCGCGACTGGGTCATCAGCGCCATCAACCGCGACATGCCTTACGACCGCTTCAGCATCGAGCAACTCGCCGGCGACCTCCTCGCCAAGCCCTCGCACGAGCAGCAGGTCGCCACCGGCTTCCATCGCCAGACGCTCACGAACACCGAGGGCGGCGTGGACAAGGAGGAGTTCCGCTGCAAAGCCGTCGTGGACCGGGTGAGCACCACCTCCACCGTGTGGCTGGGGCTCACGATGGGTTGCGCCGAGTGCCACACGCACAAATACGACCCGCTCACTCAGCGCGAGTTCTACTCGTTCTTCGCCTTCTTCAACAACGCATCGGAGAAGAACATCCCGTCGCCCCAGGCGCACGATCTAATCGCGATCAAGAAATGGCAGGACGAGCGAGATCGGATTCAGCGCGAACTGGACACTTACGAGAATGGCGACTTTCTGAAGCGTCGTGATGAATGGGCCAAGTCGGCTGCACCGGGTGCAATCCTGTGGCGGACGCTGGTTCCCGACAAGCTTGCAGCGAAGAATGGCACTTCGTTGACCATCGGAAAGGCTGCGGTCATAACCGCTAGTGGCACTGCACCCGCCAAGGAGACCTACACGATCGAAGCTCCAGTCAACACGGCCAGACTGACCGGCATCCGGCTCGAGGCGCTTCACGCTCCGGAAGGGCGAGGGCCGGGTCGTTCCAAGGACACCAACTTCGTGCTGACCAAGTTTAGCGTCGCGGTGCGCTCTCCAGACGCCGACACACACCGGGAGGTCCCGCTGCATCAAGCGAAGGCGGATTTCTCGCAGGCACGATTCTCCGTGGAGAATGCGCTGGATGGAAAGGACACGTCCGGCTGGGCCGTGGGCCCACAGCAGGACCGCTCGCACGTCGCGGTCTTCGCCGCGAAGGAACCGGTGCAATTGCCTTCCGGCGCGAGGCTCGTCATCACGCTCGATCACCAATACAAGGAAGGCTACACGCTGGGGATGTTCCGCCTGTCTGTCACGGAAGCTCCGGGCCCAGTCGAGCCGGGCTTCATTACTGAGGCGGTTGCATTGGCGCTCGCGACTCCTGCCGCGAAGCGAACCGACGATCAAAAGGAAAAGCTCACCGGCTACTATCGGGACGACGTGGATATCGAGTTGAAGAAGCGGCGCGCGGCATTGGTGGACCATCGGAAAAAAGAACCGGCTGTTACAACCGCCGCCGTCATCGTTGAGGAAGCCGCAGGCCGGAAGACGGCCATCCACGTTCGCGGCAACTTCCTCGAAAGAGGCGCTGAAGTTCAGCCCGGCACGCCCGCCGTGCTGCACCTGTTCAAGCCGCGCGGGACCAAGCCCGACCGCCTCGACCTTGCCAACTGGCTCTTCGGCTCCGCGAACCCACTTACCGCGCGCGTCGCCGTGAATCACGTGTGGAAGGGGCTGCTCGGCCGCGGGCTCGTCAACTCGATGGACGACTTCGGCACGCGCGGCGAGAAACCCACACATCCCGAGTTGCTCGACTGGCTCGCGCTCACGTTTGCCTCCCCCTCAACTCTCAACTCCAACAACTCGCAACCCGGTCTGTCGTGGAGCCGCAAGCAACTCGTGAAGCTCATCGTGATGAGCGCGACCTACCGGCAGGCGTCCGTCGTGCGGCCAGACCTGCGCGACCGCGACCCGAACAACCTTCTGCTCGCGCGCCAAAACCGTTTGCGCCTCGAGGCCGAGGTCGTGCGCGACGCTTATCTCGCCGCCAGTGGCCTGCTCAACGCGAAAGTCGGCGGACCAAGCATCCGTCCGCCGCTGCCCGCGGACATCGCGGCGCTCGGCTACGCGAACTCCGTGAAGTGGACCGAGAGCAAGGGCGACGAGAAGAACCGCCGCGGCCTCTACATCTTTTTCCAGCGCACGGTGCCGTATCCGATGCTGATGACCTTCGACGCGCCCGACTCGAACTCGACCTGCACGCGCCGCGAGCGCAGCAACACGCCGTTGCAGGCGCTCACGCTGCTCAACGACCCGGTCTTCTACGAGTGCGCGCAGTCGCTCGGCCAGCGCATGGCCGCGCTCGACACGGCGGACCCGTTCGAGAAACTGCGCCACGGCTTCCAGCGCTGCTTCGGACGCCTGCCGAACGCGGAGGAGTTCGCGCTGCTCTCGAAGGTTTACGACGCCCAACTCAAGCTCGCGCAAGCCAATGCGGAGAACGCAGCGAAGATCGCCGGCTCGAAGAAGGACGATCCTGCGTCGGCGGAAAAGGCCGCCTTCGTGGCGCTTGGCCGCGTGATGCTGAACCTGGATGAGTTCGTGACCCGTGACTGAATGGTCCGTTGTTCGCCACCGCCACTTGAGCTAAGCTGCCCCGCATGAGTGCCACTGAACAGTTGATCGAACGGGTAAAGACTCTCGACGAGGCGCAGGCGCGGGAGATGTTGCGACTCCTCGACACCACAGGACCCCGGCCCGTCGAGCGCACGGCGACCAAGGCGGGAGGCATTTGGTCCGTCATGGGTTACGCGAAGAAATACAACCATCCCTACAAGACGACCGCGGAGTGGATGGCGGTGCTCAGGGAAGGGGAGAAAGACTGATGGCGTGGGTTGTGGACACTTGCCTGCTCATTGATGTGGCGTCCGAGGATCCGGCGTTTGCCCGCGCTACGGGCGAACTGCTGGAAGCCAGAAGGGCGAACGGCCTCGTCGCGTGCCCGGTCACTATCGTGGAGCTGTCGCCGATCTTCAGTGGCGTGTGGTCCGACATGGAAGAATTCCTTCGCCCAACTGGCGTGCGATCCGATGAAACGTGGACGCAGTCGGACACAAAAGCAGCGTCCATTGCTTGGAACGCGGCAGCCCAGCGCAAGCGCGATGGGCAGGATGCCAGAAGGCCCGTGGCTGACATCCTGATCGGCGCTTTCGCCCTGCGCTTCGACGGTTTGTTGACCCGCAACCCGGATGACTTCAAGAACGTGTTTCCGACTTTGAATCTGCTCCAGCCATGAACTCCCGACCCGACTTGTCCCCGCACGAAGTCGCCACACTGACGCGACGCGATTTCCTCGCCACGAGCGCCACCGGACTCGGCACGCTCGCGCTCGCCACGTGCCTCCAGCGCGACGGCCTGCTCGCCGCCGAGCCGCGCCGCGCCGACCCGCTCGCGCCGCGCCAGCCGCACTTCGCGCCGCGCGCGAAGAACTGCATCCTCATCTACTTCGAGGGCGCGCCCAGCCACATTGATCTCTTCGACCCGAAGCCCAAGCTCAACGAGATGACCGGCCAGAAGCTGCCGGACGACATGCTCGAAAAGGTCCGCTTCGCATTCATCCAGAAAGACGGCGTCAAGCTCATGGGCAGCCCGCGAAAGTTCACGCCGCACGGCCAGTGCGGGATGAAACTCAGCGATTTGCTCCCGCACATCGGCTCCATCGCGGACGACATCTGCCTCGTGCGCTCGATGCACACGACGCAGTTCAACCATCATCCCGGCCAGCTCATGATGAACTGCGGCACGCCGCTCTTCGGCCGGCCGACGCTCGGTTCGTGGCTCGCTTACGGCCTCGGCAACGAGTCGCAGAATCTTCCCGCCTACGTCGTGCTCCACGCGGGACGCGGCTCCAGCGCGGGCGCGAGCGCGTGGACGAGCGGCTTCCTGCCGAGCACCTACGCCGGCGTGCCCTTCCGCAACCAGGGCGACCCTGTGCTGAACCTCTCAAACCCGCCGGGCTTCACCGACGAGATGCAACACCTCGGCCTCGACGCCATCGGCGACCTCAACCGACTTCGCCACAAATACGTCGCCGACCCCGAGATCGCCTCGCGCATCGGTGCCTACGAACTCGCCGGCCGCATGCAGGCCGCGATGCCGGAGCTGATGGACATCTCGAAGGAATCGCAGGCGACGCTCGATCTCTACGGCGTCGGCCGCAAGTCGCGCGAGAATCCCGGCGGCCGCGGCGGCGGGCCGGAGACTTACTCGACTTTTTCGCGCAACTGCCTGCTCGCGCGCCGCATGGTCGAGCGCGGCACGCGCTTCGTCACGCTGCTGCACGCGTCGTGGGACCACCATAGCAACATCAACCAGGAACTGCCCTTCTGCGCCGGCATGGCCGACCAGCCCATCGCCGCGCTCGTGAAGGACCTCAAGCAGCGCGGCCTGCTCGACGACACGATGGTCATCTGGTCCAGCGAATTCGGCCGCACACCGCTCGGCGAAAATCGCGGCGGCTCCGCGAATGTCACAGGCCGCGACCATCATCCGTTCGCCTTCTCGATGTGGGTCGCCGGCGGCGGCATCAAGGGCGGCCAAGTCATTGGCAAGACCGACGAAATCGGCTGGAGCATCACGGAGGACCCGGTGAGCGTCCACGATCTGCACGCGACCGTGCTGCGGCAGTTCGGTTTCGACCACGAGCGGCTCACGTATCGTTTCCAAGGGCTCGACTTCAAGCTCACCGGAGTCGAGGGCGCGAACATCGTTCACAAGATGCTGGCATGATATGGAAACCCCAATGACCAAGCTCCAATTTCCAAAGAAGTTCCACGTTGCAGTTTCCAAGTCGGGCCGCAACGCGACGCACCGTAGTGAGGTTCGCAGGGCATTCGGGGTAGGGGGCGATATCGTGCTTGAGACTTGGAACTTCCTTGGAATTTGAGATTTGGGATTTGAGATTTGGATTACTCCACCACTCCCTCCTGCTTTGATTCTGGCATCGTCCCTCTGCACCGGGTTAAATCCTTCTCGTGATTGATCGCCGGGCGTTCCACGAGGCTCGCGCTTCCGTCCGCGCGCGGGAGCTGACGCGGCATTATCACCGACTGCTCGAGGCCCACTTCTCCTTTCTCGTCCCGCCCGGGATGAAGGTCCTCGAGGTCGGCTGCGGCTTCGGCGACTTGCTCGCGGCGGTGAAGCCATCGCGCGGGGTGGGGGTGGACTTCAGCCCCGCGACGATTGCGGAAGCGAAGCGGCGCCATCCACGATTCGACTTTCGCGATGCCAGCGCGGCCGAATTCTCCAGCGACGAGAAGTTCGACTACATCCTCCTCTCCGACCTCGTCAACGACCTCGACGACGTGCAGGCCGTGCTCGCGCGATTGCGCGACGTGAGCCACGCGAACACGCGGCTCGTCGTGAACTTCTTCAGCAACCTCTGGCGGCCGGTGCTCAAGTTCGCAGAGGCGCTTGGTGAAAAATCACCGAACCCGCCGCAGAACTGGCTCGCGACTTCCGATATGCTCAACCTCCTGCACCTCGCCGGCTGGGAGGTCATCAAGGTGGACCCGCGCATCTTGTGGCCCGCGAACACGCCGCTGCTCGGGCCGTTCCTCAACCGTTGGGTCGCGCCCGTTTTCAACTGGTTTTGCCTCACCAACTTCATCGTCGCGCGCCCGCAGCCAAAACCTCGCGAGCACGTGCGATGCAGCGTCGTCATCCCCGCGCGCAACGAGGCCGGCAACATCGAGGCCGCCGTCCAGCGCACTCCCGAGATGGGGCTCGGCACCGAGATCATCTTCATCGAGGGCCATTCGAAGGACAACACGTGGGACGAAATCCTGCGTGTAAAGGCGAAGCATCCGCAGCGCGACATCAAGGCCATGAAGCAGCAGGGCAAGGGCAAGGGCAGCGCCGTGCGCGAGGCGTTCGCGGTGGCGACGGGCGATTTGCTCTTCATCCTCGACGCCGACCTCACGATGCCGCCGGAGGAGCTGCCCAAATTCTACGCCGCCGCGCGCGCGGGCACCGCGGACTTCGTCAACGGCGTGCGCCTCGTGTATCCTATGGAGGACGAGGCGATGCGTTTCCTGAACATGATCGGGAACAAGTTCTTCAGCCTCGCGTTCACTTGGCTGATGGGCCAGCCGCTGAAGGACACGCTGTGCGGCACGAAGATCTTGTGGCGCGAGCACTACGAACTCATCGCGCGCAACCGCGGCTACTTCGGCGACTTCGACCCGTTCGGCGACTTCGATCTGCTCTTCGGCGCGGCGAAGCTGAACCTGCGCATCGTGGACCTGCCCATCCGCTACCGCGCGCGCACCTACGGCGAGACGAACATCGAGCGCTGGAAACACGGCCTGCTGCTGCTGCGCATGACGGCGTTCGCGGCGCGGCGGTTGAAATTCGTCAAGGTTTCCGCGCGCAAAGGATGAGCGACCCGCTGATTGCGCGCACGAGCGGGACCTTCTCCAGAAACTCACCCACAGCCGACACCGCGCCGAGCAGCGACGGCGGCGTGAACGGATGCAGGAAGTCGAAGTGCCGCACCGTGATGTCCGCGAAGCCCGCGCCACGCAGCAACCGTTCCATCTCGCCCTTGAAGAAAGCCGTCTCGTCCGGGCTGTCGCCGACGCGGCGCTTGATAAAGCCCACGTTTTTTTGCAGCGCGATCTGCGGGTTCATCATGTTCGGCTCGGAGAAGACGCACCAGCCGCCGGGCTTGAGCACGCGGCAGACTTCGCGCAGCGCGAGCGCGGCGTTCACGTGATGGAGCATCGAGCAGCCGAATACGGCGTCGAAGGTTCCTGCCGCGCACGCCATCGCCATCGCATCCTGCCGCTCGAACACGACGCTTGCGCTGGGACACGATTCCTTGAGCCGTGCCTCGCAGCGCTTGAGCAACTCCGGCGAGAAATCCGTCGCGTGCAACCGCTCGACCCGCGTTGCGATGCGCCACGAGAACTCGCCCGTGCCGCAGCCGATCTCAAGCACCACGGACTTCGCCGTCATGCGGCCGAGTTCCACGAAGAGGTTGGCACGACGATCCGCGCGAGCCCTGCCTGCCGGTGATTGCCAGCCCCAGACCGTGTCGGCCTTGTCCTGCCACGCGGCCCAGTGAGCGAGTTCGTGTTCGCGCCGCGCCTGGTCGTCCATGCGCGCGATGATGCGGAGGGCACCGGTCGGATTCAACGCAAAGACGTGGGCCTTTGCAACGCAGTGACGAAGAATCGCACAGACTCGGCAAGAAACTGGGGAACACCCCTCACCCGCCCTGCGGGCACCCTCTCCCCTCATCGGATGAGGGGAGAGGGATGGGGTGTTCCCCATGCGGTTGCGACGTCAGCCGCGTTAGGCCTTTGCGTCGAAGCCCCCGTCGGCTTAACTCCGTCGGTGGCAACGCGAGAGCAAATGCCCGTGGCACTGACCATCGCCGGTTCCGACAGCGGCGGCGGTGCGGGCGTGCAGGCGGACTTGAAGACCTTTGCCGCGCTCGGCGTTCACGGCGTCTGCGCGGTCACGTGTCTCACGGCGCAGAATCCGCGCCGCGTGCTCGCAGTCGAGCCGTGCAGTCCCGCGATGCTTCGCGCGCAGTTGAAGGCCGTGTTCGAGGAACTCCCGCCGCGCGTCGCGAAGACCGGGATGCTCTGCAATGCAGAACTCGTGCGCGAGGTTGCCAAGTGGTTCCGGCGCTTCCCGCGAGTCCCGCTCGTCGTTGACCCGGTGATGGTATCCACGAGCGGCCGCAGCCTGCTCGATCGCGACGGCGTGCGCGCGCTTTGTGACAAACTTCTCCCACTCGCCACGCTGGTGACGCCGAACCTCGCCGAGGCCGTGCGATTGTCCGGCTCGCGCATTCACGATCTCGACGAACTGCGCACGGCGGCGCGAATCATCCACCAGCGGTTCGGCTGCGCCGTGCTCGTGAAGGGCGGGCACCTCGCGCGCTCCTCCGATGCCACGGACCATCTGGTCTGGGGCAAGTTCGCCTGCGACATCTCGCGGCCGCGCGTGACCGGCATGAAGACCCACGGCACCGGCTGCACGTTCTCCGCCGCCATCGTCGCCGGACTCGCGGCCGGACTCTCACTTCCCGCTGCCGTGAATCGCGCGAAAGACTTCGTCACCGCAGCCATCGCGGGAAGCCTCCGCGTCGGAAGGCATACGGTGCTGGACTGGAACCGGTCCGTGCGCCCGCGCGTGTGAGCCGGAACATTTTTTGCTGAATAGCCCGCAACGTCCGGCCATCCTACGGCCATGGCACAAATCATTCGCCGACCGGAGTGGCGCATCGCGGACCGGCTCATCACTCCCGAGAAGTCCTACCGCGCGCGGCGCGAGTTCCTGCGGCAGATGGGCATGACGGGCGCGGGACTCTTCGCGGCACCACTCATCGGCAGCACCGAGGCCGCGGACAAGGCCCCCGCCGCAAAGGCTGGCGCACGCATGGGCTTCCCCGCCGCGCGCAACAAGGACTTCAACCCCGG
>Ga0247727_10018533_pt1 | contig 10928 bp, 9 predicted proteins | sample WisWelCaveWW1625_FD_202498 | JGI IMG/M metagenome (GOLD analysis project Ga0247727, IMG submission 202498) | Biofilm microbial communities from Wishing Well Cave, Virginia, United States - WW16-25 | ecosystem: Environmental > Aquatic > Deep subsurface > Groundwater > Cave microbial mat | place...
CTACGCGCGATGGGCCGGTTCGTTGAGGAAGCCGATGGCGTCCTCAGCGGAGCCGGCGCCGCGGCGTTCCATCTCGCGGAGGAAGTCGGTGATGATCCGCCTCTGCGTCCCGCTGAACTTGCTCATGCGCACGTGGAAGTATTCGCGATGCTCGAGCGCGAACTCCAGGTGATAGCGGATCGAGTCGGGAATGATGTCGTGCTTGTCGTAGGCCTCGATCGAGGCGCCCATGAACGCCGGCACGAAATACTGGAATGCCTCGGGCGTGAACACGTTGAGCGCGCCGTGGTAATGCCGCGCGTCGGCCATCGAGATGTCCTGCCAGCGCTTGCCCTTGAAGAAACCCGCCACGGCAGTGCATTCAAAGCACTGGTAGGGGCAGTGGGTGATGTTTTCGTCCGCGGGCGGCGGAACGTCGGCGAAAGCGGCGGCAATCTTCTCTTTGAGCGTCATACGGCGGGCCGGATGACACCAGAGTTCCGGCGGGGTGGAAAGGAGAAATCGCGCCGGTCATTTCCGCCGCACAAAACGCGCGAGCAGCAGGCCCACGGCGCCCGTGGTCCACAGCAGGAAGATCGCAATGGGTGCGCCGATGGCCGTGAGACGCGGAGTGGAGGATTGGTTGGCGCGGTGCACCTCGCCGAAGACGAACAGCAGCAACCCAAGCGTGGCGCAGCCTTGCCACAGCAGCCAGTCGCCGACGAAGCGCAGCGTGGCGGCGCGGCGCCCGGGCGCGAGCCAGTGCGCCTTGTTCGGCAGGTTGATCAGTGAATCGGGAATCCGCGGGAGCCACCTCGCCAGTCCGGCGGGGACGCCCGCGAGGAAGAGAGTGAAGCCGACGGTGAACGCGGTGAATGCGTCCCGGCTCATCCAGCCGTTCGGCCGCCCCGACGCGTCGAAGTGCGAAGCGACGCGGTCGGGAAGCTGCGGGTGGTTCAATAGCGCCTACGCCACGAGCGCGACGGCCAGCGCAAGCAGCACAATCATCGGCCAGCGGAGCCGCACGGCGTCAGGGGAGTTCCTTGATCCGGACACGGCGGTATTCCATCTGGCCGCGATCCGCCTCGAATCCAACGCCGCCGGTGGGCGGGAGCTTGAGCGCGGCCTCGAGCACCTCGCCGTTGCAAGTGCAGCGGGCGACGTTGTCCTTCACGACGACCTCGATTTCGTTCCAGTCCTGCGCCTTGTATTTCGTCAACCGCTTGTAGGCCTCGGGGCCGGCGACGAGGTAATCGCGGCACTGAAGCTGGGGCTTGCGCAGGAAGATGCCGCTGTCGGCGTTGACACCGGCGCGGAACTCCAGCTTGAGGTGGAAATCTTTCGGGAACTCGCGCGCCGTCCAGATGATCTGCATCTTGCGGCTGCCGTCCGGCATCGGATGCACGACGAGCATGCCGTCGCCGGCCGTATAACGTCCGTCGGGAGTGGCGGTCTTGGCATCGTAGGTGGTGACCTTGCCGGCGGCGTCCTTGTAGCCCCAGCCGGTGAGGTCCTTCCCGTTGAACACCAGCTCGAAGCCGGGTTCGGGTTTGAACTCAGCCGCGTGGACGGTGAAGGCGGAGGCGAGGAGAACGGTGGCGAGGATCGGGTGGAGTTTCATGGGAAATGGGAATCGGATCGTGGCTTGGTTGGAACTTCATTTGGCAAACGCCTGCGCCCTGGCGTTGCCGCCGGTGGTGACGAAGGCGAGCAGGTCGAGGATTTGTTCCTCGTTGAGCAGGTTGAGCAACCCGCCCGGCATCAATGAGAGCTGCTGCGGCTCGCGCTTCTTGAGGTCCCTGGCCGCATACCTCGTGACCAGCGCGTCCGACGGACCGACCTGCACCCAGACCGAATCGCCCTGCTCCTTCACAATGAAGCCGGTGACGCTGTCGCCGTTGGCGAGGTCGAAGTTGAAGGACCGGAAGCGCGGCTCGATGGCCTTCGACGGGTCGAGGATTTCGGCGAGCACGACCTTGAGGTCGTTCTTGTACTTGGCCAGCACGCCGGTGAGTTCCGGGCCGTAAAGGACGCCGGCGTCGCCGACCTTGTGGCAGGCGATGCAGCCGACGCTGGTGAAGAGTTCCTTGCCCCTGTTGAAATCGCGTCCGCCCGAAAGCTTCGTCAGCGTGGGCGCGAGGTCGTCGAGCGTCCACTCGGTGATCGTCGGCGTCGCCGGGGCCGCCGGGGCCTTGGTGAGATACTCTTCGAGATCGTCCACCACGATCATCACGCCGCGCATGCGCTGCCAGTGGCCGGGGAAGGTGCAGAGATACGGGTAGGTGTCGGCCTTCTTCGGAGCGGTGAAGACGAGCCTGGCCTTCTCGCCGGGGTTCAAAAGCCTGGTGGCCCCGAGCACCTTCGGCGACTCGGGCACGTAGAGCCGGCCCTGCTTGTCGGCCACGGGTTGCATCCTCTCGGCGAGGGGGCCGATCTCCTCGGCCGCGCCGGGCGCGAGGAGGACGAAGTTGTGCGGCATCACGTCGGTGTTCTCGAAATGGATTTCCACCGGCTTGCCGGCCTCGACGGCGAACTGCGTTTTGTCGAAGAACATCTGCTCGTGCAGGGTCTTGATGACGATGACCCGCACCGACAGGGCGCCGAGCGTCTTGCGCAACGGCTTGCCGGCGTCCGTTGGCAGAAGGAGCGAGAGATCATTGGCCAGCGAGGCGACATCGAGGAAATCAGTTTCAGTGCGTTTGGCCTGCGGCACTTTGCCCGCGTAATCCACCAGGCTCTGCGCCACGGAGCCGGCGAGATCTTTGTTCCAGGAATCCCTCGGGAGCTTGAGCATCGCGCGAACGGCAGTCAGGCGCTCCTGGTTGCCGCGGATCGCGTCGGCCAGCAGCACAAAGTTCTCCTGCTCGCTGCCCTTCATCGCCGGCAGCGCGGCGAGGGCGGCGCGGAGCAACTCGGGCGTGGGCGCGCTCTTCGCGAGCGGCGCGATCCTGGACTGAAACTGTCCGCGCAGCTTCTCGTCGGGCACGCGCGGCAATCCGGCCACGATGGCGGCAAGACGCGCGTTGTCCTTCGCGGCGGCGGTCCAGACGGCGTCCGCGCTGCCCGCGGCGATGATGTGCGCGGCGGCGGCGGCCTGGCGAATCACCGGCTTCTTCGCCTTGCCGAGCAGCGCATCGACCGCGGCCTTCTTCGCGGCAAGCTCGGCGGGCTTGGACTTCACCAGCAACGACGCGAGGTCGTTCATCACGCCGGCGTCGGCGTTTTCCTTGCCGTCGAGCCGTTCGAGCGCGGCGAGCAATTCGGTCGCGCGGTCGGTTTTGCGGATCTTTGCCAGCGCCTCGACGGCCTCCTCGCGGTCCTTGGCGCTCATCTTGGCGCGTTCGAGGATGGCCTGATAGACCGGCGCGTACTTCGCCTCGGTGGGCTGGCGATCCACCATGAGGAGCTGGACGTTGGAGAGCCGGCCGAGCTGGTAGGCAACGATGACGGGCGACTTGTCGAGGAAGACGACGGGCTTTTCGACTTTGGGGCCGGAATCGTGCGCCGCATGGTCGTGCTGGGCGGCGAGGGGGAGGGAGGGAATCACAACGGCGGCGAGCAATGTCGTGACGCGACGGGTCAGGTTCAATGAACGCATAATCAGTCGGGGCAGTATGCCGGAGCAGCGGAAGGTTTCCAGCCGAGATTATTGACCGCGACGATCAAACGGTTGCGCTGCCGCGGGCATTGACCGCTCCCCCGCCTTTGCTACAGTCCGCGTCTTATTTTGATTATGAAGGTTCTGATCTGTGATCCGATTTCGCCGAAGGGCATCGAGCGGTTCCGGCAACGGCCGGAGTTCCAGGTGACCGTGCTCGACAAGCGCCTGTCCGAGGCGGAATTGCTCCCCGTCGTGGCCGATGCCGAGGCCATGGTCGTCCGCTCCGAGACCAAAGTGACCCGCAAGATCCTTGAGGCCGCGCCCAAGCTGCGCGTCGTGGGCCGCGCCGGCGTGGGCGTGGACAACGTGGACGTCGAGGCCGCCACCGCGCGCGGTGTGGTGGTGATGAACACCCCCGGCGGCAACACCATCACCACGGCCGAGCTGACCTTCTTCATGCTCGGCGCGCTCGCCCGCAAGATCCCCGCCGCGCACGCAACGATGATGGCCGGCAAATGGGACCGCAAACTGTTCCAGGGCGCCGAACTCTTCGGCAAGACCCTCGGCGTGCTCGGCGCCGGCCGCATCGGCACCGAGGTCGCCAAACGTGCGCTCGCCTTCGGCATGCGCGTGCTGGCCTTCGACCCGTTCCTCACCGAGACGCGCGCCCTCCAGCTCGGCATCGAGGCCGTGCTCGAACCCGACGTGATCTACCGCGAGGCCGACTTCATCACCATCCACATGCCCGTGACCAGGGAAACGCGCGGCATGATCAACGCCACCAGCATCGCCAGGATGAAACCCGGCGTGCGGATCATCAATTGCGCCCGTGGCGAAATCATCGACGAGGACGCCCTCGTGGCGGGCTTGCAGAGCGGCAAGGTGGCCGGCGCCGCGCTCGACGTCTTCTGCACCGAGCCGCTCCCGGCCGGGCATCCCTTCCGCAAGCTGCCCAACGTCGTACTCACGCCGCACCTGGGCGCCAGTTCCGAGGAGGCGCAGGAGAAATGCGGCATCGAGGTCGCCGAGATCATCACCGGCTTCCTCCTCACCGGTGAGGTTCGCAACGCCGTCAACCTCCCCGGCGTGGACGCCAAGACCTATGAACTGGTCAAGCCGTACATCAATCTCGGCGACAAGCTCGGTAAACTCCTCAGCCAGCTCGCCCCCGCGGGTGTGGACCGCCTCCACATCACCTACGGCGGCAACGCCAAGGATCTCCCGGCCACCGACCCGATCACCCGCGCCATCGTCACCAGCTTCCTCGCCGGCCAGGGCTCGCGCGGCGTCAACACCATCAACGTCCGCGGCCTCGCCCAGGCGCAGGGCGTCACCATCGAGGAGAAGAAATCCTCCGAGCCGGTCACTTTCAACGAATGGGTCCACGTCCAGGTCTTCAGCGGCGACAAGAAGGTCGTTTCCTCGGGCGGCACGTTCTTCGGCTCGCCCAACAACCCGCGCATCGTCCGCCTGTTCAGCCAGCCGGTCGAGATCGTCCCCGAGGGCGTGGTTTTCCTTTTTAACAACAAGGACCGTCCCGGCATGGTCGGCTACATCGGCACTTTGATGGGCAAACATCAGGTCAACATCGCGAACATGAGCCTGTCCCGTGACGCCGCCGGCGGGCGCGCGTTGACCGTGCTCAACGTTGACAGTGAACCGCCCGCCGAACTCCTCGCCGAAGTCCGCCGCGACCCGGACATCAGCAACGTCCACGTGGTCAAGTTTTGAACCCGGCAGCGCCGTGCTCTCTCGTTCTCTTACTCCTGCTCGTAATCTTAATCGTAATCTTGACCTTAATCTCCGCCCCAACCCCCGGACCGTTCGATTACGATTACGAGTAAGAGTAAGAGTAAGAATCGAAAGCGCCGCCACCCGTGATCCGATCCCTTATGAAGGCAGTCTCCATTGCTCTGCTGTCCGCGTTCGCCTTGGTGGGGGCCGCGGTCGCCGCGGACGCGCCCGCCAAGGCCGCACCGCTCTTCGCCGACCCGGTCCTCGCCACCGGCCGGGGCTTCGAGATTCGCCGCAGCCAGCTCGATGAGGCGATTGTCGGCTTCAAGGCCAACGCCGCCGCGCGCGGCGAACGCGTGCTCGTCCCGCCCGCCGAACTGGACGCCAAACTCCTCGACAAGCTGATCACCGTCGAGGTGCTCAAACGGCGCGCCACCGCCGAGGACCGCGCCAAGGCCACCAACTCCGTGGACAAGCTGATGGCCACCATGCAGGGCGGCGTTGCGTCGCCGGCCACCTTCGCCCGCCAGCTCCAGTCGCTGGGCACCACGCCCGAGCGGCTGCGCGAACAGTTGACCGACCAGGTCCTCGCCGAAAACGTCGTGGACCGCGAGTTGCGCGCGCCCATCGTCATCACCGCCGGGCAGGCGAAGAAATTCTACGACGAAAACGCCGCGGGCTTCCGCTCGCCCGAGATGGTCCGCGTGAGCCACATCCTCTTCTCGACGCGCAGCCCGGAGACGGGCGCCCCCCTGGCCGGCGACGCGATCCTCGCCAAACGCGCCACCGCCGACAAAGTGCTCGCCCGCGCGAAGGCGGGCGAGGATTTCGCCCGGCTGGTGAAGGAATTCTCCGACGACACGGCCTCGAGGGACACGGGCGGCGAATACACCCTGGCGCGCGGGCAGATGGCGCCCGAGTTCGAGGCGGCGGCGTTCTCACTCGCCCCCGGGCGCATCAGCGACATCGTCATTACTTTCCACGGCTATCACATCATCAAGGGACTGGAACGGCTGCCGCCCAAGCCGTTGGAACTGGCAAAGGTCGAGGACCGCATCAAGGACGCCCTGCGCACGCTCGAGAGCGATAAGCAGATGCCCGCCTACCTCGAACGGGTGCGCAAGGAGGCCGGCGTGAAGATCCTCGCCGACGCCCCAAAGTAGCCGGCGCGGGAGGGAGGGATGAACACAGGCCGGCCAATGGATGCGCTGGGCTGTCGTGCCACGCGCAGTATTTGTTTCCCTGACGGCACCGCCAGCCGGTAACGTGCGCGCCGCTTGAATTGATTTCCATGGACGCCTTGCTCTCAATGGACATCGCGCTTTTCCGTTTCATCAACCAGTCGCTTGCCAATCGCTTCCTGGACTGGCTGATGCCGGCGCTGGCGGGCGGCGCGTGGTTCCGGATGGCAGGGCTGGCCGCAGCCGCATGGGTGTTGTGGAAGGGATCGATCCGCGCCAAGGTCTGTGTGGCGATGGTGTTGCTGGCGGTGGCGGTGGCCGACGGTGGGCTTTCCAATCCGCTAAAGCAGCTCATTCAACGCCCCCGGCCGTTCAATGACGTTCCGGAAACCATCGTGCGCGCCGGAAAGGGAGGCAGCGGCAGCATGCCCTCGGCCCATGCGGCAAACTGGGCCGCCGCCGCGATGGTGGCGCTGATCTACTACCGGCGACGGGCGTGGTTCATGGTGCCGGCGGCCGCCACGATGGCGTTCAGCCGGGTGTACCTGGGCGTGCATTATCCGAGCGATGTGCTCGTGGGCGCATTGCTCGGGGTCGCCGCCGGGGCCGGAGTGGTGTTCGGATCGGATCGGGTTTGGCGAACGGCCGGCCGGAAATGGTTCCCGGCCGCGGTGGCCCGGTTGCCCTCGCTTCTGAAGCCGGAGTGGCGGGCTGCCGGGGAGGCTGCACCGGTGGATGCAGCGGCTGCGAAGGACGCGCCGGTGAGGATTGCCTTCGTGATCATCGTGCTGACGCTGTTGGCGCGGCTCTGGCATCTGGCCTCGGTCACGATCGAATTGAGCGAGGACGAGGCCTATCAATGGGTGTGGTCGAAGCACCTCGCCCTGTCGTACTACAGCAAGCCGCCCCTCATCGCGTACACCCAGTTTCTCGGCACGTCCTTGTGGGGCGACAACGAGTTTGGCGTCCGCTTCTTTTCGCCGGTGCTGGCGGCAATCATGTCCCTGGTGCTCCTGCGGTTTGTCGCCCGCGAGGCCAACCCGCGGTCGGCGCTGGGCCTGGTGCTGGCCGCGTCAGCGGTACCGATACTGGCGGTGGGTTCGGTGCTTATGACCATCGATCCGCTGTCGGTCACGTTCTGGGCGGCAGCGATGGTCAGCGGCTGGCGGGCGGTGAAGGAGGATTCGACCCGGCTGTGGCTGTGGACGGGATGCTGGATGGGGTTGGGATTTCTGAGCAAGTACATCGGCTTGTTTCAGTGGTTGTGCTGGGCGGTGTTCTTCATCCTCTGGCCGCCGGCACGGGCGCAATTGCGGCGACCAGGGCCATGTCTGGCGTTGGGCATCAACCTTCTGGCCACCGTGCCGGTCATCGTCTGGAACGCTCAACATGACTGGGTGACGCTGACACACCTCTCGGAGCGGGGTGGACTGGATCGGGAATGGCGATTCACCCTGCGCTACCTCGGGGACTTCGTTGGAGCGACCGCCGGCCTGTGGAACCCGGTGATTTTTGTGGCCATGCTCCGGGCGGCCGTGGCGATGTGGCGGCGGCCGGCGAACCCGCTGTTGATCTTCTGCTTCAGCATGGGCGCGCCGTTGTTCCTCTTCTATCTGGCCTATTCGTTCCGCGCGCTGGTGCAGCCGAACTGGATCGCCCCGGCCATCCTGCCACTGACGATGCTCGCGGTGATCTTCTGGGAGGCGCGCTGGCGCGAAGGCAGGTTGGTCGCGCGGCGCAGCTTGATCGCCGCGTTGGCGGTGGGCTTGCCCTTGGTCCTGCTCCTCCACGACACGAACCTGACCCAGAAGCTGTTGGGCTTCACGCTCCCGGTGAAGGCCGACCCCCTCAGCCGCGTGCGGCGCGGCCGGGCGCTGGCGCAGGTGGTGGGCGCGGAACGCGAGCGGCTCGCGGCGGAGCATGGCCGTCCCGTCTTCTTCGTCGGGGGACATTACGGCCTCGCCGGCTGGATCAGCTTTTACCATCCGGAAGCCAAAGCCGCCGTGAGCTCGCCGGAACCGCTGGCGTACGCCCTGAGCAGCGATGTGCCCCGCAACCAATTCCATCTCTGGCCCGGCTACGCCCAGCGCAAAGGACAGAACGCAATCTTCGTCCGCCACGGCGGCCACGAGGGACCGCCGCCGGAAGCCTTGCTCAAGGAATTCCGATCCGTCAAAGACCTCGGCCCGCGCGATATTCGCTACCGCGGGCGCGTGCTGACGAACGTGCGGCTTTACGAGTGCCTGGAGTTGCAGTGACATGCCGGTGCAGGAATTCCAACTTCCCCTTCGCGACTACGACCTGGGCGCGACGCTCGCCTCGGGCCAGGCGTTTCGCTGGCGTCCCGCCGGGGGCGCTTGGGAGGGCGTGGTGGCCGGTCGCTGGGTGCGGCTGGTGGCGGAAAGCGGTTTCGCACGCGCAGAACTGGCGGCGCCGTGCGACGACGTGGGGTGGTTGACCAGCTACCTCCAAAGCGAAGTCGATCTGGATGCCGTGATCACTAGTTTCCCCGACGATGGGCCGATGCGCGCCGCGGTAGCCGCCTGCCGCGGCTTGCGCCTGCTGCGGCAAGAGCCGTGGGAATGCCTCGCTTCCTTCATCCTCTCGTCCACGAAACAAATCGTGCAGATCCAGCAAATGGTCGAACTGTTGAGCGCGCGCTTCGGCGAACGGGTGCCGGTGCCCGCGGGGCATGCGTCGGCCTTCGCGTTCCCGTCAGCGGAACGGCTCGCGGTGTGCGGCGAGGCGGAGTTGCGCGCCTGCAAGCTGGGTTTCCGCGCGCCGTACCTGCACGAGACGGCGGCGATGGTCGCGCGCGGCGAAGTCAATCTGGCGCGCATCGCCACGCTCGATTGCGAGGCGGCGCGCGCGGAGTTGCTGCGCCTGCCGGGCGTCGGGCGGAAGATTGCCGACTGCGTGCTGCTCTTCGCCTATGGGTTCCAAGCGGCGTTCCCAGTGGATGTCTGGGTGGCGAAGGCGCTTCAGCAGCTCTATTTCCCGCGCCGCAAGGTGAATCCCAAGCGACTGCTCAAGTTCACGGCCACGCACTTCGGGCCGTGCGCCGGCTACGCGCAGCAATACCTCTTCCACTATATGCGCCTCCAGGCCGGCCGCGTGTCGCGCGAACTCAAGCGTTCAAAGCCCGGCGTTCACGGTTCAACGACTTCGGCATCGGCCGCCGCCGCCACGTCATGAAATTGATCGAAGTTCTCTTTTCCCCCGCCGAGTTCGACGCGCTGGCTGCGCGCGACCTGAGCGGGTCGGTCTGCGTCGTCTTCGATGTACTACGCGCGACGACAACGATGCTTACGGCGCTGGAGAGCGGCGCGCAGGCGATCATCCCGGTGGCGGACATTCCCGAGGCGCTGGGACTGCGGCGCGCGCGGCCGGAAATTCTCCTGGCGGGCGAACGGGAGGGCGTGCGCATCACCGGCGCGCTCACAGGCGGGGTGGAGTTTGACCTCGGCAACTCGCCGCGCGAGTTCACGCCGGACAAGGTGCGCGGGCGGACGGTCGTGATGACGACGACCAACGGCACCCGCGCGCTGCGGGCGTGCGCCGGCGCCCGGCGCGTGCTGGTGGCGGGTTTTGCAAACCTTGCCGTCACGGCCGCCGCGCTACGCGCGATGAACACGGACGAAGTTCTCCTCGTGTGCGGTGGCACGCACGAAGAGGCGGCGTTCGAGGACACGCTCGCGGCCGGGGCGTTGTGCGATTTGCTGTGGGCGGACACCGCCAGCGCGCGGATCGCCGACTCGGCGGAGATGGCGCGGCAGTTGTATTGCATTCGCGCCAGCGATCTGACGGGCGCGATGCGCCATTCGCGCAATGCCCGCCGGCTGCTTGCCCTGCCGGACCTCGCCGCCGACGTGCCGCTGTGCCTGAAGCGCGACACGGTGAACTTCGCCGCGGAATTGCAACGTGACGGAGCGGTGCGGCGGGTGAGTTAGCGTTCAGCCGCCCCGGTGGCGCCGCCAGATCAGCCGGAAGGCACTGGCGAAATCGCCAGGACGCTCGTTGACCCAATGCGTGACGTGCGCAGGCGCGAACCACTCACCGCGTTCGATCTCGTCGGGGTGCAGTTCGAACGGCCCGTCGGATTCACGCCGGTAAACCCACACGAATTCCTGGTCCGTCCCGGCGCAGGCGTCGATCTTGAACAGGCGCGCGGGCGGCGCGGCCACGGCAAGGCCGATCTCCTCGGCCAGTTCGCGCACGGCACAGGCGTCGTAGTCCTCGCCGCTGTCGGGATGGCCGGAGGCGGATGAATCCCACGCGCCGGGGTGCGAGTCCTTCTTGAGCGAGCGCTTCTGGAGGAACACTTCGCCGCGCCGGTTGAAGACGAGCACGTGCATGGCGCGATGAAGGAGTTTGAGCGAGTGGACCTCGCCGCGCGTGCGCTGGGCGATGACCTCGTCGCGCTCGTTCACCAC
>Ga0247727_10018535_pt1 | contig 10927 bp, 11 predicted proteins | sample WisWelCaveWW1625_FD_202498 | JGI IMG/M metagenome (GOLD analysis project Ga0247727, IMG submission 202498) | Biofilm microbial communities from Wishing Well Cave, Virginia, United States - WW16-25 | ecosystem: Environmental > Aquatic > Deep subsurface > Groundwater > Cave microbial mat | place...
CGACATGGTGGTGCGCGCGCGACATCCGATGATCGAAGGCGGGTGCGGCGCCCTGGGGGCGAAAGCCGAAAACGCGGTGGGACTGGCCGCCTACCGGCTCTGGGCCGAGCGCGTTTTGTTACCCGAGCATCATGGCGATCTGGCCAAGGGTCGACGGCTGACGTGGTGGGTGGCCTATCGCAAGCTGGGGGTCGATTTCCTGCGCGGCCTCGCCAGTGGCCACGACGCGGCCACCACCAAGCAGTTGACGCTGGCGGCCGACATTCTGCAGCGTGAGCTCGACGACGCGTTGCTGCCGCTGCTCGAGTGCGCGCCGCCTTCCGACAGCGAGGAGAATCGTCGCCGCCAGCGGGACGCCGACATGAAGAAGAAGCAGTCGCTGTTGATGAATCGCGCCGAACTGATCCAGCGCGAACTGGTCAAGGCGCTGGAGCCGGTGGCCTTTCGTCATTTTGGATTGCTGGGCGAGTCGGCGCAGATCATTGCGTTTGAATTCGACGGCGTTTTCAACCCCGCGCGCGTGGCCCTGCTCAACAAGATGCTGCTTTCGACCGATCCGCGCGTGCGCGCGCTGGCGGCGTTGGCCGCGGGTCGGGCGCGTAATGAGCGGCTGGCCGCCGAGTTGCATCGTGCGCTGCTCGACCGCGACGAACAACTGGCGCATTGCGCGTTGTGGGCGTTGAAGCGGATCCGCCCGAAGGGGTTTGCCGGGATGCTGTGGGAGGCGTACGAGCGCTCGGCGATGACCCGCGAGCACGGCGCCGCGCCCGACCAGTTGAAGCGCCAACTGGTTTTTGCCGCCGCCGATCTGGCCGACGCCCGCGCGCAGGAATTGCTGCGCGCCGCGTACCAGGCGAAAGGCCATGACGACGTTGCCACCGCGCGCTGGGCGGCCGAGGCGCTGGCCCGCATCGACGGCAACAAAGCCGTCAACAGCTTTATCGAAGGGTTGGCCGCGAAGCACCGCGTGATTGTGCTGGCTTCCATCGGCGGCTTGCGTTATTTGCATTCCACGCGCGCACGCGTGCAACTCGAACAGCTAACGCAGTCGCCCGAGCGCGACGTGCGCGAAGCCGCGCGCGAGGCGTTGGCGGTGCTCGGAGGGTAGTTCGCGCTTCTCAACGAACGACGGATTGCGCCTGCACGGCGGTTGATTTGACTGGCGCGCCGCTGACGTTATACTCACGCGCGTTGCAGGGCTTCCTGCACAAGTTGCGCGGCGAGGAAACAGTTTGGCGGATGTAATTCAACACGATGTGCTGATTGTCGGCGGCGGCGGCGCCGGTTTGCGAGCGGCGATTGCGGTGGCCGAGTTGAACCCCCAGCTCTCGGTCGCGATGGTTTCCAAGGTCTACCCGATGCGCAGCCATACGGTTTCCGCGGAGGGCGGCGCGGCGGCCGTGATCAAGCCCAACGATTCGCTCGCGGACCACATCGACGACACCATCACCGGCTCCGACTGGCTGGCCGACCAGGATGTGGTCGAGGCGTTTGTTCACGAAGCGCCGCGCGAAATGATCCAGTTGGAGCATTGGGGTTGCCCCTGGAGCCGCGACCCCGACGGCTCAGTGGCGGTGCGTCCGTTCGGCGGGATGAAAATCGAGCGCACCTGGTTCGCCGCCGACAAAACCGGCTTCCACATGCTGCACGCGCTGTTTCAGACCTCGCTCAAGTATCAGCCGATCACACGCTACGACGAGTGGTTCGCGACCCGACTGCTCGTCGACGAAAACCGTTGTCAGGGCGTCACCGCTATCGAGCTGCGCACCGGGCAGATGCGCGCGATTACGGCGAAGGCCGTCATCATCTGCACCGGCGGCGGCGGGCGCGTGTTTCCGTTCACCACCAACGCGGCGATCAAGACCGGCGACGGCATGGCACTGGCCTATCGCGCTGGCGTGCCGCTCAAGGACATGGAGTTCGTGCAATACCATCCGACCGGCTTGCCTGGCACCGGCATCCTGATTACCGAGGCTGCGCGCGGCGAGGGCGGCATTCTCGTCAACAAGGATGGCTACCGCTATCTGCAAGACTACGACATTGGCCAGCCGCTCGACGTCCACGACCCGAACCACCCGCAAAAGCGCACGATGGAGCTCGGGCCGCGCGACAAGCTCTCGCAATGCTTCATCAAGGAGCGCGAGAAGGGGCGGACGATTCAAGGCACCTACGGCGATTACGTCCTGCTCGACGTGCGGCATCTCGGCGAAGCCAAGATCAACAAGAAGATTCCGTTCGTGCGCGAGCTGGCGAAGAACTATGTCGGCATTGATCCCGTCCACCAGCCGATTCCGGTGCGGCCGGTCGTTCACTACATGATGGGCGGGATTCACACGGACATCCAAGGCGCGACGCCGCTGTCCGGATTGTTCGCGGCCGGCGAGTGCGCCTGCGTGAGCATCAACGGCGCCAACCGGCTGGGCTCGAATTCTTTGACCGAGTTGCTGGTGTTCGGCGCGCGCGCCGGCCTGGCGGCGGCGCAGTTTGCGCTCGACCATCCGAGCGTGAACGCCTCCGCACTCGAAGCACAAGCCAACGACGAGGAAGCGCGCGTGGCCGGTCAGTTCATCCGCAAGCTGGAGGGCAAGGAGCGCATCGCGAAAATCCGCAGCGAGATGACGCTCACGATGGAAGAAGGCGCGGGCATCTATCGCACCGAGGTCTCGTTAAAGTCCACCTGCGACAAGCTGGCCGAGCTGCGCGACCGCTTCCAGGATATCGTGCTCGACGACCACAGCCTCAGTTTCAATACCGAGCTCACCGCCGCGCTCGAACTGGACTACATGCTCGACGTCGCACAGTCGGTCGCGCACTCGGCGCTGGAGCGCAAGGAATCGCGCGGCGCACATCAGCGCACCGACCATCCGAAGCGCGACGACCAGAACTACCTCAAGCACTCGCTGGCCTACCACACCGACGGCGCGCCCCGCGTCGAGTATCTCGACGTGGTGATTACCAAGTGGCCGCCGGGTGAACGGGTGTACGGGAGATAGTCCGAGCCGCAACCGACATGGGAGCGGCCATAGGAATGCTAAATGCCTGACGAAAAAATCACCCTCGAAGTCATGCGCTATCATCCTGAAAAGGACGAGCAGCCGTCGTTTCAGACTTACGAAGTCCCGTTCCGCGAGGACTGGGTGGTGCTCGACGCGCTCAACTGGATCAAGGACGAGGTGGACGGAACCCTCACTTTCCGCTGGAGTTGCCGCATGGGCGTGTGTGGTAGTTGCGGCATGATGGTGAACGGCACGCCGAAGCTGACCTGCGCCGCCTTCCTGCGAGACTATTATCCGAAGCCCATTCGCGTTGAGCCGCTGGCGAACTTTCCGATCGAGCGCGACCTCGTCGTCGTGCTTGACGACTTCATGGCCAAGCTGAGCGCGGTGAAGCCGTATCTCATTCGCAAGCCCGGCGAGGAGCGGTCGCTCGACGACGGCGAGTACCGGCAGTCACCGGCCGAGTTGGCGAGGTACAAGCAGTTTTCGATGTGCATCAACTGCATGTTGTGCTACGCCGCCTGCCCGGTGATGGGACTGGAGCCGGAGTTCGTCGGTCCCGCCGCAATCGCGCTGGCGATGCGTTACAACCTCGACTCGCGCGACCAGGGCGCGGAAGAACGCAAGGACGTCATCTTCACACACGACGCAATCTGGAACTGCACGTACGTCGGCGAGTGCAGCGTCGTGTGCCCGAAGCACGTTGATCCCGCCGGCGCGATTCAACAGGCGAAAGTTGCGGCAGCGGTTGATTACTACACGTCATTCCTGACGCCGTGGAAGAAATGACACGGTGACGGGGTGACGGGGTGACAAGGTGACAACGGCGAGAGATGAAGGTGCTGTCGTGAGAAGACCCTACCATCGCAAAATGCCCGCCACCTGGTGGTTGAAGAAGCGCGTCTACTTTATGTTTATGATGCGCGAGTTCACGGCTGTCTTTGCCGGCGCCTACGCCGTACTGCTACTCGTCATGCTGGGAAAGCTCAAGCGCGGAGAGATAGCGGATTTCGTCGGCTGGCTGCACTCGCCGCTCTCCATCACGTTCCATCTGGTCGCGCTGGCCTTCGCGATTTACAACACAATAACGACGTTCAACGCTATTCCTCAGGTCATGCCGATTCGAATCGGCGAAGACAAACTGCCGGCGCCTATGCTCATTGCGCCGAACTACGCAGCGTGGGTGGTCGTGTCGCTCGGGCTGGTTTTCATTCTGACGAGACCCCTCTCATGAAGCACAAGCGTTCCAACGAACCTCTCTTTTGGGCGCCGTTTATCGCCGGCGGTGGCGTGGCCGCCCTGTTCCTGCCGGCGCTCATCTTCATAACTGGCATTGCCGTGCCGCTCGGCTGGGTGGACGCCTCGCAACTGGCCAACGCGGCGACGAACATCATCGGTCGGCTGTTCCTGTTCGTCCTGATTTCCCTCTGCCTGGTTCACTGGGCGCATCGGTTCCGCTTCACGCTGCTCGACCTGGGTGTCCACGGCGGACGGAAGCTGATTGCGTTTCTTTGCTACGGCGCTGCCATTGCCGGGGCGCTGCTGGCGGCGTGGTTGACCCTCTGGTGACAAAAAGTTCACCGCAGAGACGGTCTCAGCGTACGCTGCGTCTCCGCGGTGAAAAGACGTTTCCGCCCGCGCTACTTGCGCCGGCCACTCGGCTCGACGTCGGCTTCCCAGGAGGTGGCGGCGGCCGCGGATGGTTCGCGCCCATCGGCAAACAGATCGTCGAAGCTGGTTTCTTCCTGCGAAACGCGAATCACCTCCTCCGCGGTCGTGTTCCCCAACGCCACCTTTTCCCAGCCATCTTCGCGCATGGTACGCATGCCCCGTGCGCGCGCAGCCTCTCGCAGGGCGTCAGCCGGTGCGCGCTTCAACGTGAGCCGCCGAATGTTCTCATCCGGAATGAGCAGTTCGTACACGCCGACGCGTCCGCGATAACCGGTGCGCTTGCAGGCCTCGCAGCCGACCCCGTGCATGAGTTGATAACCTGGCGGCAGATGAATGCCGTTCTTCGCCATCTCCTCGATCGTCTGGTCGTCGGCGTCGTAGTAGTCCTTGCACTCGTTGCAGATCATGCGCACCAGCCGCTGGCCCAACACGCCGATGAGCGCCGAGGTTACCAGATACGGCTCGATTTCCATTTCGACCAACCGCGCCACTGCGCTGGCCGCGTCGTTGGTGTGGAGGGTGCTGAACACCAGGTGGCCGGTGAGCGCGGCGTGAATGGCAATCGCAGCGGTTTCGGCGTCGCGGATTTCGCCGACCATTACGATATCGGGGTCCTGCCGCAGGATGTGGCGCAGTCCCTGCGCGAACGTCAGCCCGATCTTGGGCCGGACCTGAATCTGCGTCACTCCGTCCAGCCGATACTCGATGGGGTCTTCAATCGTGATAACTTTCTTCTCGGGAACGGCCGTTTGACGCAACGCCGCGTAGAGGCTGGTGGATTTGCCGCTGCCGGTCGGACCGGTCGCGAGGATGATGCCGTACGGCTGCTTGATGAGCCGTTCGAAGGCGCGCTGCACCTGCGAGAGCATGCCGAGTTCCCCGAGGGTCACCGGCGCACTGGTCTGATCGAGGATGCGCATGACCACCGACTCGCCGAACAGCGTCGGCACCGTGGAAACGCGCACGTCGACTTCCCGGCCGGCCGCGCGCAGTTTGATGCGACCGTCCTGCGGCAAGCGGCGCTCGGTGATGTCCATGTCGGCCATGATCTTGATGCGCGAGATCAGCGGCGCCTGGACCCGTTTGGCCGGCGAGGGCACCTCGTGCAGCATCCCGTCGATGCGGAAGCGCACCTTGAGGCCGCGCTCGTAGGGTTCGATATGCACGTCGCTGGCGCGGTCCTGCACGGCCTGACGCAAGATGAGATTGACCAGCTTGATGACCAGCGTCTCGCGTCCGCCGCCCACCAGGCTTTCGGAATCGTCCGGCCCCTCGGGCGGCGTGGCGTCGAGAATCTCAATGTCGCCTTCGCTCTCGGCGATGGCCGCTTTCATGTAATGCTCTTCGATCAGCAGGCGAATGTCGTCCACACTACCGAGCACCGGCTCGACCGCCAGACCCGTCACCAAACGAATGTCGTCGAGCGCGGCGATGTTGAGCGGATTGCTGACCACCACCTGCAACGCGCCGTCTTTGAGTTGATACGGGACGGCCTGGTGCTTGAAAACGAGCTGGCTGGGGACCAGCGCCATGGCTTTGGGATCGAGATCGCTCTCGCGCAGCCGCACAAATGGAATGCGGAATTGTGACGCCAGCGCCTGGAGGACTTGCTCGTTGTTGGCCAGTCCGAGATCGATCAGCACCTGGCCCAGCAGCCGCCCCGACTGCTTCTGCGTATCGAGCGCCCGTCCCAACTCCTGTTCGGAGATGCCGGTGACCGTCTGGAGCAAGTGCCCGATGCGGCGATTTTCTCTCATGCGATGTGGGCCGTGGCGTTTCCCGGACGCGGTGCTAATGGGAGTCTACATGGCCGGCGGGGGGCTTGTCAAGTAGCGTTACGCGGCCAAAGCGCGCAACGCCGCGACCGACTCGGACAGTGCGGTGATCGCTCCGTCGATTTCCTCCGAACTGTTGCCACGCCCAAGCGAAAAGCGCACTGACCCGCGGGCCTGGGCCCATTCATAGCCCAGTGCGATCAGGACATGCGACGGATCGAGACTGCCCGACGAGCAGGCCGAGCCAGTGCTCACGCAATAACCTCGGTCGTCCATGCCCAGCACCAGGCCCTCGCCCTCCACCCCGCGCACGACAAACGACGCCAGGCTTGGCAGCCGCTGGGTAGGATCGCCGGTCAATTCAACTGCGGATATTGCCTCCAGCACGCCGGCAATCAGCCGGTCGCGCAATGCGGCCACACGCTCCATCTCTCCGGCCGCGAAGTCGCGCTGCGCCAGCGCGCACGCTGCCCCGAGGCCGACGATGCCGGGGACGTTCTCCGTTCCCGAGCGGCGATTCTTCTCCTGGCCGCCGCCGTCGAGCAACGGCTGAAGCCGACGGCCGCGCCGCACATACAGCGCGCCGACGCCTTTCGGCCCGTGGAGTTTGTGGCCGGACAAGCTGAGCAGGTCGACGCCGAGCGTTTCCACATTTACCGGCACATGGCCGAACGACTGCACGGCATCGGTGTGGAACAGCGCGCCGCGTTCGTGCGCGACGGCCGTAAGCGCCGCAATGTCCTGTAGCGTGCCGATCTCGTTGTTGGCGTGAATGATGCTCACCAGTATCGTGTCGTCGCGCAGCGCCGCCCGCAATTCGTCGGGAGCGACCAGGCCCTTGCCATTGACCGGTAGTATTGTCACCTCGAAGCCTCGCTGCGTCAGCGCCTCGCAAGTGTGCAGCACGGCGTGGTGTTCGATGGTGGTCGTGACGATATGTCGCCCGCGCCGCTGGAGTTGTTCGGCTACGCCTTTCAACGCCAGGTTGTCGCTCTCGGTGCCCCCGGAGGTGAAGACGATTTCGGTGGGGCGTGCGCCGAGCAGCGTCGCAACTTGTTCGCGCGCGGCCTCCACCGCCTGCCGGGCCATTCGTCCGACCGTGTGAACGCTGCTGGGATTGCCGCACTGCGTACGCAGGAACGGCTCCATCGCCGCAAAGACTTCGTCGGCAACCGGGGTGGTGGCGGAGTGATCGAGGTAGGGCATCGGAACTAATCATTGCACTTTCCTGTTCAATTTGTTATCACCAGCGCTACCATCCAGTATGTGCAGGACTATGACAGTGTCTTTCCGTTCGCCCGCAATGATTGGGTCGGTCCACCCAATCCCATAAACGACATGCCGTTCGGTCCATTTCGAAAACTACACGAGGCATGGGAGCACCGGCTGTTTCCCTATGCGAAGAGCGTTCAGATTTTCCGGTGTCCCAGTTCGTCCGACGGTCAGCAGCGCAATAATGCGGGCGCCAGCAACCAGGATCAAACTGGCCAGACGCAGTTCGCGGCGAAATCCACCACCAACTTGGTCGGGTTGAGTTAGGACTTCGCAACGGACCGGAAGCGATTAAGCGTCTGCGCCGCACGGCTGAACTGTTGCCGGAACGCACGGAGGTTACGCGCGATTTAGCGCGCGCGCTGGTAGCCACCGGTAGAAGGAGTGAAGCGCGCAAGCTGCTGGAGGCCGCCCTTCGCAAGCACGCGGACTATGCCCCTTTCCACGATCAATTGGGGCAATTGATCCAATCCAGTGGTGAGCCCGGGGCGATGGATCGGGCCCACGATCTGTTTGCTCGGGCCGCTGCGCTTGCTCCCGAGAATCCGATCTACCATGATCGGTACGGAGGGGCGCTCTTACGCCGCAATCAACTGGAACCGGCGCAGGCGCAATTTGCCCGGTCGATTCGCCTCAATCCTAATCGGGCACTTCCGTATCAGCAGTTAGCGGGCGTTCTCACCCGATTGGGTGACGCCAGGCGTTCGAGCGATGCCGCAAAAAGCGCCACCGGAATCGTGCATAATGAACAACTGTTGCGTCGCATTGAAGCCTTGAACGCGCGCGATCCCGGTAACCTGACGCTCCACCTCATTCTCGGCGACCGTTATCGGGACTTGAAGCAATACGGCGCCGCGCGCGACCAGTACCTCCTTACCTTGCGGTTGGAAAAACCAATGCGCGTGCCCGCAGCGGCCTGGACAAACTGGCGCAACTCGGGATTGATAGCCGCCGATGACGGGCCAGGCTCCCGCGCGAACGGCGCCTCGGCGGCGCTGGACCGTCTTCCTGGCGCTGCTGGCGACAGGGTGCCGCAAAACCGAACTCCGTCGCCCCCCCCCCGATCAAGCCGGTCGTGGCCTTTCAAGATCGCACCGCTGCTGCGGGCCTGGCGTTTCGCCAGCACCACGGTGGCTGCGGCCTCCGCTATTTTGTCGAACAGGTGGCCGCGGGAGCGGCGCTGCTGGATGCCGACGGTGATGGCGCGCTGGACCTCTACTTTCCGCAGCCGACCGCCCTCGGCCAGTGTCGGGGAAAACTGCCGGAGCCTCTGCGTCATCGCCTCTTTCTCAACGACGGGTCCGGTCACTTCCGTGCGTCCGAACAGGCTCTCCCCAACTTGCGCGATTACGGGATCGGCGCAGCCGTGGGCGATTATGACAATGACGGCGATCCCGACCTGTTCGTTGCCTGCCAGGGCCAGAGCCACTTGCTCCAGAATCAAGGGGACGGCACCTGGCACGACGTTACCAGCAAGGCGCGCATCGACCTCAAGGGCTTTGCCACCGGCGCGGCCTTTTTCGACTATGACCGAGATGGCTGGCTCGATTTGTATGTCCTGCGCTACTGTGAATGGTCGATTGCCACGGACATCGCCTGTCCCGGACCGGACGGCAAGCGTGATGTTTGTACGCCGCTGAGTTACACGCCCTCCACACACGTGCTCCTGCGCAACAACGGCGATGGCACCTTCAGCAATGCCACGAAAGCGGCCGGGATGAAAGGCAAGCTTGGGCGCGGCTTGAGCGCGGCCGCGGCGGACTTCAACCTGGATGGTTGGCTGGACCTGTTCGTTTCCAACGATTTGGCCCGAACTTTTTGTACATGAATCGCGGCAATGTCAGCTTTGATGAACAGGCCATGCAACAAAGCGTGGCTTTTGGCTTGACCGGAAGGGCGCAGGCTAACATGGGTATTGCCGTCGGTGATCCCGATGAAAACGGTGATCTGGATGTCCTGGTAACGACGTTTTCCGGTGAGCCCTACACGCTCTACCGCAACGACCGGGGTTACTTTACCGATGTGAGCGGCGCGGACTCTGCACCACCAATTTGATTGAGAGCGTGCACAGCGGCGTGCGTGGCAAGTTGCCGCGAGCTGCTCGCTACCGTAGCGCCGACATGGCCCGCCGTTGGGTCGCCGCCGCCCTGCTCGCCACCGAGCGCAAGCTCCGCAGACTCATGGGCTACAAAGATCTCTGGATGCTCGAAGCCGTATTCAAAGACACGCAGGAGGAACCCGTCGCGAAAGCGGCGTAACTTATCACGCCGCCGCTGAAAGTTTCAACGGGATTAGGGACACGGTCCGGCACACTCACAAGCTCGGAAGCCACCAGATTCTCAATCTGGCCTACGATGGCGGGGTCTATTCCCACAGCGACCAGATGTCCTGGACGAAAGTAGGACGTTGAAGCTTAGCAGCGATGCCCTCCATGAACGCGCGATGGGCGAGCAGGAATCGTTGGGTTTCGACGACTGAGCTCACCACGGAGACACGGAGTGCACGGAGTGTTCACTGGGGTATTTCTCCGTGTCGGCGCCTCCGTCGTGAATCGCCTATCTACTTCACCGGTTGGGGGTTCCCGCGCATGAGCTGGACGACGCGTTCAGCGAGTTCCGCGAGCATGTGTTTCCGTTCAAGCCAGCGCTGACAGGCGCTATGATGCAGTACCGCTGGCAGGGCACGCTGGATGGCTTCCTGCGCGCCTGCGCCCGCCAGTTTGCGCAGGGCTGGCTGCGCCGAGCGAAGGCACATGGCGTGCCCGGCTGCGACCCGCGGGTGATTCTGGACTGCGACCGCGACCCTGATCCGAGCCGCGACAGTCATGGAGCGGACGGCGCTGAACAGACCGACCTCGGCGAACAGGTGACCGTGCGACTGGATGTGCAGGCAGCGCTGCGGCGACTGCCGGAGAAAACCCGGCGAATTGTGGAGATGAAGTACTTCGATGAGTTCAGCGAGCAGGAGATTGCGGAGCAGTTGGGCATGACTGTGTTCGCGGTCAAAAAGACGCTGGTACGAGCCAACGTCCGATTGCGCGAATGGTTGGCGGATTTCGCGTGAAAAATAAATGTCCTCGTTTTGGGGCCGGAAAGCATTCTTCTATACAGGAGATGAAGTTGTCCCTCGCGCAGTTGAAAGTTGAAAAGAGACGGCGGCTCTCCCAAACCCCATCGGTTAGAATGGGGATGCGCAATTCAACAGAAAAGGAGA
>Ga0247727_10018536_pt1 | contig 10927 bp, 7 predicted proteins | sample WisWelCaveWW1625_FD_202498 | JGI IMG/M metagenome (GOLD analysis project Ga0247727, IMG submission 202498) | Biofilm microbial communities from Wishing Well Cave, Virginia, United States - WW16-25 | ecosystem: Environmental > Aquatic > Deep subsurface > Groundwater > Cave microbial mat | place...
CTACCAGCGAATGCTTCCCGGCGCGCAGCGAAGCCCCGAGGACGACGGCATCGTCAGCTTCACGTATCAGCCCGGGGGCACAGGGGACGGCGAGACGGTCATCGTTCATGTCTGGCGGGGCGAACTGCGGATCACCGGAGAAGCTGGAGACGACGCCCCGGGCAGGTCATTCTGAGCCGAGGGCAGGCTCTCAAGCGTCTTGAGAGGCGGCCGCCAGCTAGGCCGAAGTCCCGCCCACACCGACGAAGCGGTAAAGAGGCTCTCCACTGAAGTTCATCGCGAAGGGCACCTCCTGGACGACGCGCACTCTGGAGAGTGCTTCCAGGGCGGCTGCCGTGCGACCGGTGGGAAGCCCTGTCGCCCGGGCGAGTCCGGCCGCGAGCCAGGCGTCCGCAGAGCACCCGCGCAGCTCGCGTGCGCACACCAGCATGTCCGGGTAGCACGGCGCGAGCGGTTCGCCGGCGAGCGCCGCGTTCATGGCCTCGAGGGCCATGAGCGACACCAGACTCCCCGAATCCGGACGGTCGCATTCCACGAAGATGTCGCTGCGCTCGGGGGGCGACGAGTAGGCGCAGGTCACGCCGCTCAGCCGGCCCACACCGTCCAGAGAGCTCAACATCTCCAGCATCAGGTGCTCGAGCAGATGGGCTTGGTTGGCCGTCGGATCGTCCTCGACCAGGCAGATTCCCCGGCGGGGATCGCTCCCTCCGGCCTGACAGAGATGCGCGGTGAGCCCGGGGAAGGCCTCGACGAGGCGCCGATGTAGCACGGCGTCGCCCACCTCGGCATCGGGCTCGCCGTCCAGCGTGAGGCACATTTTCGGGTGCCCCGGCCGGAAGCCGGAGTTGAACGACTCGACGTTCGGGTAGCTCCCGAACGCCAGCGAAACGAGCTCGATCACGGGAACCCGCGCCAGGCCGGTCGGAAGGGAGTCCCTGAACTCCCTTCCTCCGACCTGCATCGCTCAGGGGTTTTCGAATCGCGTTTCGTGTTGATCGAGAGTGCCCTGCAGGACGATGCGATACTCCCCCGTTTCGTAGTTGTACGAGTCCACCTTGGCCTTGACCGCTACGGAGTGGCTGAGCACCTCCCAGACGCCCTGGGTGAGCCCAGCCGGAGACGTGGGCACGCGTTCGATGGCGGTCAGGTCCTTGATGCGGATGTTGGGCATGTCCATCACCGCTTTCTTCGGGTGAAGACCTACACCTCGTCGAACTTGGTTTCGTCTTTGTCGAGCGTTCCCTGCAGCACGATCCGGTACTCACCGGTCTCGGGGTTGCAGAGCTCCACCTTCGCCCGGGCGTTGACCGAACTCATGATCATCTCGCTCAGCTTGCCCCGCAGCGACGCGGGAGAGGTCGGAGCACGCTCAATGGAGTTGATATCGTGAATGCGGAACCGAGGCATCCAATTCACCTCCCTTCCTTGGGATGGCCGGCGAGAAACGGCACGCCTACCAGGGGCCAGGCAGCCGTCCCAGGCCAACCACCCCTCAATGGCCCGACGCGCTAGCGGGAGGCCTCGCTCGTCGGGCTCTCCAACGTGGATGTCGCACATGCGAAACGGAGCCGGTACCGCTTCCGGGCGGCACCTGCTACACGTTCGCCTGCACTCGGCGGGGACCCTGAGCCCTCCGTTGCCGTTCCCGTGGGCAACGTGGAAGCGGACTCCTGGCTCGTGCCGATCGCGACGTCTTCGTTCGTCCGAATGCGCGGCTCGTGATGAGGAGCCTCGATCTCGGTCATGTGCAACCTCCCTGACCAACCCGGAGAGACTCTCCAGATCAGCCGAACCTCCAAAAGCTGTCGCGCGGCGTCACGTCCCGCTCCCCGCCCGACCTGTCATCCGGATCCACCGGATCCACTCCTGCTGCGTCCGGGCTGGCCCTTTCCCGTTCAGCGTGGCGCCGCGCCGGCTGCGGCGAAGCGGTGGCGCTTCCGTCGGCCGCGCTCGAGATCGGGGGGGCCGGGTGTGGTGCGGCTCTGGACGCCGGCCCGCGGCGCCTGGGCTGGTCTTCCGAGGTCTCAGCCTGTCGCATGGCAATCCGCTCCAGCCAGACGCGCTCGGCTTCGGTGAGTTGCCGATCGGCCGCCGAGGGGTTCCCTCGGGCCGGCACACCACGGCTGATTCTGTGGCTCCGGGAGTGGGTCATGGCGGAGCCTCGGGGCCCCGATTGGCCCGCAAGTCCGGATCGGCTGAAAGAGGAGACGAAACCGTCTGTCCCCGATCAAGGACCGTCTCATGCCCCGCTCTGGCGCTGCTGGAGATGTCGCAGCCGCCTCCCCTCCGAACAGGCTCGGCCAACCGCAGATTGGGTCGCGTCGCCGGCGCTGTCAATCCCGAAAGCGTCAGGGGATCGTCGCTGTTCTTGCCGGGTCGAAAAGTCGGAATCAGATGAGTCGCGACAAGCCTCATCGGACGGTAGTTCCTGCAACCCGCGTGGCGTCCGATCAAGTGCGGTGTGCTCGAACAGTGCGCGCGCTTCCCGAATGCAAGACGGGTGGGACCCGGAGGCCTCACCCGTCGTTTCCGATCGCGAACGTGCCGGTCTGTGATCGGTGAAACTCTCAGCTTTTCTCTACGAGCACCCCATCGAGTTCCCGCAGTTCAGGCACTTGTAGCAGGTGCCGCTGCGCAAGGTGATGTGACCGCACTGGTCGCACACCGGCGCGTCGCCGGGGAACTTGAACAACAGGGCGTCCTGCCCGCCATCGCCGTGGGCCTCGCCCCTGATCCGGATGCCGGCGGGCGCTGCAGCCGGTGCAGAGGCCGTGACCTCGGCTTGGCCGTTCTCGCCGTTGCTCTTGCGGTGCTCCTTGCCCACCGGGTGGCCGGTGGCGTGCAGTGAGGCCGAAGGCGCCCCCTGCATGTTCTCGGTCACGATGTGGGCCAGGTCGTTGCGGTCCAGGTACTCGATCCCGAGCACGCGGAACACGTAGTCCACCACGCTGGTGCAGGCGCGCAGGTTCTCGTGGCCCTCCACGCGGCCGCCCGGCTCGAAGCGCGTGAACACGAACTGGTCCACCAGGTCCTCGATCGGCACGCCGTACTGCAGGCCCATGGAGACCGAGATCGCGAAGCAGTTCATCATGCTCCGGAACGCGGCGCCTTCCTTGTGCATGTCGATGAAGATCTCGCCCAGCGTGCCGTCCTCGTACTCGCCGGTGCGGAGGAACACCTTGTGCCCCGCGATGCGCGCCTCCTGGGTGAATCCGTGGCGGCGCTTGGGCAGACGGCGGCGGCGGAGCTTGGGCGGTGAGGCCGCCTCGGTCTCTTCGACCCTCTTGCCGGTGGCGAGCGGCTGGCTGAGCTTGCTGCCGTCGCGGTAGAGCGCGACCGCCTTGAGGCCCAGCTTCCAGGACTCGAAGTAGATCTGCTGCACGTCTTGGACGGTCGCTTCCTGAGGCATGTTGACGGTCTTGCTGATGGCGCCCGAGACGAAGGGCTGTGCGGCGCCCATCATGCGGATGTGACCCATCGGGGCGATGAAGCGCGAGCCCTTCGGGCCGCAGCGGTTGGCGCAGTCGAACACCGGCAGGTGCTCGGCCTTGAGCCCCGGCGCCCCCTCCACGGTGAGCGTGCCGCAGACGTGGTCGTTGGCCTCGTCGATCTCCTGCTCGGTGAAGCCCAGGAAGGGCAGCGCGTTGAATGTCGGCTTCTCGCGCTCCGCCATGCTCACGCCGAGGCGGGTGAGCGTATCGTCGGAGAGCAGCCCGCGCACGAACGCGAAGCGCACGTCGAGCATGCTGGGGAGCACCTGCTCGATGCGGTCGATCTCGGGCCCCGTGAGGCCGCGGTGCTGCAGGGTGGCGCGGTTGACGTGGGGCGCCCCTTCGAGGGTCCCGGCGCCAATCGCGTAGCGCTCGATCTTCTGGATCGTGGGGTCGTCGTAGCCGAGGCGGCGCAGCGCCGCCGGCACCGACTGGTTCACGATCTTGAAGTAGCCGCCGCCCGCCAGCTTCTTGAACTTCACGAGCGCGAAGTCGGGCTCGATCCCGGTGGTGTCGCAGTCCATCAGGAGCCCGATCGTTCCGGTGGGCGCGAGCACGGTGGCCTGCGCGTTGCGGTAGCCGTGGAGCATGCCGAGCGCCACCGCGCGGTCCCAGGCCTCGATCGCCGCGGCGCGCAGCTCGCGCGGGGCGATATTGCCGTCGATGCCCCGGGCGGACTCGCGGTGGAGCCGCATCACGTCGAGCATCGACTGCTGGTTCTCCAGGTAGGCCTCGAATGGACCGGTGCTCGAGGCGATCTCGGCCGACAGCGTGTAGGCCTCGCCGGTCATCATGGCCGTGATGCAGGCGGCGTAGGCGCGGGCCGCGTCGCTGTCGTAGGGCAGGCCCTGCATCATGAGCAGGGTGCCGAGGTTGGCGTAGCCCAGCCCCAGCGGGCGGAACTCGTAGGACCGCTGAGCAATCCTCTCGGTCGGATACGAGGCGAAGCCGACCAGGATCTCCTGGGCCAGGAAGAAGATGCGGTTGGCGTGGCGGTAGCCCTCGATGTCGAACGCCCCGTCTTCCTTGAGGAACTTCATGAGGTTGATGGAGGCCAGGTTGCACGCCGTATCGTCGAGGAACGCAAATTCGGAGCAGTTGTGGACGACCAGGCCGTTCGCCACGAAATGACGGGTGACCGGCTCGGTGAGGTCGAAGACATCTTCTTTGCCGAGCGGCTCGATGGATTCCACGGGATCGGTGAGATCGTCGAGATAGGCCGAGACTTCCTCGTTCAACGAGGCAAGAGCCGCCGCCTTGGGGCTTGCCGCGTCGAAACCGATCTCGCGCTCGAAGAGCAGGCGGGAAGAGCGGCTGATCCGGAGCGAATACATCTCCAATACCGGATAGACGCGGCTACCACCGCGGCCATCGGGAAGGCTGGCCTCGAAGACACCGCAGCGCCGGCCGTCGTAGAGCTTGCCCTTGACCCCGAATCCGAGAAGCAGGAGCTGGACCTGACGCAGAAGCTCCAGCGAGCTCGAATCCAACGATACGTATTGGCTCTTTTCACCGTAGTTCGCGACGGTTCCATCAGCCGTGAACAGCCCACGCAGGATGGCCGCCTGCGAGGCGCGATCCAGTCCGAACACGGCGGGCGTGAAACGCTTCCGATCGCTGCCCAGGTCGAGTACGGCGAACTCCTTGAAGAGCGCCACCACCGAGCTCGAGCCCATCGCCAGGCGGGATACGCCGGCACCCGGGTCGACCGCCACATGCACGTTGCCGGGATGGCCGGCGATGCCGCGAGGGCGCAGCAACCGCTTCTGCTCGTTGGCAACATCTGCCACGTCGGCGAGGACGCCTGCCTCCGCAGGCGCCATGGTGAGGATCACCTGCTCGGTTCCGTGACTGTGTACCAGACAGCCGTCTCCGACGGCGAGGCCGATGGCCTTCGCCAATCGCGGTTCGAGGATCCGACGACCGAAACCGGCTCCCAGCAACCCGAGATGCTCGCCGATCCTGAGCTCGGCGACCGGCACATCTCCGCGCTCGGCTGTCCACACCTTGTGATCGGCGGTGATACGCACTTCATAGCCTGACTTCGTCCGAAGGCGGTAAACCTGCTTTCGTCCGGTCGGGATGATCCGGCTCGCCCAATGGGTACGCCCGTCCGCGCCGATCACCTCGGCGGGCTCGCCGACGAGCTCGTCGATCCGCCGCCAACCGTCCGCGGTGCCCACCAGCGTGTCGCCGGTCACGCACGGGTTCGTCGCGTTGATGCGGTCGGTGGCCTTGCAGGTGTGCCACTTCTGGATCGTGTCGTCGTACTGGACACCCGGATCGGCGCACTGCCACGCGGCCTCGGCGATCTCGCGCCACAGCTCGCGGGCGCGGAAACTCTCGTGCACCTCACCGCTGGTGCGCAGCGTGGTCTGCCACGGCCCGTCGTTGACCACCGCGTCCATGAAGCGATCGGAGACCCGTACCGAGTTGTTCGAGTTCTGGCCCGAGACGGTGGCGTAGGCCTCGCCGTTGAAGTCCGAGGAGTATCCGGCCTCCACCAGCGTGGCGACCTTCTTCTCCTCGCGCACCTTCCAGCGGATGAAGTCGAGGATCTCGGGGTGGTCCATGTCGAGCACCACCATCTTGGCCGCGCGACGGGTGGTGCCGCCGGACTTGGTGGCGCCGGCACCCCTGTCGAGCACCTCGAGGAACGACATCAGCCCCGACGACGTGCCGCCGCCCGACAGCTTTTCCATGCGCCCGCGCAGGTGCGAGAAATTCGTCCCCGTGCCACTGCCGTATTTGAAGACCCGCGCTTCGTTGCGGGCCAGCTCGAAGATGGACATGAGGTCGTCGCCGATCGACTGGATGAAGCAGGCGGAAATCTGGGGGTGCGAATACGAGTCGGCCGTCACCTGGAGGGCACGCGTCTGCGGGTCGTAGCGGTAGTTCCCGCCCGAGCCCCCGATGCCGTACTCGTGGTGGAGACCGCAGTTGAACCACACCGGCGAGTTGAAGGCGCCGATCTGGTGCACCAACATGAACGCCAGCTCGGCTTCGAAGGCGTCGGCGTCCTCGTGGGAGGCGAAGTAGACCTTCTGCTGCTCGCCCCAGCCGCGGATGGTGTGGGCGAGCCGGTGCACCACCTGGCGCACGCTCTTCTCGCTGCCCGTGCCGGGCACGCCGGCCTTGCGGAAGTACTTGCTCACCACGATGTCGGTGGCGAGCTGCGACCAGCCCACGGGCACCTCGATGTCGTCCATCTGGAAGACCACCGAACCATCGGGGTTGGTGATCACGGTGCGGCGTTTGTCCCACCGCAGTTCATCCAGTGGATTGACCCCCGGCCGGGTGAAGCGGCGCGAAACGCGCAGCCCGGCCCCGGTCGGGTTGGGTGCATTTGCAGCGGGCGGCGTCTTGTCGAGTGTCTGAGTCATTCGGGACCTCCCTGGTCCTCGCGAAAGATGCAACCTTCCGGGGGTCGACCAAGCCGTGACGGCTCTCCGGAGAGAGAGCAAGAGAGCCGGCTGGGTTTGGCCCGCTTCGACGTTTCTCGACAGCTTGTCGTTCGCGTGATTGAGAAGGTGCTGTCCGCTCGCACGCGAGGAATCGGTCCTGAGCGAGCGGTGCCGTGCTTTATACCATTGAATGGGTTCATCGCTTCAAGAACCAAATTCATCTGGAAGAATGCGGCCGCACGCGTGGCACCACGATTCCGCACAGCATTGATGCTGTCGCGATCGTCCAACAAAATTTCGATCGCGTCGCACGATGGGCACGTCACCCGGAAAGGCCCGCCGGTCTCATCGCGCTTCCACGACGAACGCGGAGCGAGTCCCGGCGTTCGCTTCATGTGCAAAGTCGTGGTCGCCCGTTGGCGGAAGAAACCGGAGTGCGGTCGCGCGAGACACCTCATCGCTCAGTTCTCCAATTCACACTCGCTTCGCGGCGCGGGGCGGGTCCATCCAGGGGCGCCGTGAGGATCTTTCGGAGACTCTTCCTTCGCGGGCGAATTATAAGAGGTTAAGGGGTATGGCACAAGCGTGCAGTAGTGAAGGCAATGTCATTTTCTACAATCGGTTGCGAGGCACCCGGTTAGGCCTGCCGGCGAGTCCACGGACCCCGGATGGCGAAGGTGATTCCGGGGTCCTGCACGTTCACGAACAGCGTGCGCCCGTCGGGTGCGAAGGTGGCGCCGGCAAACTCGCTGTTGTTGTGCGCGTTGCGCGCGAAGCGATAGATCGTTCCACGCGGAGTAATGCCGAGCACGAAGTTCTCCCCACCGCCGTCCTCGCAGACGACCAGATCGCCGTTGGGCGCGGAGACCAGGTTGTCGGGTCCGTCGAGGAGCGATCCATCGTTGGGCTCCACCACGAGCGTCAGCGTTCCGGCCGCGAGGTCGAGGCGCCAGACCTGGCCGCGGCGGGTGCGGCCGCCATCGGTGGCACAGAAGTAGAGCGCGCGACGGCGGAGGGTGATGCCCTCCATCCGCGCGAACTGTGCGGCGCCGAGACGGAAGCCCTGCGCCCGCGTCGAGTTTTCCGCGGTGCGCGAGCTGCGCAGCGACACGATCGGGTTCAAGTCCGAAGGATCGCGCTCCATGTCCAGGTCGGGGTCCACTTCGGAGATGCGTACCCATCCCACTCCGAACGACCGGCCGAGGGTGAAGTGGGTCGGACTCTGCCAGTTCTGGGTCCCGGCCCCCGGGCGCCCCACGATCTTCATCGCCTCCAGCACGCCACCCCTCGCGAAGTCTCCAACTCGCATCTCCTTCGGCCGGCGGATGCCGCGCGCGATCACATCGGGACGATAGCGGTAGAGCAGGCCGTCGCTGCGGTCCTCGGTGAGGTATGCAAAGCCGGTGACCGGGTCCACGGCCGCCGCCTCGTGGCAGAACCGGCCCATCGCGCGGATGGGCACCGGGTCCACCGGACCCTCGGCGCGGGAATCCACCTCGAAGATGTAGCCATGGCGTTCCCGCACGTCGGGCCGCTGGTCGGCCGAAGCCGACTCGCGGGGGCCGGGCATGTACGTGCACTCTTCGGCCGAGAGCCAGGACCCCCAGGGGGTGGCGCCTCCGGCACAGTTGCGAAACGTACCCGCGAGGCTCGGGAAGGAACGGACCAGACGCCGATCGCCATCCACCCACAGGGTCGTCGTCCCGCCGGTCCCGAGCGCGTCGTACTTCGGCAGGCCGGGAACCGCCGGGTGATCCCCCGGGGTGAGCTCGTGATTGCGCACCAGAATCGTGAGGCCGCGCGGACCCGGAAACGCGGCCATCCCGTCGTGGAAGGCCGGCACCGGCTCCCCGCTCGTGAGCTTGTGGCTGAAGCGCCGGTCGTCCTCACGGCCCAGCACCGCGGTCGAGAGCGCGCGGTACGTGAATCCCGCCGGCAGGTCGATCAGCCGCCCCGGATCCCGTGCCAGCGGCCCGTAACCGCCGGCGCGCAGGTTCGCGCCCACGGCCACGCGTGCGCACAGCGCTTCGAGCGCTCCGGGTGCGAGTGCCGCGCCCGAGGCCAGTCCGAGCAGGCGCAGGAAGCGCCGGCGGGTCGTGGGCGCGCTCATCCTATCGGTCCGCCAGCGAGGGGAAGGAGTCGAAGAAGAAGGGATCGTTGATCCCCTCGAGTGGGAGCAGCCGCCGGTCGCGAATATCGTAGAGCTTCACGTCGCGTCCGCCCGTGGACTCGCTCGCGAAGGCCAGGTAGCGCCCGTCGGGAGAGATCGTGGGCTGGATCTCCGAGAGGTTCGTGTTCGCCCCGGGGAGCGGGAGGAGCGATTGCGTCTGGCGGTCGTAGAGGTAGACGTCGATCAGCCCCACGCCCCCGAGGCGTCCCGACTGAAATGCGATGTAGCGGCCGTCGGCGCTGATCGAGGCCGACAGCTCCTGGGCGCTCGAATTGAGGCCCGGGACCGGAATCACGCTGTCGCCTGGAACCGAGTAGAGAAAGATGTCGAACGCCCCCAGCGTGCCCACCCGGTTCGAGGCGAAGGCCATCAGGGAGCCATCACGGCTGAGGCTGGGGTCGAAATTCGTGGCGTTGACCGCGTTGAGGTTCGGGACCTGGAGCAGGCTGTCGGCCACCAGGTCCTGGATCGCTATGAACAGATCGAACGGACCCGACACCTGATACTGGGCGGCCAGAAAGCGCCCGTCGTAGGACAGTGTCGGGTTCTGGACATAGAAGAGCTGGTTGATCTTCTGCGGAATGGTCGTCTGGCCAGTCGCGATGTCGTAGAGAAACATCAGCGAGGTGCTGCCGGTGGGGAGTCGGCTGCTGAAGAACGCCAGCCTGCGCCCGTTCCCCGACAGCGCGCACGGGCCCTCGCCCGACGGCGTGTTGAGGTTGGCCGGCAGGTAGGGTGGCCCGTCGGTCGAGACATCGTAGAAATAGATATCGTCCGTGAAAGGCGTGCTCGGCGGCCGCTCTGAAAGGAACGCCATGAGCAGCTTCGGGTGGTCCTCGACCGCGGGCGAGCCCGGGAGCCGCTCGACCGAGCAGCCGGTGAGGAGGAGCAGGAATCCAAGCAGAGCGGATCCGCCACCCGCCCTATTCGGGTCCAGTCTCATGGCCACGAAAAGTACGGGTGGATGTCGTTCGTGGGGCTGGAGGCCCCGGCGCGGCGGACCTGTCCGCTGCTGCGCGTGTAGAGCCACAGATCGAGGCCCCCCAGGCCCCCGGGGCGATTCGACACCAGGACGATCCGTTCCGCCGCCGCGTTGATCGACGGCTCGCGTTCGGTGTGCTGGGTGTTCAACTCCGGCGCCACCGCCTCGAACACCGTCGTCTGCAGGTTGTAGAGGTAGATGTCGTGGCCGCCCGCGCCGCCCACGCGGTCCGAGGCGAACACCAGGTACTTCCCGTCGGGGGTGAGGGACGGGTCCACGTCGTTGCCCGCCGAGCGCAGGTCGGGCAGATCGCGGAGGCTGTCGCCGGCGCTGTCGTATACGAAGATGTCGGGATTGCCGTTCCGGGTGGAGACGAAGGCGATCACGTTGCCGGTCTGGTTGATCGACGGCGAGGAGTCGGCGTAGGCCGCCAGCGGGTTCAGCGCCGGCAGCGGGATCAGGCGGTCGGTCGTTCCGTCGTAGAGCCGCAGGCGGCGCCGCCCCAGCGTGTCGCGCGCGAACGCCAGCCGCCGGCCGTCGTAACTGAACGCGGGCTGGCCCTCGAAGCCCACGGTGTTGAGCCCCGGCTGCGGCTCGATCCCCTCGGCGCAGCGGTCGTACAGGAGGATGTCGGTGTCGCCGGTGTTGAGCTCGCGCTCGAAGGCGATGAAACGCCCGTCGCTCGTGAGCGTGGGGTTCTGGTCGCTGAGGGTCGCGTCGTTGAGGTTTGGCAGCAGGTGGAACCCGAGCCCGTCGAAGTCGTAGAGGTAGACGTCGGCCTGACCCGGTGGGGTCAGCGGCCGGCGGGCATAGGCCACCAGGAAGCGGCCCTCGCAGTCGGGGGGCGCCTGGAAGGTCTCCTCGCCGCAGCCCAGCAGGG